>ERZ773026.1864-NODE-1864-length-10281-cov-112.100137_pt1 | contig 10281 bp, 5 predicted proteins | sample MGYA00580838_ERZ773026 | MGnify/ENA primary metagenome ERZ773026 (study PRJEB29015, sample SAMEA2738006) | human oral metagenome | biome: human oral; feature: human-associated habitat; material: dental | place: China | collected 2055 ... | reverse complement strand
CCAGACAGCGGGATGGCAGACAGAAAAAAGCCCGCCATGAGGCGGGCCTGGTGAGACGGCGGGGGAACGGCCCGGGCCGTTCCCGTTGGCGTCATACCGTGGGGTGATGATCCCAGGGCTGCGTGCCCACCAGCGAATCCACGGTGGCCGTGGTGCTGACTGGTGCCGGCGGCGGCGCCGTCGGCGTGGGGGTGGCCGCGGGCGCGCTGGAGAGCGATTCCTCGGTGCTGCTGTTGGTCAGATCATCCAGGGTCAGGCTCTTCTGCGACGTGCTCGACGTGTCCGTGGAATCATCCGTGTCGGTCAGCGACTTGGTGGCCAGCGAGCGCGGCGAGGTGCTGCTGCCGGCGGCAGCGCCAGCGGCCGGGGGCGCTGCGGGAGCAGCCGTCGGGTTGGCCGAGGTCGTCGTCGTCGTCGTGGTCGTGGCCGACGAGTTGGCCGAGTCGGCGGCCGCATCGGCAGCCGGAGCCGCGGCGCCTGCAGGCGCGCCGGTCGTGGTGGTGGTCGCGTCGGTCGGGGTCACGGTGTCGCTGGCGCCGGTTGCACCCGGCGCCGTAGGTGAGGCCGAGGGCGATGCAGCTGGCGGGGCGGCCGGCGGCGTCGCCGGGGTATCAGGCGTGTCGGCACCCGTACCCGAACCAGTGCCCGTGCCTGAACCGGTTCCAGTCCCCGCACCAGTACCTGTGCCAGTACCCGTACCCGTACCCGTACCCGTGCCACCGGTGCCCGTGCCAGTACCACCCGTGCCAGTGTCCGTGCCCGTATCCGGCGTGCCGGGGTTCGTCGGTGTCGTGGGCGTGGTGGGATTCGTCGGCGTCGTCGGCGTGCTGGGGGCCGGCGCGGGTGTGGTCGGTGCGGGCGTGGTCGGCGTGGTTGGGTTGGTCGGTGTCGTCGGCGTGGTGTCCGTGCCGGTGTCCGGTGTGGTCGGATTGGTGGGCGTGGTGGGTGTCGTGGGCGCTGGCGTGGTCGGTGCCGGCGCAGGCGTGGTCGGCGACGGCGCGATGGTCGGTGCCGGGGCGCCCTGTACCGTCACGGCGTGGCTATCGGCCCCGCTGGTGTTGCCGGCAGCGTCCGTCACTGTCACCTGATAGGTGCTGCTGGCGGTGGCGCCGGTGGCAGGCTTGGGCAGCTCGGAAGGGACGAACTGCACGTCCCAGCTGCCGTTGCTGCCGACGGTGCCGGTGTGGGTGTGGCCGTTCCAGGTCACCGAGACCTTGGAGCCTGCTTCGGCGTTGCCGGTGAAGTGCACGCCGTCCCGTGCCTCGGCGGCGGTGATGACGTTGTCGCCACCGTCCAGCTTGATGTTGGTGGCCTTGGCCGGTGCCGTCTTGTCCACGGTGAAGGCGCGGGTGGCCGAAGCCGTGCCGCCGGCTGGCGAGGTCACGGCGGCCGTCAGCGTGTACTTGCCGTCGGCGATGCCGGTGGCCGGTGCGGTCACTTCCCAGTGGCCGTTGGCGTCGGCGGTGGCTGCCACCTTGTTGGTGCCGAAGGTCAGCTCCACTTTCGAGCCGGCTTCGGCCGAACCCTGCAGCTTCACGCCGGCAGCCGCCTCGGCGGCATTGATGATGTCATCGCTGGCAATGCTGCCGATGACAGGGGCCTTGCTGTTGGTGTGCAGCGTGACCGAGGAGGTGGCGGCCGGACCGCGGTTGCCGGCCGCGTCGATGGCCGTGGCCGTCAGCGGGTACTGGCCGTCGGCAGCCGGCAGTTCGGCGGCAGACAGCGTGGTGTTCCACTTGCCCTCGGCATCCACGGCCACCAGCTTGGTGGTGCCGCCGATCTTGAGTTCGACAGTGCCGTTGGCTTCGGCCGTGCCGGAAACCGCCACGCCGGCCGTCTTCTCGGCGGCGGTGATGATGTTGTCACCGCTCACTGCGGCGATCTCGGCGCTGGCCGGCGGGGTGTTGTCATAGGTGAGCGTCACCACGGGCAGCGCGGCACCTTGCACGCCATCCAGCGCGCCCGACACTTCCAGCGTGTTGCTGTCCGACAGGCCGGCGGCCGGCAGGTTGCCGGTGGCGGGCTTGGCGGATTGCAGGTTCACGCTCCAGTTGCCGTTGGCGTCGGCCGTGGCGGAGTAGGTGACGTTCTCGCGCTGGTCGTTGTCGGTGTCCAGGCGCAGGGTCACCACGGTACCGGGTTTGGCCGTGCCGGAAATGGTGGGGAAGCGGTTGTTGAACGAGGTGGCCGACTTCAGCGCCAGTGGCACGTCGCCCAGGTTGGGGGCGCCGGAGGGATCACCGCCGCCGCCACCGCCGCCGGCGGCCAGGGCCACCACGGCCAGACCGCCCGCACCGTACAGCACGGGACGGATGGGGAATTCCTCGGTGGCCGGCTGCTCGGGGGCCTGGAAGCCGGTGTCGTACAGCACGAAGGTGCCGTCCGAGAGCGCGCCCAGGGGCTTGGTGCTCACGTCTGCCAGCACCGTGGCCTGGCTGTTCTCGGTGGTGCCCAGATTCTCCTGGCCTTCGGCACCCTGGGCGACGGCGGCGTCTTCACCGCCCACGCTGACCGTGCAACGGTCGGTGGCGCTGCACACCTGGTAGTAGCCTTCCAGTGTCACCGAGGCCGTCTCGGTGCTGCCTTCCACCGGAATGTTCTCGATGATCAGGTCGTTGTCCACCTGCAGCACGCGAAGCTGGGACGGATCGATCGGCTGGCCGTCCGGATCCTGCAGGTTGAAGGTGCGCCCGGGCACGACCCTGAGCTTGTTGTTGCCGGGCTTGAGCTGGAGCTGCTCGACCCCGCCGTCACCCGTGCGCTGGATGTTCAGTCTTGCTGCCATGATCCTGTCTTCCGTCCTGTGGTCTGACGAAGGCCGGGCCGGGCGGTTCCGACATGGCCGCCTGGCACCTGTTCATGAGGTGCCCAGGGGGCGAATACAGGGTCCGGTGTCGCCGAGTGTCATACAAACCGACGCTTCAATGAGACATCGGGCGCAGTCCGGCGGCCGGATTCGACCATTCGTCAAAAAAAGGTGTATTGAAACAGGCCATTGTGGCATGCACAAACCGCATTTTTTGTGTGCGTCTCGTGACGGCTTGTTACGTGTACGCACCTGCGGGCCGGATCACGGTCTCCTTTTACGTCCCGGCACGTGCCTGGCAGCCCGGCGCAAGAAACCGCCGGGTATCAGGGTTCAGAGGTGCACCAGCCCCTGCTGCAGCTCGTCCTGCGAAAGCAGCAGGGAGAGCTGCTGTGCGCTGCTGGGCGCGATCGACGGTGCAGCACTGGCGGTGGCCGGCAGCGGTGTCGACGAGGGCTCGGTCTGTGCCAGTGGCAACGAGAGCGCATCGCTGCTTGAGGCCTGGGCCTTCTGGATGGCGTCGCCTTCCGATCCGGACGTCAGCGCCTTCAGGGACAGCGTGTTGCTGCCCGCCGGAGCCGTTCCGAACGGGAAGCTCTGCGACATGATCGCAAAGGTGTGATCCACGGCAGAGACGTTGCCGGCCTTGTCGGTGGCCGTGATGTGGATCGTGGTCTGCTTGGCGCCAATGGGGTTGCCCTGCGCCACGATCGGCGTCGGCAGGGTCCAGTTGGCCGAGTCCGGGCTGGTGTCCGTCACCACGGCGTTCTGGACCTGCTTGCTGCCGTCGGCCAGCGTGAACTCCACCTGCACCGCGGCGCCGGCCTCGGTCTTGCCCGTGATCAGGAAGGGGACCCCGCTCAGCACACGATCCGTGCCGCCGGCGTGCGTGTCGGTCAGCACCGGGGGCTTGGTGTCCACCACCATGGGCGTTCCGGCGCTGGGCGCGGAGGCGTTGCCCGCCTTGTCGGTGGCCACGGCCGTCACCAGATGGGTGCCGTCAGCCGGCAGCTCGGCACCGGCAAAGGCCACGCTCCACTTGCCGTCGGCACCTGCCTTGGCGTCATGCGATACGGTGCCGACCGTCACCTTCACTGTGCTGTCGGCTTCGGCCGTGCCGGCCAGCGTCACGCCGGCTGCCTTCTCGGCCGCGTTCACATAGTTGTCGGCGCCGCCGGTGAACTGGATCGTCGGTGCCGGGGGCGGCGTGGTGTCGACGGTCAGCGTCTGCGTGGCGGCGGTGGAGACGTTGCCGGCCAGGTCGCTGGCCGTGACCGACAGGGTGGCGCTGCCCGTGGCAGGCAGGGCATTGGCCGGCAGCGTCACCGCCCAGGTGCCGTCTGCGCCCACCACCGTTTCCAGGTTCTGCGCGCCCAGCGTCAGCTTGATCAGGCTGTTGGCCTCACCGTGGCCCGAGACCGCCAGCGGCTTGCCGACGGCAGCGGCGCCCAGCAGGCCATCCGTACCGACTGGCGAGATCGTGGGGGCAGCCGGGGGTGTGTCGTCGGCCGTCAGCTTGAAATCGGGCATCGTGGCCGTCTTGCCGTTCACCGTCTCGGCCAGCGACAGGCTGGTGGTGGTGCTCAGCCCGCCCGCGGGCAGGGCGCCCGTGGTGGGCTTCAGCATGGCCAGGTTGGCCGACCACTTGCCGTCGGCACCCACCGGCACGGAATAGCTGGCGTCCACCGCTGCGCCGCCGCTGGCATGCACGTCGATCTTCACCGTGCCACCGGCCGTGCCTGTGCCCGTCAGCGTGGGCACCTTGCCCTTGGCCACGGACGAATGCGTCACCGTGAAGCTGGGGTCCGTGACCGACGGCGGCACCGTCGGCGTGGTGGGCGCCGGGGTGGCAGGTGTTGCGGGTGTGGTGGGCGGCAGGGCAGGGGTCGCAGTCGTATTGGCAACCGGGGCTTCACCGCCCCCGCCACCACCACCGCCCCCGCCAGCCAGTGCCAGGCCCAGCACGGCTGCGCCGCCCAGTCCATAGATCACCGGGCGGGCCGATTCGGACAGCAGGGTGCCGGATTCGGCGGCATGATCTGCACCCGCTGCGACTGCGGGGGTGGCACCCTCCAGCCCCTTCGTGGCGGCTGCGCCTGCGGCCGCACCGCTGGCCTGGGCCAGATCCACCAGCACGAACGAGCCGTCCGACAGTGCGCCAATGGCGCCTGTGGCCGGGGTGATGTCCACCGTGCCGGACGTCGTTTCGGGAAGTTCCAGGTGGCAGGGCGAACTGACGCTGCACGAGCTGTAGAAGCCCAGCAGCTCCACGGCCTGGGGCTGACTGGCATCCCGGGCGTTCTCGGCCAGGTTGTCGACGAGAATGCTGTTGTCCAGCTGCTTGACCACAGCCTTGGCAGGCGCCTTGCCGGTGTCCTCGTCATAGAGCCGGAAAGTATCGCCCGGCCGCACGACGACGCGGGTGGTGCCAGCCCGGAGATGGGTGCGCGAGACGGACGACCCGTGCGAGGAACGGGTTTCGATGACGAGTGCCATGGGATATGCGGTATGCGCCGTTCAGCGGCGATGACAGGGCGTCTGTCGGGCCGATGTTGCCAGACTTGGACGCGCCTATTATCGCCGCGCTGTGGCTGGCGCGCCACTGTCGGCGCGCCCATCAATCCCGGCGTGCGTGCCGGGGCCCCTGGCCCCGGCGGAGGTGTCTCAGGCGTAGCTGGCCAGCGCGGCCTTCATCTTCTTCATGGCCTGCGCCTCGATCTGGCGGATCCGCTCGGCCGACACGCCGTACTCGTTGGCCAGATCCTGCAGCGTGCGCGATCCGCCTTCATCCTCGTCACGCAGCCAGCGAGACTGCACGATGTTGCGGCTGCGCTCGTCGAGCGTGGCCAGCGCGTTGGACAGGCCTTCGGTGTGCAGCCAGTCACGCTGGCGGCTCTCGATGATCTCGGTGGGCTCGCTGCCGGGGGCGGCCAGGTAGGCGGCCGGACCGAAGCCCGTGCCTTCCTCGTCGTCACCCTGCGGCTCCAGCGCGATCTCGTGGCCGGTCATCCGCGTTTCCATCTCGGTCACGTCCTTCTCGCGGACGTTGAGCTGTTCGGCGATGTCGGTCACGGCCTCGGGCGTCAGCGTGTCCAGGCCCTTCTTCATCGAGCGCAGGTTGAAGAACAGCTTGCGCTGAGCCTTGGTGGTGGCCACCTTCACCAGCCGCCAGTTCTTCAGGATGTACTCGTGGATCTCGGCCTTGATCCAGTGCAGCGCGAACGACACCAGACGCACCGAGCGATCGGGGTCGAAGCGCTTGACGGCCTTCATCAGGCCGATGTTGCCTTCCTGGATGAGGTCGGCATGCGGCAGACCGTAGCCCAGGTACTGGCGAGCCACCGACACGACCAGCCGCAGGTGGGAAGTCACCAGCGTGCGGGCAGCATCGACGTCCTGATGCTCCTTGAAACGCCGCGCAAGGCTGGACTCCTCCTCGGCGGACAGCATGGGCATGCGATTGACCGCAGAGATGTAGGCGTCCAGGTTGCCCAGTGACGGAATGGCAGGCGCAACGACACCGGTCTGGCGAGTGGCAAGTGCAACGGAGTGAGTCGTCATCGTGGCAGTTGTTTCCTGTAAATGACTAGCGGGTTAGATACTAGCACTTCACCGCGGGGAGTGCCAACTTTTTTGTTTCAAAAATGTCGTGGGTTGTCAAGCTCCTGTGGCTCCTGCAGAAAACGCGGGAGGGTGGGGTTTCGATGACGGGATGTGCGGTCTTCTGTGGAAAGGCCCCGACAGCCGGAGCTGACGGGGCCTTCGGGGGTGATGCCGGGCGGTCTCAGTAGGCGTTCGGATCGCGGAACGCCACCAGGATGGTCTTCAGGATGATCTTCAGGTCCAGCCGCAGCGACCAGTGCCGCAGGTACTCCAGGTCGTAGCGGATGCGCAGCTCCATCTTCTCGATGGTGTCGGTCTCGCCGCGCGCCCCGTTGACCTGGGCCAGGCCGGTGATGCCGGGCTTGACCTTGTGGCGGATCATGTAGCCCTTGATCAGCTTGCGGTAGGTCTCGTTGTGGGCCACCGCGTGGGGGCGGGGACCCACCACGCTCATGCGGCCCTGCAGCACGTTGAAGAACTGCGGCAGCTCGTCCAGCGAGGTCTTCCGCAGGAAGCGGCCCACCGGCGTGATGCGGTCGTCGTTCTTGGTGGCCTGGCGCACTTCGGGGCCGTTTTCCTGCACCCGCATGGAGCGGAACTTGTAGACGTTGATCTCCGAGCCGTCCAGGCCGTAGCGGCGCTGCTTGAAGATGATGGGGCCCTTGGACGTGAGGCGGATGGCCAGCGCGATGGTCAGCGTGATGGGCAGCGTGATGATCAGCGCAATGGAGGCGATGACGATGTCCGACAGGCGCTTGAGCACGCCCGTGGTGCCGTAGAACGGCGTCTCGCACACGGCCACCACCGGCAGGCCGCCCACCGAATCCACTCGTGCCTGGATCAGGTCGAACATGAAGATGTCCGGCACGAAGTAGATGGAGGCCGTGGTGTCACGCAGGTCTTCCAAGAGCTTCAGGATGCGCGGCTGCGAGGCCATGGGCAGGGCGATGAAGATCTGGTCGATCTTGTTGGCGCGCACGAACTGCGCCACCGCGCTGAAGCCGCCGGCCACCGGCGCTTCCGTCACCTCGCCCAGACGGTCCGGGGTGCGGTCGTCGAAGAACGCCATGATGCGCGTCTGCGAAAGCGGGTCGTCCTGGATGGAGCGCGCCAGCGTGCGGCCCAGGCTGTTGGCCGCCACCACGATGGCGGTCTGCTCGGGACGCATGGAGATGACCTTGTGCAGCAGCATGGGCGAGAGCCAGTGGCTGACGGCCTGCACGACCGGGGTGGCGATGACCCAGGTGGCCAGCACGTTCTGGTCGAACTGCCGCAGTGCGTCGATCATCAGGCCGAAGACCAGCAGCAGGCCCACCACCAGGCCCCAGCTGCCCAGCAGGTGACGCAGGTAGCCGGCCTGGTAGACCCGGAAGGGGACGCTGCCAGGGTAGCTCAGCACGAAGGTGAGGACGGCCAGCACCATTTCCTGGGCGCGCAGGGGATGCCCGGCGGCCACGGTGACCACCAGCAGGCAGGCCACGGCCAGGATGGGATCGATGACTGACTTGACCAGCGACAGGATGCTGCGATTGCCGGTCCGGATGGGAACGATGGAAGAAGCGAAGGTGGGGCTGTTCATACCGCTTGCCGGGGCGCCGGGAATGTGGCGAGCCCGGATCAGGAGTCTGCTGGGGGTTATTTATACAACACCGGCCGGCTGGGGGCAGCCGTCCGATGGTAATCGGTTTGGCGCTTCTGTGTCAGGGTTCACGAACAAGGGCTCGGGAACCGGAGGGATCCGGACGTCGACAGAGGCAACAGCTTCGGGAATCCGGGCAGTGTTCACACGGCAAGGGTCGGGGGCTTGGCATGTTCGGCTCAATGCATTAGTGTGGAAGCAGAGCAGGACCGTCGGTGGCGGTACCATGCCCCATTCTGAGCTTTTTAAGACAGGGTAGTCATGAAAGAAATCATCGGAACACAAAAAAAAGCCGCACGGCGCCCGGCACTGCGCGCAGCCAGTGCTGCCGTGGCAGCCATCTTCTGTGGCCTGGCGGCCAGCGCTGCCCAGGCACAGGCTCAGCTGGAAGTGCCTGATCAGGACTGGACCCCCAACGCCGAGGCGGACGTCATCAAGCTCACCGGCCGCGTCGGTGTTACGCACGATAGCAATATGTTGCGTCTGAACAACCAGTCCCAGGCCGGCATCTACAGCAACAAGAAAGCGGGCGACACCTACCTCACCGGCGCCATGGGCATCGAGTTCGACCGCCTGATCAGCCAGCAGCGGCTGCGCGCCAACGCCGAGGTCGAGGGCTTCAAGTACAAGGAATACGACGACTTCGACCACGTGGGCTACAACGTCGGCTCCACGCTGGACTGGGTCGTGGGCCGTCCGCTGTTCGGCCGTGCCGGCATCAAGCTGGACCGCCGCCAGCCCACGGTGCAGGACCGTATCTACAACCAGACCACCAACGTCTCGGGTGACCGCAACAACATCAGCACCCAGAACCTGTTCTTCAACGCCGGCTTCCGCTTCACGCCGGCCTGGTCGGTCATCGGTGGCGTCGACTACGTCCGCAGCCGCAACTCGCTGGAAGTCTACAAGGACACCGACTATGACCTGAAGTCGGGCGAAGGCGGCGTGCGCTATGCCCCGGGCACCGGCATCGAGGTCGACCTGGTCTACCGTGCCACCAGCGGCGAGTACAAGTCGGCCCAGCGCTATGGTGACGACGGCTCCGCCCTGCTGTGCAACAACAACTGCCGCAAGAACGACTACGACGAGGACTCGCTGCAGGCCCGCGTCCAGTATCGTCCCAGCGAGGACAGCAGCCTGGGCGGCTTCGTCGGCTACACCCGTCGTGACTACGACCAGGGCAACCGCCACTTCCGTGGCCTGACCGCCGGCTTCGACACCGAGTGGGCCGTCAGCGGTGCAGTGCAGATGCGCGCCTCGCTGGGTCGCTCCATCGAGCCGGATGACGACGCCGTGACCGGCTCCTACGCCGACACCTGGTCGCTGAACTTCAGCCCGACCATCCAGGCCACCGGCAAGATCACCGTCGAGCCGTACCTGCGCTTCTACGACCGTCGCTACAAGGGTGACCAGCTGGCTGCCGGCCAGGTCGAGCGCAAGGACAAGATCTACATGGTCGGTGCCGAGGCTGACTACGAGTTCCGTCGCAACATGTTCCTGATGGCCAGCATCTCCCGTGAGCAGCGCGACTCCAACCGTGCCAACCTCGACTACAAGGCCAACGTCTTCGGCGTCGGCCTGAAGGTTCAGTTCTGACCCTTCCCTGCCTTTCGGCCCGGGCCTGACCCGGGCCACGTCACCAGGCCCCGGTTTCCCCCGGGGCCTGGTCGTTTCAGGCACTCCTTCCCATTGCACCTGCTGTCAGCTCGCCTTTGCTGGACAATCTTACGAAAGCAAGGGATATCATTCACGCTGGCGCCACAAAGGCCGGTCTAGAATCGGCGTTCACGGCCTGTCGGCCGCTTGGCGTGCCCGGGCGTTTGATTCTTGCGCGGGGCAACTCCCCTTTCCGTTCGCAGCCCTTCGGGCAAGCTGATCTCCCTTCATAGGACGGCATCCATGTTTCTTTCTCGCTTCAAGAAGTTCGTGCTGGGGCTGATGGCCCTGGCCACCATCGGTCTGGCATCGTCCCAGGCCGTGGCCCAGACCGCCCGCAGTGACTACCTGCTCGGGCCGGGCGACGTGCTGCGCATCCAGGTCTTCCAGTCCCAGGATCTGACCGTCGAGGCACGTATCTCCGAAAGCGGCGTCATCTCCTACCCGCTGCTGGGCGTGGTCAAGCTGGCCGGCCTGTCGCCGCAGCAGGCCGAGAACCTCATCGCCACCCGCCTGCGTGAGGGCCGCTTCCTGCAGAACCCGCAGGTCACCCTGAACGTGCTGCAGTTCCGCAGCC
>ERZ773026.1861-NODE-1861-length-10283-cov-4.039597_pt1 | contig 10283 bp, 9 predicted proteins | sample MGYA00580838_ERZ773026 | MGnify/ENA primary metagenome ERZ773026 (study PRJEB29015, sample SAMEA2738006) | human oral metagenome | biome: human oral; feature: human-associated habitat; material: dental | place: China | collected 2055 ... | reverse complement strand
GAAGAAGGCGGCAGCTTAACTATCCTGGCGACAGCTTTAGTTGATACCGGCAGTCGCATGGACGACGTCATTTATGAAGAATTCAAAGGAACCGGTAATATGGAATTGCAGTTAGACCGCCGTATTGCTAACCGCCGTGTCTTCCCTGCTATAGATCTAATGGCATCATCTACTCGTCGTGACGATTTGCTTTTAGAGGAAAATACACTCAATCGCATCTGGGTATTGCGCAAATATTTAGCTGATATGAACCCTATAGAAGCAATGGAGTTTATGGAAAAACAAATCAAACAAACTCGAAATAACGAAGAATTTTTAGCGACAATGAATAACTAATCATTTAAAAGTTGCTTTTTGTATTTCTTGTAAAACAATAAGTTATAAAATAAGTTAAAAAAACATCGCAATTTTTTGCCTCAAAAATTTGCAAGTAATAAAAATAGTTGTACCTTTGCACCCGCATAAATGAAACAACAATATGTTTGTGCAAAGGTACAACTATTTTTATTATCTGCAAATTTTTCGGCAATTATTTTTCAAATATTTTTTATAAAATTTTATAAACTAGTGTATATCAATATTTTTTAATTATTCATTGTCGCCAAAAACTCTTGGTTATTCCGCGTTTGCTTCATCTGTTTTTCCATAAATTCCATGGCTTCTATCGGATTCATCTCCGCCAAATACTTGCGCAACACCCACGTACGGTTCAGTGTATTTTCATCTAATAATAGGTCATCACGACGTGTAGAAGAAGCCATCAGGTCTATAGCAGGGAAAATACGGCGGTTAGCTATACGCCTATCCAACTGTAGTTCCATATTGCCAGTTCCTTTAAATTCTTCAAAAATCACCTCATCCATCTTGGAGCCCGTATCCGTAAGGGCTGTAGCTATAATTGATAGCGACCCTCCGTTTTCTATATTACGCGCCGCACCAAAAAAGCGTTTAGGCTTGTGTAATGCATTAGCATCTACCCCTCCTGTAAGCACCTTACCCGAAGCCGGTTGCACCGTATTATAAGCACGTGCCAAGCGAGTTATTGAGTCGAGCAGAATTACCACATCGTGTCCGCATTCTACCAATCGTTTTGCCTTTTCTAATACTATATTGGCTATTCTTACGTGTTCACTTGCCTCTTTATCAAAAGTTGATGAGATAATTTCTCCCCTTACACTGCGCTGCATATCAGTCACCTCCTCAGGGCGTTCGTCTATAAGTAGCACCATCAGGTACACTTCAGGGTGATTCTTGCTGATAGCATTAGCAATGTCTTTTAGCAACATCGTTTTACCCGTTTTAGGTTGCGCCACTATCATACCGCGTTGTCCTTTTCCAATGGGGGCAAATAAGTCAATTAGGCGTGTTGAGAGGGTTGAGCCCCTACCTGCTAACTCAAATTTTTCATTCGGAAAAAGAGGCGTAAGATGCTCAAAAAGTACCCTATCGCGCACCACTTGTGGGTCAAGACCGTTAATCTTAATCACTTTCAATAGCGGATAATACTTTTCTCCCTCTTTAGGCGGACGTACCTCTCCGTGCACCGTATCACCGGTTTGCAATCCAAATAAACGTATTTGCGAGGGCGAAACATAAATATCATCTGGCGATGCTAAATAATTATAGTCCGAAGAACGCAAAAAGCCGTACCCATCAGCTGTAATATCAAGTACTCCTTCGCAATCTACCACGCTATCAAACTCAAAATCAGGAGCTCTATAGCGATTTTTCTTTTCTTTGTCGAAGTTATCAGCATCAACTACATAATTATTGTTAGGATTGTAATTAGCAGCAGGAGTAGCTGCTTTAGGAGAGGTGTTAGTGTTTTGTGAAGTATTTTTCTTCTGAAAAGACGGTTTATAGTCCCCTTTATTCTCTTCTTCTGTTCTAACTGACTTACTAACAGTTGTTTTGGCAAAATTCTCTTGATTAGAACTTCCTACTTTTTGCGGAACTTCTATTTTCTTTTTTCCACCTTTCTTTTTAGCTTCTGGTTGGGGTTTAGCCTCTGATTTAGGGGTAGATTTAGCTTCTGATTTGGCTTCCGGTTTGGCTTCTGATTTAGATGCTGACTTAGTTTCTGATTGACTATCAGCGGCTACCACAGTTTTCTTAGGGGTATCTTCCTGAGGCAAAGGCGTTTGTCCTCCTTTCTCCTGAAAGGCAATAATCTGATTTATAAGGTCTAACTTATTCAGATAGCGATACTTAGGTACATTTAGCTGCTGAGCTATAGCCTGTAGTTCAGGAAGCTTTTTTGTTTTTAACTCTACAAAGTTGAACATTTTATGTAAAAATAGTTGTTATTAAAGTAAATGATTTTTTAGTAGACATTTTTTATTTTGAAAGTATAAAGTAATGGTAAGAGGTATTAAAATCGGGCGCAAATATACAAATTAATTATGAAATAGCAACTAATAAGGCTATATTTTTCCACTATACCTTTACTTTAGATATACCTACACCGAAGGATGAGCGAAGGATAAGCGAAAAATAAGCGAAGGAAAGTCGGCGAGCAATATTTCTCAATTTACTAATTTGCTAATTTGCTAATTATATATTACCTTTGCGCCTAAATTGATTATCATTATTATAACAATGAAAAAATATATTGATACAGGAAAAAAAGATACCCGAAGTGGGTTCGGAGCTGGCTTAGCTGAGCTCGGTCGTACTAACCCCAATGTGGTAGCCCTCTGTGCCGACCTTATTGGCTCTCTCAAAATGGAGAAATTTATTGAAGAGAACCCTACACGCTTCTTCCAAATTGGCATTGCCGAAGCTAATATGATGGGCATTGCTGCCGGACTTACTATCGGAGGCAAAATCCCTTTCACAGGTACTTTTGCTGCCTTCTCTACCGGACGCGTATACGACCAAATACGCCAATCGATAGCCTATTCTAATAAAAATGTGAAAATATGTGCCTCTCACGCAGGTCTTACCTTGGGCGAAGACGGAGCTACTCACCAAATATTAGAAGACATCGGGCTGATGAAAATGCTTCCTAATATGGTGGTTATCAATCCTTGCGACTATAACCAAACCAAAGCAGCTACCCTTGCCATTGCCGATTATGTAGGGCCAGTTTACCTGCGTTTTGGCAGACCTGCAGTAGCTAACTTTACGCCTGAAGATCAAAAGTTCGAAATAGGAAAAGGCATATTGCTCAATGAAGGTACTGATGTCACTATTATAGCTACCGGACACTTAGTGTGGGAAGCTCTATTAGCTTGTGAAGAATTAGAGCAAAAAGGCATCTCTGCTGAAGTAATCAACATTCATACTATCAAGCCTTTAGATGAAGATATAATTCTTAAATCAGTGAAGAAAACCAAAGCTGTGGTTACCTGTGAGGAACATAATTACTACGGAGGTTTAGGCGAAAGTGTAGCGCGCGTACTCACTCAGCACTTCCCAGCTCGTCAGGAGTTTGTAGCTGTAAACGATTCTTTTGGTGAAAGCGGTACTCCAGCTCAGCTAATGCAAAAATACGGATTAGACAAAAATGGTATTATAAAAGCGGTACACAAAGTACTTCAGAAATAAGCATAAAAAAACGACAAACGATAAATCTTCAAGATTTATCGTTTGTCGTTTATCATTTGTTATCAATTATTACTCCTTGTTTTTCTGTTCTTTATTGAAATACACTAAGTAATAGTACATCTGCTTCTCTTCGTCCCAACCCTTCTCTATAAACTTATCTGCCGATTCAGGATTGATAAAATCCATACGTATCTGTATATTCGTATCCAAGTCTATCACATTTTTAATCTTCTTGCGCACATCCGATACGGCTTTATTAGCTATTGGAAAACTTGATACATCTTCTATCTGATACTTAGGCCCTTTCTCTACTTTATAGTGCTTAAACTCTGGTATAAATTCTGGATTGTCAAACACTTCATTTACAAATGAGGTTTCTTCAAAATCATCATTTTTAGCAAAGTAATTAATAGCCCTATTCATAAAAAGTACTTCCTCTTTCTTGTCTTCTGCCGGTAGAATAACATCTTTAGCAAAATCCTGACTAAACTTCAAGTACTTTTTAGTATAAAAGTTATCATCAATTAGGGCATCTACATTCAGAAAGTTTTCAAGCCAATACTTAGTATCATAGCGATTACTATCTACCGACAGTATTTTATATCCTTCTTCCTTATTGGTATTAAAAATAATACAGCCTTTGTCTAATTTCTGAATATTTACCCCTTCCTGAATAATAATTTCTAATTGGTTAGGTTGTTCTTCAAACTGAAAAAAGCTATTCTTCACCTCCGATTTAAAAATACCCACTGCTTTCACTTTTTCATTGTCTAAGTAAGTATCGTGCAGCAAAGCCACATATACCTCCCCACTCTTTATATGCGGGTGATTAGATTGGTTGTAGAGGTGCTGTGCTATCTTTTTCGACTGCTGGTGAATACAACTCTCATCTTCAAAAATAGGTGTTACCAACTGATAAAGTTCGTTAAACTCTACATCAGCATCGTGTACAAATCTAAAATAATTCTCCTCTTTCTCTCTAAAAGGTTTAAAAAAATATTCTTTTAGCAAACCTATAATTTCATCATTCAGTGCATAAGGACTTTCTGATAAGAAAAGAGGTTCCCCCTTACTCTGATTGCCTACTCTATGCACCGAAAGTGTTTCAATATTAGTGGTATATAAATTTAGCATAGTTTTTTACTTATTACCTATTAGCTTATTATCGATAGTAGTCATCTTCTGAAAAACTTTCGTAGTCTTCTTCGTCTATATCAAAGTCATTAAACTCATCGTCAAACTCATTAAAATCGTCAGCTACAAATGATTTTTCAGGAGCTTCAGCTGGAATAGTACCGTGGGCATACACTACTGTAGGGTATGATACCCCTGCTTCTTCTTCATCTACCTCTACTAATTCTACAAAGAATGTCCACATTTGCATAAAATCATAGACATATAGCAGTTTAGGTTCGTCTTCATTTACTACTGAATCAATAGTAGTCTCTTCCATTAAGCGTATTTCTCCGCTCTCTGATAGGTCAAAAAGGGTTATTTCCTCTCCTTGATTCCAATCCTCATCTGTAAGGTAAAAAGAAGCCATCTCATCTCCTGCAAAACCAAATGATTGGTTTATCACATTGTGAAAATCTTCTAAGGTAGCCTCTCCTTGAATCATAATGTCTCTAAAGACATCTTCTTTTACATCGAGTATTACTCTAAATTTGTATACCATTTTCCTCTTTTTTTAGATAATTATATGGTTGATATATTAATTGACAAATCAAAATTTTGTCTAATCTTCTAACTGTAGTCCAAGCTCTTCAGCAGCTATTTCGCGCATTTCTACCTTGCGTATTTTACCTGAGATAGTCATCGGAAACTCATTAACAAACTTCCAATAGCGCGGCACTTTGTAGTGTGCAATACGGTCTTTGCAGAAGTTGCGTAACTCTTCTTCAGTTAGAGTAACCCCCTCATTAGGTTTTATCCACGCCATTACTTCCTCGCCAAACTTCTTACTTGGTACGCCTATTACTTGGGCATCCATCACTCCTTCATAAGTGTATAAGAAGTCTTCTATCTCTTTTGGTGATATATTTTCTCCTCCCCTGATAATGAGGTCTTTTATACGTCCTGAAATGTGTATATAGCCGTCTTCATCCATCATTGCGAGGTCGCCTGAGTGCATCCATCGCTGTTCATCTATTACTTGTGCGGTAGCTTGCGGACTGTTCCAATACTTTAGCATCACCGAGTAACCTCGTGTACATAACTCACCGCTCTCGCCACGTGGTACGATAGCTTTAGTCTCTGGATTAATGATTTTTATCTCTAAGTGGTCTTGTATAGTACCTACTGAATGTATTTGTTTTTCAAAAGGCACTCCTATTCTTGTTTGGGTAGAAACAGGTGAAGTTTCGGTCATTCCGTAGCATATTGTTATCTCGTGCATATTCATCTGTTCTTTCACTCGCTTCATAATCTCTGGCGGACATAAAGCTCCTGCCATCACGCCAGTACGCAAACTCGACAGGTCATAAGGATGGCGATCTAAAGTATATAATTCTGAGATAAACATAGTAGGTACTCCGTACAAAGAAGTACAACGCTCGCGTTCTACTACCTCAAGAGTTTTAGTAGCGTCAAAACTATCATTAGGAATAACCATTGTAGCACCGTGTGCCGTACAGCACAAGTTACCTATTACCATACCAAAACAATGATAGAAAGGTACTGGTATACACACCCTATCTTTATCAGTATAGTTCATTCTAACGCCTATAAAATAAGCATTGTTAAGTATATTGTGGTGTGTTAGCGTTACGCCTTTAGGGTTGCCTGTAGTGCCCTAAGTATATTGTATATTTACAGGGTCATCAAATTGTACTTTAGCTTCGTATGACTGCAATTTTTCATCTGATACTTTCTTACCTTGGGCTAAAAAGTACTCCCAACTCTCGCCCCAATACACTTCTTTGCGCAAGGTATCAGTAAACTCTCGCGCATCGTCTATCATCTTTTTATAATGACTTGTCTTAAACTGTATAGCAGAAAATATATATGACAAGCCAGATTGGTTAATAACGTATATCAACTCACTAGTGCGATAAGCGGGATTGATATTTACCATTATAGCACCTATTTTGGCCGTAGCATACTGTAGCAATGTCCATTCATAGCAGTTAGGCGACCAAATACCTACACGGTCTCCTGTCTTTACTCCTAAGGCTATTAATCCTTTAGCTACTGCTGTTACCTGCTCATAAAACTCTGTATAAGTGGCTCTATAGTGCTGATGCGCTGATATAAGCGCATCATTGTTAGGAAACTTAGCCACTGTTTTCCGAAGATTTTCGTCAATAGTTTCTCCTAATAGTGGTATATTAGAAGCGCCATTTGTGTAAGATAGTTTTTTCATATGGTTGTGTCATTTTCAGTCTTTTCGTCTCTATTTCAGCAGATCTGGCCTTCTTTCTTTAGTGCGCTGATAAGCCATTTCTTCTCGCCATTGTTCTATTTTAGGGGTATTGCCACTCGTAAGCACCTCTGGCACTTCCCATCCTTTATAATTAGCAGGACGCGTATAAACAGGTGGTGCTAATAGATTATCTTGAAATGAGTCAGTAAGAGCAGAAGTCTCATCAGAGAGTACCCCTGGTATAAGCCTGATAACGGCATCGCATAGCACAGCCGCCCCTAATTCACCTCCCGAAAGTACATAATCACCTATAGAGATTTCTTTGGTGATAAAATGGTCGCGCACGCGCTGGTCTACCCCTTTAAAGTGCCCACAAAGAATGATTAGGTTTTCTGATAGCGACAGCTTATTAGCTGTTTTCTGCTGCAGTGTTTCACCATCAGGGGTCAGAAATATCACCTCATCATAATGGCGCTCTGCTTTTAGTGCCGTGATACATTTATCAATAGGCTCTATCATCATCACCATACCAGCCCCTCCACCAAACTGATAGTCGTCTACTTGGCGGTAAGCATTGTTAGCATAGTCGTGCAGATTATGAAAATACACCTCTACCAACTGCTTATCTATAGCGCGCTTGATGATAGAATAGTCAAAAAAACCTTTTATCAGTTCGGGTACTACTGAAATAACATCAATGCGCATTGATTATCTGTGTTTGTTAATTTCGTCTTGCAATTGGCGGCGTACTTTCTGCTCGCGTTCAATAGCTGCTTTGCGGTAGTTCTCGTACTCCTCTTGTAATTCGTTTAGGTCATTTATAGATTTTTTTGTTACTACATTACCATTAGAGAATTTGTAGATATAAAGCACCAATAACGATGCCAAAGCCAATACGATACCCCACATAATAGTATTGTATAGCCCTTTAGATACTAAAGCACCAAAGAAACTCACACTGTCTTTTTGGTCTTTAGTTTGGTCGAGAGCCGCTTGTATCTCTGTTATTTTATCGTTGAGCTCTTTTATAGTAGCCTCATTTTCTTTTACTTTTTGCTTTTCAGCTACTAATTGCGAGCGTACTCCGTTGATGCTATCAGTCATACTGCGCTGAAAGGCAGCCAATTTACCTCTGTCTAACATCTTGAAGTTCTGCCAAGCTCCCGATCTGTCTATCAGCTGCTGAAATACCCCTTCTAAAGTAGTAGGCTTAGCTTCTTCTACTGGAGCAGCAGTAGTCTGAACTGTATTATTTTGGGTTGTCTGTACTGATTGTACTGTTTGTTGTACAGGCTCTGTTGTAGCAGTCTGTTGTGCATTGGCTGTGATAGCTACTAAAGCACCTAAAGCTATTATTATTTTCTTCATACACTTATTATTTTTCGGTTAAGATAGATTGCATTATAGCTATAAAATCATCTACGATAGTAGCCCCTTTATCTTGGTTGTACCATCTCTGAAGGTCTTCTTTAAATTCAGGAGTCAGCTTGACATTCTTAGCTTTTTCTTCAGCTACCATTTGGGTAGCCACTGAAGGGCGAGACCCCCAACGCGCTAACACCTTATCCTGCAAATCTAAGAATATCACTATAGGGATAGCCTTGCCCCCATTGGTCAGAAACTCATTCATTAGGGCTTCATTTTCATCACGAAATACTATCTTCATCGTGATTTTAGGGTTCAACTCGGCTATCTTATGCACCACTGGCAAAATCTGTGCCGCATCACCACACCAAGTCTCTGTTATCACCAATAAGCAAATGCTATTAGGATAATTCTTAAAAAAAGCCGCTTTATCTTCTGCTATCTCAATAGTTTTATCAAGTCGTTTATAGCGTTTCTGATTTAGAGCAGTATAGTGTACCAGTTCTTCAGTCTGTTCTACCCCACTGCTTTTGCCTTCAGCCTCATACTTGTCTATCAAATTCCGATAGGTTTCATAGCTGATAGCCTTTAGCATACTCTCGCGTATAATAGATGTTAGTTCCATAGTTGTTATTGTTATGAGGCAATTTGCAATGCCGATTTGTTTAGTTTCTCTTCTGCGTATTCCTTTGTAACGGTTAGATTTTTAACACCCGAATTAGGAAGTTCAAACATAGCATCGGTTAGGATATTCTCGCATAACGAACGCAAACCTCGTGCCCCTAATTTGTATTCTAAAGCTTTCTCTACTATAAAGTCAAGGGCTTCCTCTGTTATCTCAAATCTTATACCGTCCATCTCAAACAATTTTTGGTACTGTTTGATAATAGCATTCTTAGGTTCAGTAAGTATCATTCTAAGCGTGTGTCTATCTAACGGATTCATATAGGTAAGCACAGGCAAACGACCTATAATTTCGGGTATCAAACCAAAGTCTTTCAGGTCTTTAGGAATGATATACTGCACTAAGTTTTTACGGTCTATATGTGTGTTTTTAGAGGAATTATAGCCTACTGCCTGCATATTCAGGCGCTTAGATATCACGCGCTCTATACCATCAAAAGCTCCACCTGCTATAAAAAGAATATGCTCGGTATTGACCTCTATATACTTCTGGTCAGGGTGCTTGCGACCTCCTTTAGGGGGTACATTTACTACTGAACCCTCTAAAAGTTTAAGCAAAGCTTGCTGTACGCCCTCACCCGAAACATCACGAGTAATAGACGGATTATCGCTCTTGCGCGCTATCTTGTCTATTTCGTCTATAAATACGATACCTCTTTCGGCTTTAGCTACATCATAGTCTGCAGCTTGTAACAGACGGCTAAGAATGCTCTCTACATCTTCGCCTACATAGCCGGCCTCAGTCAGTACGGTAGCATCTACTATAGCAATAGGCACATTCAGCATTTTGGCAATAGTACGCGCTACAAGGGTTTTACCTGTACCGGTCTCTCCCACCATTATCACGTTGCTCTTCTGTATTTCTACCTCGTCATCTACGTTAGGCTGTTGCAAACGCTTGTAGTGGTTATACACCGCTACTGATAGTATTTTCTTAGTAAAATCTTGTCCTATAACATATTGGTCGAGAAAACGCTTAATTTCTTGAGGCGTTTTCAGAGATATTTCTACATTCGTAGCTTTTTTATCTTTGTTTTTTTCGTGTCTCAGAGCTTCCTCAATAATGATGTTAGCCTGATCTACACAAAAGTTGCATATATTACCCCCCATACCTCTGATAAGTATCTCGGTTTCGGGTTCAGAACGCCCACAGAATGAGCAAAATTCTATTTCTTCTTTCTTTTTAGCCATTATTTTCTTTCTAATACTTCATCTATCATACCATACTCTTTAGCCTCGCGTGCTATCATCCAATAGTCGCGCTCTGAGTCTTTATACACCTTAGCAAAAGGTTGTTTAGAGTGTTTGGCTATGATTTCATAAA
>ERZ773026.1856-NODE-1856-length-10298-cov-46.315044_pt1 | contig 10298 bp, 7 predicted proteins | sample MGYA00580838_ERZ773026 | MGnify/ENA primary metagenome ERZ773026 (study PRJEB29015, sample SAMEA2738006) | human oral metagenome | biome: human oral; feature: human-associated habitat; material: dental | place: China | collected 2055 ... | reverse complement strand
GCCACCGCACCGGGTGTTCCACGCCGTCGATCCGTCGTGACGCGGGGTGCAGCACCCGCACGTGGGCGGGCCAGCCCTCCCCGACCAGCGTCCGCCAGGAGTGCCCCTCCGGGATCGGACGCGGCCAGGCGACAGGTCTCACCATCCCCGGGCGATCCACTCGTCCAGGTGCGGGCGTTCCTTCCCGATGGTTGTGGAGGGGCCGTGGCCCGTGTTGACGACGGTGTCGTCGGGCAGGATGAGCAGGCGTTCCCGGATCGAGGCGATGATCCGGTCGAAGTCCGAGTAGTCCCAGCGGGTGGCCCCCGGGCCGCCCTCGAAGAGGGTGTCGCCGGTGAAAGCCACTCCGTCGGTGACGAAACACGTCGCGCCCGGGGTGTGCCCCGGGGTCGCGACCGCCCGCAGCGTGACCCCGGCGACCGTGAACTCGTCGCCGTCGGTGATGGGCCGGAACGCCTCGTGCGGGTGGGTTTCCCGCCACAGGAACTCGTCCGCGGGGTTCAGGTGGACGGGCGGGTCGCCCATCAGGGCCGCGAAGGCCGGGGTCGCGGTCACGTGGTCCCAGTGCCCGTGGGTCAGCAATACCGCCCTCACTTTCCGGTCGCCGACGGCGAGCGCGATGCGGTCGGGCTGGTGGGCCGGATCGATGACGATCACTTCCCGGTCATCGCCGACGATCCAGGCGTTGTTGGTGAAGTCCGGTTGCCCGGGGGCCTCCGTGATCAGTTTCTCGATGTTCATGCCACCTAGTCTGCCCGCTTGGCCGAATCGCCGCGGGAATTCGGGCCGGTCCTTTCAGGAACCGTCCCCCGAGGCAGCGAGAACGGAGTCCTCGGCGATGGCCCGCAGCGCCGCCAGGTGGGACTTCCACAGCTTGCGGCCTTTCGGGGTGAGGCTGAACCAGGTGCGGGGGCGTTTCCCGATGTAGCCCTTGCGGACGGCGACGATCCCGAGGCCCTCGAGCTGGCTGGCCTGGCGGGAGAGCACGGAGTCGGAGACCTGGAGGTGGTTGCGCAGGGTGGCGAAGTCGATCTGCTCGACCCCGGCCAGCCCTGCCACCAGCGAGAAACGAACCGGGTTGGTGAACTCGTCGACCAGCTTTTGGCGGGGATGTTCGGTGCTCATCGGCGTGCCTCCACGAGGGCGCCGACGAAGCTCGCTATCGCGATCACCGCCGCGAGCGGCACCCGGACCGCGGCGGTGGGGAAGAACATGGAGATGCTCCAGCACAGGGCCCAGACCGCCATGTAGACACCCCAGCGAATCCCGAAACCGTTCTTGGCGACCTTCGCGAACGCGACCACGAGGATCATGGGTGCCAGGAGCCAGACCATCATGCCGATGAAGGAGACGGCGTCGAAATTGATGTCGCGATTGGCCAGCAGGTATACGGAGGTGGCGGCGCCCAGACTCATCTGGGCGGTTATCGTCGGCCATCCCGCGTTTCCCCGGGTGTGGGTGAGGGTGGTCTCGGCCTGCTGCAACATGCCGGCGGCCTCCTCGGATGTGAGGTTCGGGTGTTCGGTCATGTCATCCTCCTGGGGTGGCGGTCAACAACTGACAGCTAGACTAGCAAGTAGTTTCCAAGATTACAAGTACTTGTTTGGATCGTGTCGGTCAGGTGGCCAGTTCTGATGTCAATCCTTCGATGGCGTGTCCACCGCACGTATGGTCGGCCCATGAGCCGAGAAGAAGCGATCAGGATCCTCGCGACACATCCCGCGGTGGTCGAGGTGCTGGATGCCCCGCAACCGGGGGAACCGGATTCGGGGATGCTGATGCTGCGCCTGGAGGACGAGCAGGTGATCGGGATCGACCCCCGCCTGGCCGAACCGGCTCACACCGACGAGCCCGAGGCCGCCCGCATCGCCCGGGTGCACCGCGCGGTGGACGTCATGAGCGCTTCCGGTGAGGCGGGCGAGAAGGACCTCGAGACCGTCGTGCCGCTGGTCCGCAGCGCCGACTACTTCGTTGCGCAGGGGCAGCTGGCCCCGGCGGCGGTCGGCTGGCTAACCGAGTTCATCGGTTTCGGGCTGGCCATCGACGAACCGACCACTCTCCGCGTGGTGTCCGAATCGGACCTGCCGGGCGACCGGATCGCGGAGTACGACATCGAGCTCCAGGGCAGGGCCATCGGCAACCTGCGCCTCATGGAGGAGGCCATGGCCTTCTCCGAGATGGGGCTCGGGCCCGATGTTCTGACCCTGACCACTCCGCCCGGGAACGAGGCGGCCTGGTTCGCGGATGCCGCGGCCATGGAGGAGCTCCTGGGCAGGCTCGGCGAGCGCACGGGCACGGCCTGGGCGGTTATCCCCGCCCGTCGTAACGACGTCTTCCTGGTCAACGTCGCGACGGACCGCTGGGATGACCTCCTCGACGACCTGGAGGAGGCCGTCCTCGCCCGCGACGGCATTCATCCGTTGCCCCATGTGGTGGCCAATCGCCGCTGGCAGCTGAGCCTGCCACCCAGGACCTCCCAGCTCGGGCAACGCCTCCAGAGGCTCAGGCAGCGTGCGGAGGGGCGCACCTACAACGTCCTCAAGGATGCGATCCGGAAGGACTACGACCACTACGTGTCCGACTACGAGGACCTCTACGCCCTGGACGACGAGCTCTTCTCGATGGCCTTCGTGCCCGAGGGGGTGCCCGGCGCCAGCATCCCGGTGGTGGACGTGATCGCCTTCGAGTGCGGGCACTCGGTCCTGGACGTGCCCTACACCGAGGTGGTCGGGCAGCTTCCGCACCTCGTCAAACCCCATCCCGGCACGCACCCGCCGCGGGTGATCGTCACCCACCCCTCGGAGGAGGACTACGCCCGGCTGGGGTCGCTGACGCTCTGAGGACCCCCGCGGCAAGGCGCCGGCCGCCCCGGCGACGTGATCACTGGGGCTTCCCGCTCGCGCGGGTGAGGGAGATGGCCAGGGGGGTGAGCAGCTGGCGGACGCTGTCCCTGTTGTAGCCCTGGGTCTCGTAGGAGTACAGCGCATCGAAGATGGTGAGGATGTGCTCGGTGGGGAGCACGAACTTCACGTCCAGCCTCTCCGCCAGGCTCTCGATGAACCCGACGAGAGCCGGGCGGGTCTCCTCGTTGAGCTGCTCTAGCTGGGCCGCCAGGCCGGAGGAGCGCAGCGCCCGCAGGCGGATCTCCGTGAGGGTGACCTTCATCTCCCGGCTGGGCGCGAGGACCTTCAGGAAATGCTCCAGGGTGGTGCTGGCCACCGTCTCGACGTCCGCCTCCGGGGGTAGTTCCGCGATGGTCTCGGACAGGCTGGCGAGCACGTTGTCGCGGTAGCGCTCGATGACGGCCGTGCACAGGTCGTCCTTGGACGTGAAATTGGAGTAGAAGGCCCCCCTGGTGAATCCCGCGGCGTCGCACAGCTGTTCCACGCTGGTCGCGTCGATGCCCCGAGCCGCGAACTGGGTGATGGCTGCCTCCACCAGCCGGCCCACGGTGGCCTCCCGGCGCGGCGTCAGGTCGGTCATGCCCGTCAGTCTAGTGGTTCGTGCCCCGGCCCGGGGCGAGGACGCCGGGTTTGAGGCCTCGGCGACGGGCATCGCCACCACCGGTGGGTTTCGAGGTCATTCCTGGTCCTTGTGGACCCCGTTCGTCTCCGAGGAGATGGGATGTTCGTTCCCCGGGACACCACGTTCCGCTGATCTCGTGCCCGATGTCCCATCGCGCCGTCCCGGGGTCCCGGGCGGACCGGGGCCGTGCAGAATCGGGGTTTTCCCGGGTTTGAAGCCTCGATACAGCGTTGTATGCTGTGTCGGGATTCATGACTGTATCGAAGTGGGGAAGATGTCCGCTCAGCTCTACGCCCTCGGCCGCTGGTGTTTCAGACACGCGAAACTGGTCCTCGCCTCATGGCTGATCGTCCTCCTGGCCGTGGGCGGTGCAGCCCTGGCCTTCAGGGACAGTTTCGCGGACGTGTTCAAAATCCCCGGTTCCCCCTCCCAGGTGGCCCTCGACAAGCTGAAAATGACCTTCCCGCAGGGTGCCATGACCCAGGCCGCCGCGATCTTCGTGGCCCCGGAGGGCGGCCGGGTCGACGACTTCCGCGGCGTCATCGAGGACACCATCACCGAGCTGGACGCGATCGACTTCGTGGACTCGGCCACCTCCCCGTGGAACGAGCGGATCTCGGGAATGGTCTCCGACGACGGCCGGGCCGCCATCGTCGCGATCCTGATCGACGTCAAAGGCGCCCCGAGCAATGAGCAGCTCGCGCAACTCACAGCCGTCGCCGAACGCATGTCCCAGCGGCTGCCGCAGGGTGCCACCCTCGACATGGGAGGCCAGGCCTTCAACATTGAACTGCCGAGGCTGAGCGTCACGGAGATCGCGGGCCTGGGGGTCGCGCTGGTGGTGCTGACGCTGGTGCTCGGTTCCCTGGTGGCCGCTGGGCTGCCGCTTGTGACCGCGGTCACGGGGGTGGGGGTGACCATGGCCGTCATGCTTCTCATCGCCCGGCTGACCAGCATCAACTCGACCACCCCGATGCTGGCGGTGATGCTGGGGCTCGCGGTCGGCATCGATTACGCCCTGTTCATCCTCTCCCGCCACCGCAACCAGCTGGGCGAGGGCATGACGGCGGAGGAGTCGACGGCCCGCGCCGTCGGAACAGCCGGTTCGGCGGTGGTGTTTGCCGGGTTGACGGTGTTCATCGCCCTGCTCGGGCTCGGGGTCTCGGGGATCCCGTTCCTAACCGTGATGGGTGCGTTCGCTGCCCTGGCCATCGTGCTGGCGGTGTTCATCGCGCTGACGATGCTGCCCGCGCTGATGGGGCTGCTGGGAGAGCGGCTGCGGCCCCGGCCGAAGAAGCCCCGGCGGCGCCGCAAGCCCCGCGGGGGCGGCGCCTTCGCCTGGTGGGGTCGCGTCACCACCGGGCATCCCGTTGTGGTGCTGCTGGTAGTGGTGGTCTGCCTCGGGGCGTTGACGATCCCGGGCCTGGGGTTGCGCACCGCCCTGCCGAACTCCGGGCAGCACACCGAGGGCGCCCCGGATCGCGTCACCTACGACCTGATCTCGCAGCACTTCGGGGTGGGGCGCAACGGACCACTGGTGCTGACCGCCGACGTCATCTCCAGCAAGGATCCGCTGAAACTGGTGGCCGATCTCAAGGAGGAGGTGGAGGCGATCGACGGTGTCGCCGAGGTGCCGCTGGCCACCCCCAACCAGAACGCAGAGGTCGCGATGCTCCAGGTGGTGCCCACCACCGGACCCGACGATCCCGCCACCGCAGACCTCGTCCAGACCCTGCGCGAGAAGCACGACCAGTGGTTGGAACGCTATGGCGTCGAGACCGCCGTCACGGGCATGACCGCCATGCAGATCGACGTCAACTCCCGTCTCGTGGGGGCGCTGCTGCCGTTCGGGGCGCTCGTGGTCGGGTTGTCGCTGGTGCTGCTGGCCGCGGTGTTCCGGTCGGTGTGGGTGCCCGTAAAGGCCACCCTCGGTTTCCTGCTGTCGGTCGGGGCCGCTTTCGGGGCCACCAAACTCGTGTTCAACGACGGGCACCTGAAAGAAATGGTGAACCTGGAACGCGGGATGCCCGTGATCTCCTTCCTGCCGATCCTGCTGATGGGAATCCTGTTCGGCCTGGCCATGGACTACGAGGTGTTCCTCGTTTCCCGGATCCGCGAGGAGTACGTGCACGGCAAGAAACCCGTCGACGCGATCCGTGACGGCATGACCGCATCCGGGCCGGTGGTGGTGGCCGCCGCCGTGATCATGTTCTCGGTGTTCGCGTTCTTCGTCCCGGAGGGCATCAGCGCCATCAAACAGATCGCCTTCGCCCTCGCCGTCGGGGTGGCGATCGACGCCTTCTGTGTGCGCATGACGCTGGTGCCGGCGGTGATGGCGCTGCTCGGGAAGCGGGCCTGGTGGCTGCCGCGCTGGCTGGACAAGGCCCTGCCCACCTTCGATGTCGAGGGCGAGGTCCTCACGGAGAAACTGAAACTGGCCCGGTGGCCCGGCGGCGACCACCTGCTCTACGCCGATGACGTGGCGGTCGAGGGGCTGCTGCCGCCCACCAGCCTGGTGCTGGAGGCCGGGAACGTGATCGGTGTCGCGGGCCCCGTCTCGTCCAGGACCGGGTTGGCGCTGGCGCTGTCGGGCAGGCTCAGCATCACCTCGGGGCGCGCCCGGGTGGCGGGGGAGCTGCTGCCCGGAGCCGCCACCGCCGTGCACCGCCGCACCCGCTACGCCGATCTCGCCAACGACCCCGCCGCCCTGTCCTCGCTGCGCCCCATCCCGGGCGGCGTCGCCTTCGTCGACTCGGTGGAGACCCTCGACGTCGGTGACGAACGCCTGGCCGGTCTGATCGACCGGTTCCGCGGCGACGGAACCTCGGCGCTGGTGCTGTGCGCCAGCAGCGAATCGATCCTCGAAACCCTCCCCGTCGACGGCGTGTTCGTCGTCGACCAGCCCGTCAGGAGCATCCGATGAGACCTGAAAGCATTCATTCCGGACATCGCCTCGGTTGGCCGGGGCTCGTCGTGCTGGCCCTGGTGCCGCTGCTCGCAGTCGGCACCCTGCTGGGGTTGGTGCGCGGCAGCAACAATCAGGGAATCCGCGCCGCCGTGGTCAACCACGACAAGGCGGTGACCGTCGACGGCCGGATCGTGCCGCTGGGACGGCAGCTGGCCTCCGAGATGGTGGCCCGGGAGGGAACCAACATCTCGTGGACCATCGCCGACGCCGAGGACGCCGAGGCCGGGTTGAACGACGGCCGCTACTCCGCCGTCGTCACCATCCCCGAGGGCTTCTCCGAGGCCGCCACCTCCTTCAGCAGCAACGAGGCCGCCATCGCGAAACAGGCCACCATAAACGTCGTGGTCTCCAAGAACGCGCCCTTCGCCGACGCGGCCCTTGCGCACGACATCGCGGGCCTGGCCACCGACACCATCAACGCCACCCTCACGAAGGCCTACCTGGAGAACATCTACATCGGTTTCAACAGGGTGGGGGAACAGTTCAAGCAGGTCGTCGACGGGGCGGGCAAACTCAATGAGGCCGGCTCCCAGCTCGCCGACGGCGCAACCACCGCCGCCAACAACTCCGAGAAACTCGCCGGCGGGCTTGGTGAACTGTCCGCTCAGGGAAAGCAGCTCGGCAGCGCCGCGAACACCCTGGCCGAGGGGTCGCAGAAACTCAGCGGCGCAGCGGGAACCCTCGCAGGCGGGGCGGGGAACCTCGCGAACGGCACCCGGAGCTTCGCGGGGGGCATCGCACAGCTGAACGCCCAGGCGCCGCGGCTCGCGGACGGGGTCAACCAGCTCACCGACGGGGCCACGCCGCTGCTGGAGGGGGTTTCCGGATACACCTCGGGCACCGTCGGTGTCCTCGACGGGGTGAGTGAACTGCGAAACGGCCTGGCCCAGCTCGAAGCAGGCCTGAACTCCCAGCTTGATCCGGAGGCAATGAAGGAGGCCCAGGCGGCCCTTGGACAGCTAGTCCCGGCCCTGCGCGAGGCCCAGCAGGCCCTCAAACAGTACTTCCCGGGGGCGAGCGACATCACCATCGAGGAGGTGCGTTCCAAGCTCGCGGCCTTCGACGCACAGCTGAACAAACTCGATTCCACCCTGGCCGGGTACGCCTCCGGTGAGACACCGCCGCCGTCGGAGCTGAAGGAGTTCGCCCAGCGGCTGGTCGCGAACTGGAAGTGCCCGATCGAGGACGCCGAGACCTGCAAGCTGCTCCGCGAGGCCTACCAGCAGGGGGTCGGGGATGCCCTGAACAAGGGTTTCCAGCAGGGGGCGAAAGCGGCCCTCGGCGTGCTGCAGCAAACCGACCCGAAGACCGGGAAGACCCTGCTGGAAACCGCCCGTGGGTTCTCGCGGATGGGGTTGGGAATGACCGAGTCGGTCATCAAGCTGCGCGACGCGTTGGCGAAGGTCGTGCCCGCCGGAACCGATCCCCTGACCGCCCTGGAGCAGCTGCCGTCGAAGATCACCGAGCAGGCGCAGAAGCTGACCGGCGGGGTCGCGAAACTCCGTGAGGGAGCCGACACCATCCTCGCCAAGGCCGAGCCGCTGCGCACCAACGCCGAACAGCTCGGCGCCGGCGCCACCCAGCTGCTGGGTGGTTTGCGGCAGCTGCGGAACCAGACCTCCGCGCTGCCGGCCGCGACGGCCCGCCTGGCCGAGGGGGCGAATCAACTCGCCAGCGGATCGTCGCAGCTGGCCGACGGGGCCGGGCAGCTCTCCTCGGGGGTGGGGCAACTCTCCTCCGGGGCCGGGCAGCTGGCCGACGGAACCGGCAGGTACGTGACCGGCGTCGGCCAGGCCGCCGACGGGGCAACCCAGCTCGCCGCGGGGCTGCTGCGGCTTGGCGCGGGGTCGCGGGAACTGTCGCAGGGGCTCGGGACCTTCCACGACAAGCTCTCCGAGGCCGGATCCAAACTTCCCAACTACAGCGACTCCGACCGCGACACGTTGTCGCAGGTGGTCGCCTCTCCCGTGCTGAAGGACGGGAAGGTCTACGAGGCGATGATGGTGCCACTGGCCGCGCTGCTCGCGGTGGCGGCCCTGTGGCTCGGGTCGCTGCTGTCGTGGAGCTTCGCCCGTCCCGTTCCCTCCGACCTGATCGCGTCCTCCCGCACCAGCGCGACCCTGTGGCTGCGCACCCTCTGGCCCCCGGCCGCGCTCGGCGCGGTCCAGGGCCTGCTGTTCGGCGTCGCGGTCGGCATGGCACTTGAACTGACGCCGGGACGCACCATCGGCGCGGCCGCCCTGCTGGCGATTGTCGGGGTGAGCTTCGCCATCGTCAACCACGCCCTGACCGGCTGGTTCGGCAACGTGGGTCGCGGGATCTCGGTGCTGGCCCTGGTGGTCACCGTCGCCCTCGGGCTGACCTCCACCACGCCGGGCTGGGTCCAGGGGTTCGCGGGAATCTCGCCGCTGCACAACGGTCTGCTGCTGGTGCGCACCTTCCTGGCCAGCGGGTCGGGTCTGGTGGCGCTCGGCGGGGCGGCCCTGCTGTTCGGGGCGATCGCCGTCGGGTTGTCGTACCTGGCGATCGCATCCCGCCGGCACCTGACCGCCGACCAGTTCCGCAGCCGCGTGGTGGGGGTAGCGGGGGCGTAACCGGGTCCGGGACGCTCCTGTGACCTGATCAGGAACCCGGTTGCGCAGCACTCTCGGAACGGGAGCTGGGCGCCGAGCGGGATTCAGGCCGCAGCGACTGCGCCCTGGGGGAGCACGACCGGATGCCCCCAGGCGACGAAGGGCCGCCAAACGCCCGGATGAAATGACGCCATATGGGCGGTTGCATTGGCGCCGACTGCCGGGTTGGGGTGGCTGCTGGTGAGAGAAACGGGAGGAACGGCGGCTCGACGACTACCTGCCGCGTCTCACGGATCCGGGCGGTGCCGTGACCTTCCCGTTGCGGGCCCTGCGATCCTGACCGGCATTCACGTGGGGCCGGTTCGGCGATCTCCATGCACAACCCGTCAATTTCGGAGGTGCGGTTCAGCGGCGGTTCGTAGGCCATGCGATCGTCCCCTCAGGTGTCGATGTCGTCGCGTCCGGGGCGTGAAGACGATTACCGCCATATTTACCGACAGTGGCGGTGATCAATGCCGGCCCGCGTTCGTGGTTTCTTCCTCGAGGGCCGCGCTCACCTGCGTCAGGAAGCGCCGGGCGATCGGGGAGAGAACCTGCTGTCGATGCCAGATGAGGTACATCGGCGACTCCAGGACGGGCCACAGCGGCCTGAAGACCAGACCGCTGTCCTCGCCGGTGTCGACGAGCCGGGCGAAGGTCAGCAGATGGCCCAGGCCCTCCCGGGCGAAGACGGAGCCGTTGTAGGCGAGCCGGAAGGTTCCCTCCAGACGGAGTTCCGCCATGCGTGCGCCGGCCCACCGCGGCAGGTCCGCTGCCCAGGACTGCTCCGAGCAGAACAGCGGTAGCCCCTCCAGGTCGTCGACGCTCACGCGGGCCTTGCGGGCCAGCTCGCCATCGGCGCGCGTGACGATGCCCCACCGGTCGGCCTCGGGCAGGTTCAGGGCCTCGTACCGCGCGGTGTCGGGCTCCTCCACGAGCGCAGCGAAGTCGAGCAGGCCCTTGTCGAGCTTCTCGGTCACCTGTTCGGTGTCGCCGCTGGTGATGTGGTACCGCATCCCGGGGCAGTCCTCCTTGAGGCGCTTGATCTCGCGGGCGAGGAAACGCACCTGGTGGGATTCGGCCAGGCCGAGATAGAGGTCCCCGCCCAGCACGTCGTCGAGCTCCAGGAACTCGTCGGTGATGCGGTCGGCCATGGCGACGAGGTCCTCGGCGCGGCGCCGCAGTAGCCTGCC
>ERZ773026.1852-NODE-1852-length-10329-cov-7.421744_pt1 | contig 10329 bp, 9 predicted proteins | sample MGYA00580838_ERZ773026 | MGnify/ENA primary metagenome ERZ773026 (study PRJEB29015, sample SAMEA2738006) | human oral metagenome | biome: human oral; feature: human-associated habitat; material: dental | place: China | collected 2055 ... | reverse complement strand
CGACTATACCCACACGTTCAACGGCCGGTCCAGCAGCGCGCCCATCTGCGCCAGCAGCAGCTGGCCGCGCACCGAGCGGGCCGCCTCCACCATCGCCGCATCGGGCGGTGCCAAAAACTGGGCCGACAGCCATTCCGCCACATCGGCCAGGGTCACCGTCATCGTGTTCATGGATGACCTCCTGCCGCAGCGGCGCCACCCTGGGTGTGCGGATCCTTCAGGTCCTTCGAATGGTTCTGCAGGTAGGCCAGGATCAGCCGGTACTGGTCATCGTCCATCGTCGTGAAGCGCCGCATCGATTTCAGCGTGCCGATCCACTGGTTGGCCGTGAAGTGCCCCTTCTGCGGCAGCACGTGACAGGCCGAACACGCCTTCTGGAACACATCCTGGCTGTAGGCCCACACGGCAGGCCGGTCGGTGTTCAGTCCGGTCGCCTCTGCCCACACCGTCAGCTCGGCCGGCAGCCAGCGCTGGCCGGTATCGGCGTCGGTCTCGGCCTCGCCGTGTTTCACCGCCGCCACCGCCTCGGGCGTCAGCACCCCCACCATCACCCGCTGGCCACGCGCCTGATAGACCACGCTGGGCGTGTCGGCAATCTGCCAGCCCTGCAGCACCAGCTGCACCCGGTCGCCGTCGCGCGCCTTCACCTGCACGGCCGCACCGCCCAGCAGCTTGGCCTGGGCCTCGGCGCCCTTCTGCACGCCCCCGGCCTGCAGCCAGGCATTGGTGGTTCTGACCACGGTGGCAGCCTCACCGGCCCGGATGCTGTCCGGGCCCGAAACCGGCAGCCGCGACGCATGCTGCACCACCGAGGGCAGCATCACCAGCTCGCTGCCATGGTTGGGCATCGGCATGCCGGGCGCCGGCTGTGTCACCGCCGGCACATGTTTCAGATACAGTGCCATCGCCTCCACATCGGCCGCCGGCAGCTGCGCCGTGTTTCTGATCACCTCGGCCATGTCGCCATCGGCCACCCGCCCGATCGGGTTCACGCCCGTCTGCAGATAGCTGGCAATCGACGGCACCGACCAGTAACCAATGCCCGTCTCGTCCGGCGTGACGTTCGGAAACCAGCCATTGCCCTCCGGCGTGGGGCCGCCGGCATAGCGCAGGCCGGCCTTCACATTGCCCATGAAGGTCCGCGTCGAATGGCATTCCGCACAGTGGCCGGCCGCCTCCACCAGATACTCGCCCCGGTGGTAGTCGTCGGCCTTCACCCCGGCGGGCACCGGCCCGGGCTGCCAGGGCCTGCCATCCAGAAAGGCCAGCCGCCACAGCCCCACACCCCGACGCAGGCTGAACGGAAACTTCAGTTCATGATCGGGCGCTGCCTGCGCCACCGGTGGCAGCGTCATCATGTACGCATACAGGTCGCGCACATCGCTGCCCTTGAGCTTCTGGTAGGAGGTATATGGAAAGGACGGATAGAGCACCTGCCCATCCGGCCAGAAACCACCGGGCCCCACCCCCTGGCGCAGCGCCCGGTCGAACTGTGCCAGCGTCCAGTTGCCAATGCCGGCCTGTTTGTCCGGCGAGATGTTGGGCATGTGAAAGATCCCGAACGCCGTGTCCAGCGCCCGGCCACCGCCCAGCACCGTATCCTTCGGCTGGCCCGGCGTGGCATGACAGGTGGCACAGTCCGATGCCACGAACACCCGCCGGCCGTTGGCCACATCCGCCCCTTCCAGCGGGGGCAGTTCCTGCGAACCATGCAGCATCGACCAGGTCCAGGGCGAGGTCAGCACCAGAAAACCCAGGCCACCCAGCACCAGCAGACTGCTGCCCACCTTCCATACCGTTGCACCCCTGACGCGTGCCATCGCACCTGCCTCCTTCGATGAACGGGCACGAACGCTGCCCACGCCATCACTATAGGTATTGACATGCCCACAAAGGCTGCAGGGTTGTGAAGGCTGTGTAAACAGGGGGCCTTCCGGCTCATCCCGCGTGAGGCCCGAAGTGCTGACAGACTTGAAGTGCTCGCAGACTTTTACAGAGGGTTCCTTGTCGCGGCCGGTCGGTTCTGGTCGAATTTCCGGCCTGTCTCCTCCACCGCCCGACACGATGCACTGGCCCGTCCATCCCCTGAAGGACATCCTGGACACCGAAAACGATGCGCTCGTCCAGCGCATCCTGCAGCTGGCCCTGGCCCATGGCTTCACCGACCAGACCAGTTCCATGCGCGCCGCCTGGAACGAAGCGGCCGAACGGCTCAGCGACTGCCTGCTGCAGTACCTGACCGATCCCCGGCCACGCCAGCTGGATGGCCGCAACGATTACCGGCACGACCCGCGCTTCGAACGCCTGCGCCACATTGCCAGCCGCCACCATGACGCCGGCGTGCCCCTGGAGCTGCATCACGGCCTGTTCCGGCTCTGTCGCCGCGCCTATGACGCCCACTTCCGCCAGCTGCTGTGGCAGCCGGATGGCCAGCCCACCGGGACACTGCCCCATCCCGACGCCCTGCTGGCCCGGCTGCACGACTTCTTCGACGAGGCCGATCAGGCCATGCTGGCCCCCTGGGCCTCACCCCAGCCGCACGAGGCCGCCCTGGCCGACAGCATCCGCCGCCTGACCCGCGAACGGGACCAGTATTTCGGCGTGCTCGAAGGGCTGCGCGGCCCCGTCTTCATCACCACCTAACAGGGTGAGCTGCTCGATGCCAACAGCGCCGCCCTGCAGACCTTCCTGGGGCTGTCCGAACCCGGCGCCCTGCGCTACCGGCTGGCCCTGCAGCACCACCGCCCGCAGCTTCAGGCCCTGCTGGCCGAGATTCTCGACACTGGCAGCACCGAACTCACGGCCATCTGGCTCGACACCCACGAGGGGCGCCGCTGCTTCGACATCCGGCTGCGTCTCGTCGAGGACAGCGTGCAGAAGCTGGACCGCTGCCGGATCGTGCTGATGCACGACGTGACCGAACACACCCGGGCCGTCGAACGGGCACGCGCCGCCGAACGCACCATGTCGCTGTTCCTGGCCACCATGAGCCACGAGATCCGCGGCCCGCTGCACAGCGTGCTGGGCGCGGCCGAACTGCTGCGCGATGCCAGCGTACGTGACGTGGAACGGCTGCTGGACCTGCTCAGCCTGTCGGCCGGCGCCCTCGACGCCACCCTCGAGAACGTGCTGGGCTTCTCGCGCTTCGAGCACCAGGCCCCCCAGCCCCGCCCCGAGCCCACCGGCCTGCGCAAGGCCCTCGCCGGGCTGGTTCGCACCAAGGACATCCTGGCCCGGCAGCGCGGCGTGCCGCTGCGGCTGCAGGTCGAGTCCGCCCTGCCCGACGAGGTGACCCTCGACTGGTCGATGGTGCAGCAGATTCTCGGCAACCTCATCCAGAACGCCCTGCGCCACGACGACGGCCGGGGTGTGCTGCTCGACGTGCGCGTGCACGATGGCCAGCTCGTCTTCACCGTCAGCGATCACGGTCCGGGCCTGCCCACCGCCGTGCGCCGGCAGCTCGCACATCCCCCCGCCACCCTGCGTCCCTGCCTGGACAGCGGCCATGGCATCGGTCTGGGCCTGGCCATTGCCCAGCGCATGACCACCGCCCTGCAGGGCACCCTGCGGCCCGGCGAGCAGGAAGACGGCACCCGCCTGGTCCTGACGCTGCCCCTCGTGCAGCCTGCCCCGCACGATGCGCCCACGGAGCAGTCCGACGCCACCCGGCGCCTCGACCGCAGCTGCCTGCTGATCGACGACGACCCCATCGGCGCACTGGGCACCGTGGCCATGCTGGAGCGGCTGGTCTCGTCCACCGACCACGTCGTCAGCCTCGAACAGGCCAGCGCCCTCTGCGCGGCCGACCCCGATGCCTACGACTTCTTCATCATCGACCTGGACCTGCCCGACGGCAGCGGCGTGGCCTTTATCCGCCAGCTGCGCCAGGATCCCCGTTTCGACCACAAACCGGTCCTGCTGCTCAGTGCCAACATCGAGCGCATCCGCCAGCGCCCCGATGACGCCGCCCTGTTCGCCGCCCTGATCGGGAAACCCGCCCGCACCGACGCCCTGGCCCGGGCCATCGAGGCCCTCGACACCCCCGGCAGCAACGACACACCCGACCGTCACGGCACTAGCCAGCCGCCGGCAGCGTCCTTCCCTGCCTCCTCCCTGCCGGCAACATCCCCGCCGGCACAGCCAGCCGTCGCCCCACCAGCCATCCCGCGCAGCCTGCGCCTGGATGCCGCCTCGCGCCGGCTGCACATCAAGGACCGCACCGAAACCCTGTCGCCCGCCGAAACCCGCCCGCTGGTCTGCCTGCTGGACCATTTCGGCCAGCCCTGCAGCCGCACCCGCATCAGCGAGGCCATCTGCGGACGGGACTGGGTCTATGGCGACCGCACCGTCGACGTGCTCGTCTCGCGCCTGCGCCGCCGCCTGCGCGACAGCGAGGTCCGCATCATCACCGTCCACGGCCTGGGCTACACCCTCACCGAGGCCGATGACTGACGCGTATCACGGTTTCATCCATCCTCGCGCCGGCCCCGACCGGGTGCTGACAGGACGCACTGCGCAGGCAGGGCTGGCCACCCTGGCTGGCAGGGCAACGCCGGCAGCACCCTGGCCGTATCCACCCGCACAGGGGACGCCGCACGGTCGCCAGAAGGGCACCATGACCCAGAACGCCGTGTCCACCCGTACAGGGGATTCCGTGCATAACCAGCATCCGCAACAAAAGTAACGGCCCGACAAAAGTGCGACTTTGGCGTACATTTCTTTGGCGTACGTTTCCGAAAACACCGGAGCGTGTTTTGGACGCATTCGTCCCCGGACCTGCCACACACCTGCCCGCCCCATGATCCGCCACTGGGTAGACCCCGACACCCCGCTGCCCCCCGCCGACCAGGATGTCCCCGGTCACCCGGGCCTCATCGCCCTGGGGGCCGACCTCGGGCCACACCGCCTCGTCGAGGCCTACAGCCACGGCCTCTTCCCGTGGTACACCAGCGGCCAGCCGGTCCTGTGGTGGTCCCCCGACCCGCGGATGGTCGTCTTCACCGGCGAATTCTCGCCCGCCCGCACCCTGCGCCGTCTGCTCCGGCAGCTGCACGGACGTGCCCCCGGCGCACCCGCCTGGCACATCACCCTCGACACCGCCTTCACCCGCGTCATGCAGGCCTGCGCCGAGCCCCGTCCCGGCCAGGAAGGCACCTGGATCACCCCCGCCATCATCGCAGCCTACACGGGCCTGCATGCCCTGGGCCTGGCCCACTCGCTCGAAGTCTGGGAAGCCGCCCCCACCGGGACGGCCCCGGCGGCCTTCGACGATGACGCCCCCCGTCCGCAGCTCATCGCCGGCCTCTACGGTGTCTCGCTGGGCCGCATGTTCTTTGGCGAATCGATGTTCACCCGGCGCCCCAACGCCTCCAAGTGCGCCTTCGCCACCCTGATGCACCTCCTCGTGCAGCACGGCTTCCCGATGGTCGACTGCCAGCAGTCCACCCGGCATCTGGGCAGTCTAGGCGGACGCGACATTTCCCGTGCCGAATTCCTCGCACGCATCCAGCCCCTGCTGCGGCAGCCCGGGCCCGACTGGCACGCCGTCGCGCGCGATCTCCACTGGCCCGATCCCTCATCCGGCAGCGTCACGGCTACCGCCACGCAACACCCGCCTCACCCCCGGCCGGAGACCTTTCGGGAGACCGGCAACGGACAGGAGACCGGCCCTGGACCGTCCGCCGGCCAGACAGACGATGCCACGCCGGTTTCCGCCTCCCCCGGCCACCGGGCATGAACCCGATGCGCAGCGGCCAGCCCCCCGTCCAGGAATACAGCATCCGGCTCTACGTCACGGCCGCGTACCCCTGCAGCTACCTGCCCGACCGCATGGCGCGCTCCCAGGTGGCCGATCCGGCCATCGCCATCACCGCCGGCAACTATGGCCACATGGTGCGCAACGGCTTTCGCCGCAGCGGCCGGCACACCTACCGGCCCCGCTGCGACAACTGCAGCGCCTGCATCCCCGTGCGCGTGCCCGTGGCGCGCTTTCGCCCCAACCGCAGCCAGCGCCGTACCGCCCGCCGCCACAGCCAGCTGACCGGCCGGGAGCTGCCCCTCGCCTTCTGCGACGAACACTACGCCCTCTACATTCGCTACCTGCAGGCCCGCCACCGTGGCGGTGGCATGAGCGAAGATGGCGAAAACCAGTACCGCGAGTTCCTGCTGCAGTCGTCGGTCGATACCCGCCTGGTCGAATTCCGCACCCCCGACGGGCAGCTGATGATGGTCTCGATCATCGACGTACTCGACGACGGGCTCTCCGCGGTGTATACCTTCTTCGAGCCGGAGGCGCCGGGCGGCGGCCTCGGCACCTATGGCATTCTCTGGCAGATCCGGATGTGCCAGGTTCTTGGCCTCGACTACCTCTACCTGGGCCACTGGATCGAACAGGCGCCTTCGATGCGCTACAAGAGCAACTTCCGCCCGCTCGAACAACGGATAGACGGACAATGGATACCGCTGAAAAACTGAGCGCCCTCGGCTACCAGCTGCTGCGCCCCCTGCTCTTTTCGCAGGACCCCGAACGCGCCCACCACATCGGCATGCAGATCATGGATGTCCTGGCTGCCGCGCCCGCCTGCCTGCGCCCGGACCGCGTCGAAGACCCGGTACAGCTGCTCGGCCTCACCTTCCCCAACCGGGTCGGTGTGGCCGCGGGGCTCGACAAGAACGCCAGCCACATCGACGGCCTGGCCGCATTGGGCTTCGGCTTTCTCGAACTGGGCACCGTCACCCCGCTGGCCCAGCCCGGCAACCCGAAGCCCCGGCTGTTCCGCCTGCCCGAGGCACAGGCCATCATCAACCGCTTCGGCTTCAACAACGACGGTCTGGCCGACTTCGTCGCCAACGTGCAGCGCTCCAGCACCTGGCAGAAACGCCAGGCCCTCGAACGGGGCGCCCTCGTCGAAAATACCCCGCCGGTGCTGGGGCTCAACATCGGCAAGAACGCCGCCACCCCGCTCGAATCCGCCACCGGCGACTACCTGAAGGGACTGGCCCGGGTCTGGCCGCTGGCCGACTATGTGGCCATCAACATCTCGTCGCCCAACACCGCCAACCTGCGCAAGCTGCAGGGCAGCGACGAACTGGATGGCCTGCTCGGCGCCCTCGACACCGAGCGCCGCCGCCTGGCGGAGGAGCTGGGCCGCAACCCGCCCCTGCTGCTCAAGATCGCCCCCGATCTCGATGACGACCAGATCACCGTCATCATCGACGCCCTCACCCGCCACCACATCGATGGCGTCATCGCCACCAACACCACCCTGTCCCGCGATGCCGTACAGGGCCTGGCCAACGCCACCGAATCCGGCGGCCTGTCCGGACGCCCGGTCTTCGAAGCCTCCAACCGCGTCATCCGTGCCCTGCGTGCCGGCCTGCCCGCCCGTTACCCCATCATCGGCGTGGGCGGCATCATGTCAGGCGCCGATGCCGTCGCCAAGATCCAGGCCGGCGCCGATCTCGTGCAGCTCTACAGCGGCCTGATCTACCAGGGCCCCTCGCTCGTCAATGCCGCAGCGCGGGCCATTCACGGCCATGATGGAACGATGCGCTAGAATCATACAGTCGCGGGTATGTAGCGTGTCATTGACACCTTCTTTCCTGCGAGATCTACCCTGGGGAACCGGGCCCTGATGACAGGGTCCGGTTCCTCCGAGCCTCTCTGCGTCCTGATGCCTGACCACACTCTCTCTGATTCCGCAGCCCCCGCTTCCTCCGGCACGGCGGGGACCACGCGCCCGCCCAGGCACACCAAAACCACCATCCAGGTGCTCGAACGCATGGTGTCGCTGCTCGATGTCCTGGCCCAGCAGCCCGATGCCATCAGCCTGAAGGAACTCTCCGGCCGGACCGGTCTGCACCCCTCCACCGCGCACCGCATCCTCAACGATCTGGTCACCGCCCGTTTCGTCGACCGCGTCGACACCGGCAGCTACCAGCTGGGCCTGCGGCTGCTCGAACTGGGCAACCTGGTCAAGACCCGTCTCAACGTCCGTGATGCCGCCATGGGCCCCATGCGCGAGCTGCACCGCCTCACCGGCCAGCCCATCAACCTCTCCATCCGCCAGGGCGACGAAATCGTCTACATCGAGCGCGCCCTGTCCGAACGCAGCGGCATGCAGGTCGTGCGCGCCGTCGGCGGCCGGGCCCCGCTGCACCTCACGTCGGTCGGCAAACTGTTCCTGGCCGGAGAAACCCACCGCGCCCTGCAGAACTACATCACCCGCACCGGTCTGGCCGGTCACACCCACAACAGCATCACCGACCCCGTCCACCTCGAGCGTGAACTGGCCCTGGTACGCAGCAACGGCTACGCCCACGACAACGAGGAACTCGAACTCGGCGTACGCTGCATTGCCGCCGGCATCCGCGACGACAGCGGCGAACTGGTGGCCGGCCTGTCCATCTCGGCCCCGGTCGATTTCCTGCAGAACGGCTGGGTCGAACAGCTCAGCCGCACCGCCGCGCAGATCTCCGCGTCGCTCGGCTACGACGCCCGCGACCCGGCCGGCATCACACGCTGACGCGCGGGCCGTGCGTACGACAGGCAGGGGGCTGGAAACAGCCCCGGTCGGCCGCAGCGCACCCATGAAAAAGGGGCATCCCGTACCCCTTTTTCGCGCCGGCTGGATCACCCGGCCCTGACTGGCCCCGGATGCCCGAAACCGGTGGCAGCCACGGAACGGAGGCAAACACCCTGTGCCCCGACCGTGCATCCCCGGACATGCCGCGCCGGATGATCGCTCCCCGCGGCTCAACCCTCGATGAAGCGGCGCAGGCGGTTGGCGTCACTGACCCGTGAATAGCGCCCCTGCGAGTCCAGCAGCACGATGATCATCTGCCGGCCGTTGACGCGTGCCTGCATCACCACGCAATTGCCCGCCTCGTTGATGAAACCCGTCTTCTGCACCGTCAGGCCCCATTGCTGGTTGCCCACCAGCGGATTGGTGGTGTGAAAGACCCGGGTACCGTAGGCCGTGCGCACCTGCAGCTGGCTGGCCACCGAGAAACGACGGATCTCCGGATAGCGCGCCGAACGCGCCACCAGCAATGCCAGATCACGCGCCGTCGACACGTTCGAGGCCGACAGCCCGGTCGGGTCCAGGAACACCGAATCCCACATGCCAATCTCGCGCGCCTTGCGGTTGGCCGCCGCCACGAAGGCCGTCACCCCGCCCGGATAGCTGCGCGCCAGCGCGTGCGCTGCCCGGTTCTCGGAAGACATCAGCGCCAGCTGCATCAGCTCGGCCCGGGTCAGCTCGGTACCCACCGGCAGATGCGAGGTGCTGTAGCGCTCGGTATCGCGGTCCTCGGCCTCGATGCGGATCTTCTCGTCCAGCGGCTGGCCGGCATCCAGCACCACCATGGCAGCCATCAGCTTGGAAATGGAAGCGATGGGGCGGACTTGGTCGATACCTTTTTGATACAGAATCTCGCCGCTGCGGCCATTCATAATCAGTGCGGATTGCGAAGAGAGCAGCGGCCCGGCCACGGCGGCTTGGGCTTCCACCCGTTCGGCCGGTCGGCTACTGAGGAAAGTGCCGAGCGGATCGTCTTGTACGGGCAGGTTTTGTTCGAGGAACTGGCCGAGCACATCGATATCATCTTGCGCAGCGGCGGGCAGGCTGGCTAAGGCCAGGCTTAATCCGGTGGCTAAAATAATCCAATTCTTTCTAATTGCAAACAATTTCGTTACCTATCAGTTTGTTGTGCGGCAATGCCGTTAGGCGGCTTGCCGTTACAGTGGGCAAATATTTGTTTTAACGATAAAAATGAAAACCTTCTTATTTTCGATAAAAAATGCAGTTTTGTAAACCCTAGATAGTGTAAAAGAATTTTTGTAAAGGGCAGGTTTTGCTATGAAGGTAATGATTGGATTCCAGCGCTGATGGCGGCGGTATCCGCGTTGATATGCGCGGAATTCCCCTATATACTTCCACGCTTTGCCATCTTCTTACGGCACAACACATTACATTGCGGAATCACATCAAATGAGCAACGAAACCCGATACTGTTCTTTCTGCGGCAAATCGGAAAATGAAGTAAAAAACCTGATTGAAGGCGATAATGCCTTGATTTGCAACGAGTGTATCGATACCTGCAGCCACATGATCCACAGCGAGGGTGCAGCAGCGGGCGAAACGCACTCCGGCGAAGACCAGCTGCCTACGCCGGCTGAAATCGTCAGCAATTTGAACCAGCACGTTATCGGCCAAGAACAGGCCAAAAAGGTGCTGGCGGTAGCGGTGTACAACCACTACAAACGCCTGCGCCATCCGAAAGAGGGCGATAATGTGGAGTTGGCCAAATCCAACATTTTGCTCATCG
>ERZ773026.1851-NODE-1851-length-10330-cov-6.534112_pt1 | contig 10330 bp, 10 predicted proteins | sample MGYA00580838_ERZ773026 | MGnify/ENA primary metagenome ERZ773026 (study PRJEB29015, sample SAMEA2738006) | human oral metagenome | biome: human oral; feature: human-associated habitat; material: dental | place: China | collected 2055 ... | reverse complement strand
TTGAAAGCCCTCTTTTGAAATACTATACAACAGACGGCTATACAAAGGTTTTGACAGATTTCTTTGAAGACCATAAGCCTAATATCCTTTTGATTGGCGCTACGAATAATGGCCGTGACTTGGCACCTCGCATGTCAGGTCGCATGAAAAATGGTGTCGTAGCTGACTGTACCATTTTGACGGTAGATACTACAGAAGGCCTTGTAGAATGGACGCGTCCTGCCTTGGGTGGCAATATTTTAGCTGAAATTATTTCTCCAAATCATCGTCCACAAATGGGCTCTGTCCGTCCTAATGTATTTAAAAAGCCGGACCGCATTGCAGATAGCTGGGGCCGTATTCAAATTGAACAATTTGACCTTAAATCTGAAGATATTCGCATGAAGCGTCTCGATTTCATTCCGTTCAGCAAAGATGGTTACAACATCCAAGAGGCGGATATCATCGTGGCCGGCGGTCGCGGCATGGGTTCCAAAGAAAACTTTGATAAGCTCTACGAACTTGCCGATGCTATTGGCGGCGTTGTAGGTGCTACACGTCCCCTTGTAGAAAAGGGCTGGATCGAATTGCCATACCAAGTAGGTCAAACAGGTAAAACTGTAAGCCCTAAATTATACTTGGCATTCGGTATCTCCGGTGCTATTCAACACGTGAGCGGCATCTCTGGTGCTGACACAATCGTGGCTATCAATAACGATCCAAATGCAGAAATCTTCCAACACGCTAACTATGGGATAGTGGGGGATTGCATGGAAGTGTTAAATGATATGTTGGCGCATCTGAAATAAAAGACGTGCATAAAGTGGCATTAGAATTATAATACAATAAGGAAAGAGGATACCCTTCCCGAAAGCCTCCAAAGCGAGCTAAGTCGGTTTCAGAAAGGGTATCCTCTTTTTATTATCATATTCCTAAACCCATATGCCACTTTATGTATCCTTTTAAATACCATCTGCGCCGACATATCATTCTAGGAGAATGGGAAAGGACAATACGCGTAGCGCCCAAGGCGGCTTCGAATAGGTATCCCTATTTATTTTCTCACTGTTGTAGAGCTCAAATATTATCGTATTAAATACTATCGGATTAAATGTCATCTGCGCCAATGTATCATTTTTATTAGTATAGGGGAGTGGCCTAGAGTCTATTACTTATTAAAGTGGTATAATTAGGCTATAGATATAGTTCGGATTGATAAGGAGGTTCTTATGGCTCGTAATGTTTTTGTTACTGGTGCAACGTCTGGTATTGGTCTTTGTATTGCCGAGGCGTATGCAAAGTATGGCGATAATATTTTGATTTCTGGTCGTCGCGCTGAGGTGTTGTCTGAGGTACAGGCTCGTTTGTCTAAGGAATATGGCGTGCGCGTTGAGACTTTGGTGCTTGATGTTCGTAGTCGTGAGGATGTTGAAAGCAAGGTTCCAGCAGCAATTGAAGCGTTTGGTGGCGTTGATGTCCTCGTAAATAACGCAGGTCTTGCACAAGGTTTAGATCCTTTCCAAGATAGTGCTGTCGATGATGCGGTGACTATGATCGATACAAATGTGAAAGGCCTTTTATATGTAACAAAGGCTGTACTACCTTATATGATTGATAAAAACGCAGGCCATATTGTGAATATGGGCTCTACCGCTGGTATTTACGCATATCCAGGTGGCGCTGTTTACTGTGCTACAAAGGCGGCCGTTAAGATGTTAAGCGATGGTATTCGCATGGATACGATTGCTACAGATATTAAGGTCACAACCATTCAACCGGGCATCGTAGAGACTCCATTTAGTGAAGTGCGCTTTCACGGTGATGCGGAAAAAGCTAAAGCTGTCTATGCTGGCATCGATGCGATCCAACCTGAGGATGTGGCGGACGTTGTACTATACGTAACAAATCAACCTAAACGTCTGCAAATTTCTGATGTCACAATCATGGCAAACCAACAAGCAGCTGGGTTTATGGTACATAAGAAATAATTATTTGAAATTTTATATCATTTAGGATATAATTGCTGCGTGAGTTTTGATAAATATAATTTTATCAAATTCATTGTGCGGAGATTGTTGTATGGAACTAAAGATGAAGATATTTTTATTGGCTACTTTTGTATGTGCATCTATTGGTTTATATAACATTGTTAGTGCCGAAGCGCCGGCTAATAAAGGCGAGTCTATGCCTGTGATTGGTGGCATATCAGTTGAAGCGGCAGAACCAAATGTTATTATGCCGAGTCCAGTGCATGTGTTTACCACAGTTCAACAAGCAGCGGACTATATAAATATAAAACCGCAGATGCCAAAATTGTTACCTGTAGGTTTCAATATTCAATCTGTAATAACTATAGAGAAAGATATATTACAAGTTGTTTATGTGTATGAACCTAGTGCGAAACCATATTATAACAAAGCTGGAGGCGCACTTATTATATATCGAACATCTAAGTTAACTGGTGATATTAGCGGTGACCACAAGATTCATAAGGTTATAGAAACTGAAAGTGTAGATGGTACAAAGGTTACTTTCAAAGGTGATAAAAACAAGGCCTATCTTGTATCGTGGATGAAAGATGGGCAAAATCATTCTTTAGAGTTTCAGCATCCCATTACGCGAGATATGGCGAAGGCTATAATTCGTAATATTGTTGAGGAAAAATCACATACAAAATAAATGTGTTTTTAATAATTTTCGTGTTGAGCGAAGGGAGATTATACCCATGGTTAAAAAATTGGTCTTGATGGCAGTTGCCTGTGCATGTGTAGGTTCTTATACTGTTGCTGGTGCTCAAGGTACTTTTGATGTAAAACCAGATCCAGCTAAACCTATGGCCATGCAAGAAGGCACGGAGCCTATGGTTGGTATGCCAAACCCATTTCATGAGTTTTCTACTGTAGATGAAGCGGCTAAATATATGAACATTACACCTCAAATGCCTAAGGTATTACCTGTGGGTTACAACATTGAGTCTGTAAGTACTATTGATAAGGATGTATTGCAAGTGGTTTATGTTTACCAAGCTGGTGAAGATGCTACTCGTAATCAAGCTGCAGGCAAACGCATCGTCCATCGCATAGCCAATGAAATAAAAGAAGATATCAGCGGCGATTATAACGATTTTCGTGTAACAGCTAATGAAAAAGTAAACGGCACAAAGGTTGTTTTCAAAGGCGGTAATAAAATGGTATATCTCATAGGTTGGACAAAAGACGGACAAACTCATGGGATGTACTTCGAACGCCCTGTAACTCGTGACATGGCTAAAGCAATCGTTGCTAATACAGTAGCCCCAAAACAACATACAAAATAATATAAAAGTCCAGGCCTAATGGGATAGGCATGCGAGCTGTAGTGAAGCACTCGCATGGACACTGTAAGGGTTTTATATAGAACGGCTCCTCATATGAGGGGCCGTTTTTATTGGTATGCAAAACTTTCATAATGATAATGATTCTAAATACCCATATGGGTATATCTATCTAAGTATTACATTGATAGAATATAAATATAGCTATTTTGTGATAAAGAAGGCAGGTGATGTATTGTATCGATTAATACTACAGCGTTTGGCAAGTATTGTAGGTATTTTATTGGTGGTTACTATCGGTACATTTGTATTGATAAAATTATCTCCTATTGATCCCGTGTCGATGAAGTTTAATCTTCTAGGGGCTACACCAGATCCAGTTGTAGTTGCACAGATACGAGAGCAGTTAGGGCTTAATGATCCTTGGTGGCAACAATACCTACGTTGGTTAGGTCAAATTGTACAAGGGGACTTTGGTGAGTCTATTCTGTATGCTTTACCAGTGGCGACCATTCTTGGTGGCGCCTTGCCTAATACCTTGGGGCTAGTATCCTTAGCTCTTGTTATGGGGATAGTGGTGACCATACCGCTCGGTATGTTATCTGCAAAGTATCAAGACTCATGGATTGATCATGGGGTTCGTCTCGTTACATTCCTAGCATTAGCAATCCCTGGGTTCTGGGTCGGTTTATTATTACTGTACTTATTCGGTGTTAAATTACAGCTAGTGTCGATAACGAATACCAATGGCTTTTCTGCCTATGTATTGCCCGCGGTAACCCTTGCTTTATGGATATGTGGTCTCTACATTCGTCGATTGCGTAATGCTATTTTAGAAGTGTCGCGACAGCCCTTTGTACAGGGAGCACGAGCATTAGGCTTGCCAGAATGGATGGTCTATACCCGTTATATATTCCCTCATGTAGGTCTTATATTGCTGCCTATGATGGGAGTAACTATGGGCGCTATGCTAGGTGGCTCCGCCGTTATTGAAACGGTATTCTCCATAAAAGGCATTGGTTACATGATGGTGCAGGGCATTATGGCTCGTGATTATGTATTGATGCAAGGTTATATCATCTGGATTACATTGGTGTTCATCGTGATTAATATCATCATTGATGTATTGAGTGTTTGGCTGAATCCGAAGCGAAGAGCCGCCATAAAAGGAGGCTCTTATGAATAGACAAAAGCCCTATACTTTATACGCTATGTTGGTATTAGCAGCTCTATGGATCGTATTTTTCTTATGCGCTCCCTATATAGCACCCTTTGATCCTGAAACGACGAGTATCGCGGACCGCTTACAAGATATTAGTAGTACCCATCTATTAGGTACTGACCAACTCGGTCGTGATGTGTGGTCTCGTATTCTGTACGGTGGTAAAGCCTCTTTAGGGATTGCTTTCACCATCATTGGCATTAGTGGAGCCATCGGTATCGCTATTGGTGGGTTAGCAGGATTCTCTACACCTCGCGTTGACCGTTGGTTATCTCGTTTAATCGATTTAGTACTTGGCTTCCCGAATATGGTTATCGCCATTGCTTTCATCGGTATTATGGGCCCTAGTATAACGAATGTAATCATTTCCTTGTGCATTACGAAATGGGCAGAGTACGCCCGTATCACAAGAGGCCTCGTACAGATTGAACGTCACGCGGAGTATATTACCTTTGCTCGTATGTCAGGTGCTTCAAATCTACGAATTTTGTGGCGCTATATTCTGCCGAATGTATTGCCACCGTTGGTGATCGTTATTATTCAACATCTAGGGGATGCCATCATTTTGGTAGCCAGTTTCTCGCTCATCGGCATCGGTGTGCAACCGCCGGATCCGGAGTGGGGCGCTATCTTGTTGAGCTCCCGAGATTTTCTACAAACAGCACCGTGGCTGTTAATTTACCCGGGGCTTGCCATTTTTATTACCGTTGTTTTATTTAACTATATTGGCGATGCGTTGCGCGATGCCCTCGATGTATCTCGTTAACCGTGCTGCGTATAGATTTTTTATGGTGAAAGCCTCGACGAGGCAATGTATTTTAAAGGAGATATTATGAAACGTTGGTTGTTAGCATGTTTGTCCATGCTATGTATGATAGCTCTCTTGGTCGGCTGTGGCAATGATACTGCTAAAGACGGTAAACAAGGGAAGCATATGAATGTTGGTTTGTATTGGTTTGGTGAAACATTAGACCCAACTCACGAATGGGATGCGTGGACATTGACTCGTATCGGTGCAGGTGAAAACTTAGCCGTTGTAACACCGGATATGAAATTTGCCCCACAATTGGCAGATTCTTGGGAAAATGTAGACCCTACAACATGGAAATTCCACATCCGTGAAAACGTTAAATTCCACAATGGTACTCCGATGACGCCTCAAAAGGTAAAAGAGTCCATCGAGTATACGATGAAACAAAGTGCTCGTTCCGCTAAAGCAGTTAAAATAGAATCCATCACAGTAGATGGTCAAAACTTGATCATTAAGACTACAGAACCTAATGGTTCCTTGTTGTCCAGCTTGACTGAACCTGCTTTCGTTATCATGGATACTGCAGATCTTAAAGATGTAGCATCTAAACCAGTTCTTACAGGTCCTTACAAAATTACTGCTTTCAAAAAAGGCGAAACAATTGAACTCGCTGCCTTCGCAGATTACTGGGGCGGCAAACCAGGTCTTGATTCCGTAACTGTAAAAGACATCGAAGACAACAATAAACGCGCTATGGCGTTACAATCTAAAGACGTAGACGTGATTCAAAAAGTGGACTCTGCTAACCGTAGCTTGTTCAAAGACGGTTTCAATATTCAAGATATCGCAGGCGTTCGTGTATTGATGCTGAAAGTAAACCACACAGAAGTATCTCCATTGCATGATAAAGCGGTGCGTTCTGCTATTGCTCATATCATTAACTATGACTCCATGGCAAAAATTATTGGTAACGGTTCCACACCAGGTGCGGCACCATTCCCGCCATCTGCCAACTTAGGCTATGATGCGATTGCTAATAAAGCGATGACAGATGTGGCGAAAGCTGACCAAATCTTGACTCAAGCTGGCTATGCTAAGAATGCAAACGGCATGTACGCAAAAGACGGTAAAGAATTAGCTGTTACTCTTGCTATCTGGGGGAAAGATACAAGCTTATACGAAGAAATTCAACAAGAATTGAAAAAAGCAGGTATTGCTGTAACTCTTAAGAAATTACAAAGCCCTGATGAAGTAGATACACTTGGTACAGATGGTTTTGATTTAGTAGAACGCAATGTAGTGACTATGTCTACAAACGATCCTTACTGGTTCCTCAGCTTGTTCTATAAAACTGGTGCGAAAGCAAACGTTGGTGGCTACACTAATCCTCAAGTAGATGCGTTAATCGACCGATTGTCTGTAACATTTGATCAAAACGAACGCTCTAATATTGCTAAACAAGCACAACAAATCTTAGTTGATGACGTAGCAGATATTTATTTGTTGTATCCAAGTGCAACTGTTGTATCTACTACAAAGGTTAAGAATGTACCGGTACATCCAATCGATTACTACTTATTAACAAAGGATTCTACTATTGAATAAATCTGATTGTATCGTATTTAATAAGGTTACAATTTCATACGGTGCGGAGCAAGCGGTGCGCGATGTATCCTTCTCCGTGCCCAATGGGGAGGTCTTTGCCATCGTTGGTGAAAGTGGCTCTGGTAAATCTACGTTAGTTCGTGCCGCCTTTGGCATGTTGAAACAAGCTAACGTTAGCGGCCAAATTTTGCTAAACGGCACCGATGTTTCTACATTGAGTGATGGTGATTGGCGACAATTGCGGGGTACGAAGATTTCCATGATCTTTCAAAATCCCAGCGCCTATCTAAATCCAAATCGTACTGTAGAAAATCACTTCAAAGATTTATTCCGTGCCCATGGTGAAAGCTATGATGTAAGCCGCGTTATAGATATGCTTAATCTCGTTCACTTAACTGATGGAGAGCGTATCTTGCAGTCCTATCCGTTTCAGTTGAGCGGTGGTATGCAACAACGGTTAGCAATAGCCTTAAGCTTCATCTTGAAGCCGAGTATCGTATTTGCCGACGAACCGACTAGTGCTTTAGATATGCTTGTGCAATCCTCTGTATTGGACCTTATGAAAGAGGTAACACAGGCTCTTGGGGCAACGGTGATTATTGTAACTCATAATATCAAGGCGGCGGCGCGCATTGCCAGTAGCATTGGGGTTATGAATAAGGGGCAACTCGTTGAAGTGGGCTCCACCGAAGATGTCATGTCGCATCCAAAGGATGAGTATACTCGCGTCTTGTTAGATTCCGTAATGAAAGTGGTGTAGTATGATTCAACTCGAGAAAATCTGTAAACAATATACGAACCACAATCATACGGTCCGCGCCGTTGATAACGTATCCTTTTCCGTGGCTCCCAATGAACGAGTAGGTATTGCCGGTGGTAGTGGTTCCGGTAAAAGTACGCTGCTTAGGCTGATTGCTATGCTAGAAAAACCTACCTCTGGTAATCTGTGGCTCTTTGGTAAAGACGTAACATCCATTAAAAACCATACAGACATATACCGATCTATGCAGATGATGTTTCAAAATCCCTTGGCGGTGATTCCACCGAGGATGAACATAGAAGCATTTCTTTTAGAGCCGTATATTAACTATGGTCTCATGGATATAGCGGCAGCAAAAGACGATATCCGCAAATGGATACAACGGGTAGACTTACCGGAACATACGGTTCATAAATACCCTCACGAAGTCAGTGGTGGTCAACTACAACGGGTTGTATTAGCACGAATCATGCTGATGAACCCTAAATTAGTACTCTTTGACGAACCTACATCAGCCCTTGATGCGGTGAATCAAAAGTTGGTGCTAGACCTCCTACAAAAACTATATACGGAACAACCCTTCGGCTACGTATTCGTCAGCCATGACATCGGACTATTACAAGCCGTAACAGACCGAATCATCGTCATGAAAGACGGACAAATCGTAGAAACTATTGAATCAAAACGACTCAAAGAAGTGGTACATCCATATACACAAGCACTTGTAGAAGCAAGTTTATAAAGAAAAGCCCCTGTTTGAAACAGGGGCTTTTTTGTATGGAAAAGTGGTTATCTACAATGTGTAGATAACCACTCAAAAGATAATATTCTGTTTATAGTATTATACAATTTCCGCTTTCAAATCGATAATATTTTTTGCTGCTACGCATGCATCACAGTCACAGAATTCAGCGCCTTCAGCTTTGATGTCTTTAGCGTGTTGTAATAGGTTAGCTGCACCTTCTTTGCCAAGGATTTGTGTAGCGCGTTCAGAGCCTGCAAAGTCGATTGTTTCGTCGATAAGTGCAATATTTTGTTCTGCTACGGATACGAGTTGTTTTGTAAGTTCTTCTTGCTCAGGCGTACCTTCAGCATCAATCCAAGACTGAGCGAACTCTTTTACTTTAGGGTTGCTTTGTGGTGCATCTAATAAAGCTTGTACGAGTTGTGTTAATTGTGTATGTGTCATGATGGTCTCCTTTTATAAACTACTAACTATATAGAACAGTGTACTAACTAGTATTATATGAGCACATGTTTTTTTTGTTGAGTTTATTATAGCACCTACAATTATTTTGAATAGTAGGATGATTTGTGATAGATACTATCAAATAGGATAGATTTATGATGATAGCTGCTTTAAATTTTGAAAAAATTTATTAGACTGTGAAAGTAAATTCTATTGGAGTATATCGGATAGTGTCTATTGGATTGAGTGCACTTAAGTGTCTTAGACTGAGTACAAGAGGGTGAGTATCTTAGACATAGTTTATTGTCATCATAGACTACCTTTTAATGATATAATTAACTTACTATATATAGTTTGTTTGTAGGGGATTGTATCATGAAAAAGGTTGTATGTGCACTGGCTATGTTGGCTTTCATAGGTTCTATCAATGTTGTGTCTGCAGATGATTTGATGCGGTTTCGTCTTAATGGTAATTCTATTTATGATCAGCCTTATGGTGACAGAAATGAGTTGCCATGTCCTGACGGCCTAGGTAGTTGTACCATAGTTGATAGCGACTATAAAAGCACTCGTAAAGGTCAATCTCTAGAGGTGTTTGATACTCTATATGAGGCTAAGCAACATCTGAATTTTAAGCCGCAGTTGCCAAGTGGTTTAGAGGGATTACGTTCTGTACATGTATCCATTGTGGATCACGATGTATTACAAGTCGTGTATGCTTATCATGAGTTTTTAAATGGGAGATATTTTGATCGTGTGGATGATATGCCGAAATATATTAAGTATCGTGTGTCGATTCTATCAGGTAACATCGCAGGTGATTATAAGGAATACTTACCTCAGAAAACCGATGTTATAAATGGGATGACGATAACCTATCGAATGGTGGATGATGCTGTGTATTTGGCATCTTGGGAATATGAGGGGCAGAACCATGTGTTCTTATTTAATGAACCAGTTTCTGTTGAGCGGGCTAAAGAAATGATTAACAGTGTAGAATATTGAAAAAACACTTTAAGTATAGTATATTCTAGATAGCCAATTGATAGTTGTGCAATTAACTACAAAATCCCTCGGAGCTGCAACTCCGAGGGATTTTGTACATTATTACGCTAATGTTAGAGCGTTGGGCTATGTGGCAGTACTGGTCAATCTAACAGTGTATTGTTATTTTATTTTCTGAAAGCCTCCGCGATGGAGTGAATACCGTCAAACAGGAAACCGAAAGCGATAAAGTAGATAAATACCTCACCGGAAGCAATTGGCTTGAATATGAGTAACAGGCCTAATAGTAACAGAACAAGTGCGAGCCATTTTGCACTGCCTCCCAGTAGTGATACCATGGAGTCGGCATTTCTGGATTTAATGAAAATGATGATAGCATCGATTACCATCCAGATGCCGATTGTGATCGGGAATACTAACGGTAGGAATGCAAATCCGCCACATACGAGAAAGATACCGAATAGTGCATTGATCATGCCGTCGATAAGATACCAGCCGCTACGTAA
>ERZ773026.1848-NODE-1848-length-10333-cov-9.080074_pt1 | contig 10333 bp, 8 predicted proteins | sample MGYA00580838_ERZ773026 | MGnify/ENA primary metagenome ERZ773026 (study PRJEB29015, sample SAMEA2738006) | human oral metagenome | biome: human oral; feature: human-associated habitat; material: dental | place: China | collected 2055 ... | reverse complement strand
GCCTGTCCACGATGAAATAGAATTTCGGCACGATGCCCTGTTTGGCGTAATAGTGTGTCAGGTAGCGGGTGTTGTAATAGGCAAGCGCGGTTTTACCGGAGCCTTGGGTATGCCAAATCACGCCTTTTTTACCGCCGTCTACCAGATGTTTTTCTATGGCAAGGGTGGCGAATAGCTGTGGATAGCGCATGATGTGTTTTTGCAGCGCGCCTTGGTTACTTTTAACGTACGTCAGCCCATGTTGCAGGATAAAGGCGAGGCGCTCGCGGCAAAGTAGCGAAGTCAGGATGCGGTTGGTCGGCGTATCGGGCGATTTATTGCTGATAAATTCGGGGCTGTGTTTGATAACGGGCAGGTTGTTGTCTTGCAGGACGTTGTTTTCAAGGTCGCCTGAAAGCGTGTTCAATAATTCGGCAAGGTTTAATTTGTGCTCTTCACGGAAATAGTTAAACACGGGCTTGCCGTAAGCAGACGAGGCGTAAAACGCGCCTTGTGCCGGTTCGGTTGCGCCGTCATCGTATTCCATGTTGTTGGAAAAAATCATGAATTGGGTAATGTTGATGAAACGGCGGAATTTAGGGTTTGTCGCACGTTTGCCCATGCGTTCCCGCTCTTCGCCAATGCCGCCTTTGTTGTTGGGTTTTTTGACTTCAATAAAGACCAAGGGCATGCCGTTTATCAGCAGGGTAATGTCAGGGCGGAATTCTTCATCGCCATTGCTGCAGGGCAGTTCGGTTACGACGTGGAAGTTGTTGTTATTGAAATTTTGGAAGTCGATCAGCTTCTTGCCGCCGGATTGATTGGTGAGGCGTTCGTAAAACTTTTGCCCCAAGTCTTCGTTATCCAGCTCTAGGTGTATGTCGGCGAGCAGGCGGCATGCATCGTCCGGCAACAAATCAGGATTAATGCGACAGAGGCTTTCTATAAAGATGTCAGGAAAGATGTTGGTTTGTTTGTCCCAATTTTCGTTTTTGAGCGAGAGGTAATCGTAGCCCAAGCGCATCAGGTGCAAAACGGCGGGGATTTTGACGCGGGAATTTTCGTTGTGGGTTTGGGACATGATGTTTCCTATCTAGTTGAGTTCCTTTGTGGCGGATATTATATAGATTTCAAAGGTAAAATCACCTAAGATTTCCCTGTTTCTAGCACATACAAAGAGGCTTTCTTATAATAAAAAAGTCGCCTGAAATACTTATCAATAATTTCAGACGACATTATTTTTAATTTTGGGAAGATATGAGTAAACTTTTACTATCCGTCATACACATTTTTCCATGCCTATGTAGATAATGTTTATCTAATAATTCTTGTTGTATCTATTACAAATCTGAACGGAGTTAACAAGATAGTAAATTTATGTAGTCGATTTTTTCTAATACCACAAGAGAAGTCATCTTTCAAAGGAGTCGTTCATGTTAAAAGAATCGCTTATCGAAAACAATTCCATCAAACTCAATCAATCCGCTACCAACTGGGAAGATGCCATTAAAATCGGCACTGACGCATTGGTTGCTTCAGGCGCCATTGAGTCGCGTTATTACGACAATATCATAGCCAAAGTAAAAGAACTCGGTCCTTACATCGTGTTAGCACCCGGCCTTGCCATGCCTCATTCTCGCTCGGAGGATGGCGTCATTAAAACCGCTTTCGGTTTAACCACCTTAAGCGAACCGGTGGATTTCAACGGTGAATTGGTTTCAGTGTTAGTCACCTTGGCCGGTAGCGATTCCGACACTCACATCGAAGGGATTGTTGAAATCACACAAATTTTTGATGATCCGGAAAGCGATGACGGCGTAAACATCCAAAAATTCCTCGACTGCAAAACCAAAGAAGAAGTGCTTGCCGTGATTGATACTGCTCTCAATGCTTAATCGTCTGTGGTAAAAAACATTTCATTTTTTTACCGCACTTTGATTAAGAAAATGAATATACGGTATTTTAGGGATCAAAAACGGCAGCCAAGGCTGCCGTCAGTTTCTAAAATCATTGCGTTAGCCTTTTTTGCCGCTTTCGCTATGAGATTTCGTTTGGGATTTCATTCTGCTACTGATTTCGCGACGTTGTTTGGATAATTCGGCATTGCGAATAATGTAATCGTCAACACGATTTTCGTAATCGTCCCGCATGTTTTCAATGATGGCACGCACATCTCGAATCGTCATGTCGTCACGAATATATTGATCTAAGTTTTCTAACAACAAAGCCCGTTTTTGGTTATCACGAATTTTACGATTATTATCGTCCATATCGCGTAACAGTTTATTTTTTAAGCGATACATACGCACATACTCCAAAACATCCTGAAAAGATTTGTTGACATTGTCCATCGATTTGCTCCCTTATTTTAAAAAATGAATAGCGATAATGTAGCCTTTTTTCCCTATTTCGTCAAAGTATTCACGCATTTTCCGGTGCATTCTCCCATCTCGCGGCAAATGTAAAAAATTTCCGCAAAAAGCATTGATTAGAAAACAGCGAGGTGATAAAACTCTAGCTATAATTTATTTAATAAAAGGAAATATATATGGCAAACGTATTTAATTTCAGTGCCGGTCCGGCAATGATGCCTAAAGCGGTTTTGGAACAAGCACAACAAGAATTATTAAATTGGCAGGGACAAGGCACCTCCGTCATGGAAGTGAGTCACCGCGGCAAATTGTTTATGGAATTAATCGCCCAATCTCAAGCGGATTTTCGCAAACTCTATAACATTCCTGATAACTACCAAGTTCTTTTCCTGCAAGGCGGCGCGCGCGGTCAATTTGCGGCGATTCCGATGAATTTATTACGTGAAAACGGTAAGGCTCTGTATTTAAACAGTGGTCACTGGTCAGCCACAGCAGCGAAAGAAGCCCGTTTCTTCGGTGAAATCGATGAAATCAATGTCTTAGAGCCGGGTGATGAACTCAAAGTAAAATCCCTCGATTTTAACGACATCGCCGAACAATATGATTATGTTCACTACTGCCCGAACGAAACGATCAGCGGCGTGGAAATTTTTGATGTGCCAAACGTGGGCAACACTGTATTGGTGGGTGACTTCTCCTCGACTATTCTTTCCCGTAAGGTGGATATCAACAAATTCGGCTTAATTTATGCAGGCGCTCAAAAAAATCTTGGCCCGGCGGGAATCACCCTCGTTATTGTGCGTGATGATTTAATCGGCAAAGCACGCAAAGCCACACCGTCTATTTGGAATTATGAAACGCAAAAAAACAACGATTCCATGATCAACACGCCGCCGACTTTCGCGTGGTATTTATGTTCTTTGGTGTTCAAACATTTATTGTCTATCGGTGGCTTGCCGGAAATCGAACAACGCAACCTTGCCAAAGCCAAATTGCTTTACGATTATTTAGACGGCAGCGATTTCTACCACAATAACGTGGCGAAAGCCAACCGTTCTTTAATGAATGTGACATTCAACACCGGCAATGATGAATTGAACGCTAAATTTGTCGCTGAAGCCACCGCGGCGGGACTACAAGCATTAAAAGGCCACAAAGTGCTAGGCGGTATGCGTGCTTCCATTTATAACGCCATGCCGATTGAAGGCGTACAAGCATTGATTCAATTCATGCAAAAATTCGCGGAAGAAAACGCGTAACCCTCTAAAAAGTGCGGTTGAAATTCATTGTAAAAATCTACCGCACTTTTATTTTCCTTCATCACCACTCGGAGCAACCATGCAGTACCTCGATCGCGCCAATGAAGGCGTTAAAACACTTTTGCCCTATCAAGCCGGCAAACCTATTGAAGAACTGGAACGCGAATTGGGCATTGATAACATCATCAAGCTCGCTTCTAATGAAAACCCCTTCGGTTTACCGCCAAGCGCAAAAAACGCCATTCAGGCGCAATTAGACAACCTTAATCTTTACCCCGATTCCAACGGATTTTATTTCAAACAGGCAGTTGCCGAAAAATTCGGGTTACAGCCGGAACAAATCACCCTTGGCAACGGCTCCAATGATTTAATTGAACTCATCGCCCACACCTTTGCTTCCAAGCAGGACGAAATCATTTATTCCCAATATGGCTTCATTGTTTATCCATTGATTAGCCAAGCCTTGAATGCCAAACGTGTAGAAATTCCGGCGAAAAATTACGGCAATGATTTGACTGTTTTTCTGAAAGCGATCACGCCAAAAACAAAATTAATTTACATCGCCAACCCGAATAACCCGACGGGTACCTTCTCAAGTGCGGTAGAAATTGCCGACTTTTTGGCCCAAGTGCCTCCGCAAGTGATCGTGGCGCTGGACGAAGCCTATGTGGAATTTACCGAGCCGAGCGAACGCGTGGATTCTTTCGGCTTGTTGGCAAAATATCCGAACCTTATTGTGTGCCGAACCCTCTCCAAAGCCTATGGATTAGCCGGTTTGCGGATCGGTTATGCGGTCTCCTCTACGGAAATTGCGGGCTTGTTAAATCGTGTACGTCAACCGTTTAACTGCAACAGCCTGGCCCTTGCCGCAGCCACTGCCGCCATTCAAGATGACGAATTTGTCGCCAAAGTGGCAGGCTTCGAGGTTGGTGCGGAAGATGGTTTCATCAAAATTGCGCGCGCCGACAAAGCCGCCGGTGTTGACATCGATGGTGGTCATGGCTTCGGTGGACTCGATGATGAGATAGCTGCCGAAGTTGAGGTTGACGCGCGGTTGCAGAGCGCGAGCGATTTCCTGCTCGATGTTGTGGGTTTCAAATAGGGGGCGTTCGCCTTTGAACAGCTCAATTCTGCCCAATGCGCCTTGAACGTATTGTTCGGCAAACTGGGTCATGCGGCGGTGGTTTTCTGTGGAATCGACCAGGATTTTGTGCGTATCGAGGCTGAACATATCACGTAAAACGCGCAGGCTCAAAGGCAAATCTTGATACAGCAGGGTTTCGGGCGGCTGGATTTTTGCCTGTTTTTGAATGTGTTCCCACACTTTGGTCAGGTAGTTGATGTCTGATTGCAGTTGGTCATCGGAAGCGTTTTCAGCGTTGGTGCGGATGATGTAGCCGTGGCAGGCGTTTTCGGGCAGCAGGTTGTTGAGGCGCTCCCTTAAATTGCTGCGTTCGGCATCGTCTTCAATGCGTTGTGAAATGCCGATGTGGTCTTCTTGCGGAAGATGGACGAGGAAACGGCCGGCCAGCGAGATTTGGGTGGACAGGCGCGCGCCTTTGGTGTTGATGGGGTCTTTGATGACCTGAACCAAAACGGACTGACCTTCAAAGAGCATGTGTTCGATGCGTTGGGTTTCGTCCGGATTGCGGCGTTGTTCGAGGACATCGACGATATGCAAAAACGCGGCGCGTTCCAAGCCGATATCGATGAATGCGCTTTGCATGCCGGGAAGGACGCGTTTGACAACGCCCAAATAAATATTGCCGACCAAGCTGTGGCCGCTGTTGCGTTCGATGTGCAGTTCGCAGATATTGTTCTCTTCCAAAACGGCCACACGTGTTTCTTGCGGCGTAATGTTGACGAGGACGGTTTCGGACGGACGCACGGCGTCCTTGGGGATGGGAATTCCTGAAAGCATGGGGATACCTGATTTTGAATAGAAAAACTTTTGCGATGTGTTCTTCTCCAAAAAACAAATGGCAAAAGTCATTCTGCGAAAGCGCTTATCATACTTGAATTATGGTTTTTCCGCATCTGCACAAATGTTTATGGCCAAGAGGCCGTCTGAATGTTTTTTACAACCGTACGGCGGGAATACTTGTAAAATAGCATCTATGCCCATATAGTCATGAACATTGGTATTTTGGAAGAAATCATGCAAACCGTTACTGTTTATACCGGTCCATATTGCCCGTACTGCACCATGGCGAAAAGACTGTTGCAGGCGGTGGGTGTGAAAGAAATCAACGAAATCCGCATCGACGGCAATCCGGAAGTTTTTGCCGAAATGCAGCAGCTTTCCGGCCAGCGCAGCGTGCCGCAGATTTTTATCGGCGACACCCATGTCGGTGGCTTTACCGATTTGTACCGCTTGCAGCAGGAAGGCAAGTTGGACGAATTACTGAATCCTTAACCCTTAACTTAGGAAAATAAAATGAGCGAAGAATTGCAACCCGTATTCAGCGTTGAGCGTCTGTATGTAAAAGACTTGTCTTTGGAAGTGCCTCACGCACCACAAATCTTCTTGGAACAAGGCGAGCCTGAAGTGGATATGCGCGTTTCTACCGGCAGCACCAAACTGGAAGACGGCTTCTACAGCGTTGACGTTACCGTGACCGTGACTGCCAAACTGAACGAAGAGCGCACCATGTTCTTGAACGAAGTAACCCAAAGCGGCATCTTCCGTCTGGAAAACATTCCTGAAGAAGACGTACAACTGCTGCTGGGCGTTGCTTGTCCAAACATCCTGTTCCCTTACGCACGCGAAGCCATTTCTAACAGCGTAACCCGCGCCGGCTTCCCACCTGTACTGCTTGCTCCGATCAACTTCGAAGCAATCTACGAAGAACAACAGGGAGCTAACGCTTAATCGCGTTATACCTAAATTAAGGCCGTCTGAAACATTACGTTCAGACGGCCTTTTTTATTTGAAAATTAGGACATAAGAAAAATCTATAATAAGAAATTCATATATTAATGTAATAAGTATATAATGATATCGTTTATCATTACGATAATATTTTTAATTTTTATAGGTTTATATACCATTTAAAATCAACAAATTAGAATTTTATCCAGTAAGTAGATTCTATTAATTAAGGAAATAGTTGTGAAACCTGATTTTCAAATGAAAACAATTTGTTTGTTATTGGTGCTGCCTTGCCAAGCTGTTTTTGCAGATACGGGACATCAAGAAGTTGAACATGTAGATATGGATACGGTCAAGGTCAGTGGCAAACGGCAGGCACAAAGGAATACCGAGCGCAGTCAGTCTTATACAATCGGAACGATGACAACGGCGACTGGGTTGCGTATTTCAGGCAAGGATACACCGCAGTCGGTGAGCGTAATGACGCGTCGGCAGCTAGATGATAAAGCAATATATTCTTTAGAAGATGCAATGAAAAACACTACGGGAATCAACGTGGTTCGCGATTCGGGCCTACAAACTCGTTTTTTGTCTCGTGGTTTCTATGTTGATCAGATTGGTGAAGACGGTATTACCACTAATGTGTCTGGACGTTCAGGCTATACGGCAAAAATCGATGTCTCACCAAGTACAGATCTTGCTGTTTATGACCACATTGAGGTTGTCAGAGGTGCAACCGGTCTTACTCAGTCCAATTCTGAACCGGGTGGAACCATTAATTTAATCCGTAAGCGACCAACAGCTCTGTTTAAGCATACAGGTGAAATCAGCACTGACCATAGGGGCAGCAAGCGTTTGGCTTTGGATGTATCTGGAAGCTTGAATAATGAACATACGGTACGCGGTAGGCTGGTTGGTGTTCATGAGGACCACCGCTCTTTTAAAGAGGGTGTATGGAACAAGAAAGACATGGTTTATGGTGTGATTGATACGGATTTGAGTGATAACAGTATGCTGACTTTGGGTGGTACTTATCAGAAAAATAAAGATATTCCCGATTTTGCTGGCGTGATTTTACCTTGTGAGGATCAAAAAACTGCAGCCTTCAGCTCCAGTCCGGCCTGTAACAATCCTTTGAAATTGCCACGTAATACTTATTTGGGTGAAACCTCATGGTCACGCCTGAATGCTGATAAATACAATATTTTTTCCGGTTTCAAACATGTTTTTGACAATGGATGGCAACTCAATGCCGAAATTTCTTATACGCGTAATGATTCAGATGCCAAAGTCGGACAATTTTTTCTGAAAAACGAACACGCGGCAGGTATTTCAGCATCTGCGGCAACGGGTTTCTTAACCGAGAAGGGAGAGGTGATCCCTTTTGAGCCTAAAGACAAGGCGTTGGCAAAATTAAAAGAATATCGTGATGGCGTCACTAAGACATATGAAGAGAAAAAAGCAGATTACGTTGCCCATCATTTCGATGCATCTGCTTTTGAACAATACCGCTCCCAAAGGGCGGCAGCACGTCGGGCAGGTTTTGATCAATGTATGCAGGACATTGGTTTGGATTTCCTGTGCAACGACTGGCAGGATCCTGGTGTAGAAGTAGATAAAAAAGAGTTTGTTGATAAGGAGCTTGCAAAGCAAGGCATTATTAACAATGCAGAAGGCCTGTTTCCCAACCGTCTATACGACTCAGCATACAATCTTCGCCATACATACAACCGCCGTTACAACTTCATGCCGTTGCACTATACCAAACACGATGTGCAATGGGGCTTTAAGCTGGATCTGACAGGTAACTACCGCCTGCTTGGACGTGAACATGATTTCTTTGTCGGCTATGCGTATAACAATGAAAAAATCCGTTCTGCCTATACGGAAATCTATCAAAACCGTTATTTTGTCCGTCCTCAAGGTTATGCAGGTGCAGGCAGTTGCGGCATTCATCCCGATGGTCCGGAGCGTAATCCTTTAGAAAAAGGCATTGTCGAACCAGATTGGCATATTTATAACGAAAAAGGTAATAACAAGATCTATGTGCCGGAATGCAGTGGCGCGCATGTTACCAAATATACTCCCCGGTTGGATGCAGAGGGCAAGCCTGTCTGGACAGTCAACGACAATGGTGAGCGCGTAATGGTGCAAGATCCTGTTTACGAATTGGATGCAAATGGAAACAAAATACAGGAGCGGGATGAAGAGGGGAATTTGAAATGGGCAAACCAATATCTGAAAACGCCGCTGTGGAAAACTGTTCAGGTTGCAGATGATCATGTTCCGGCGTTATACAATTATTCGAAATACCTTAACACGAATAAAACACATTCTTTGACTGTCAGTACCCGCTTTAATGCAACCAACCGTCTGCATCTCTTGGGGGGTATGCATTATACGCGCTATGAAACCACACAAGCCAAAGAAATGCCTGTACGCTACGGCCAGCCTGCTACGGCATTTCAAACTGAGAGTAGTAACAAAATCGACAAAGAACACTACACCTCAAAAATGCAAAGTCATAGGTTTACGCCATATGCCGGCATTACCTACGACCTGACACCGCAACAAAGCTTGTATGCCAGCTATACTAAGATTTTTAAACAACAGGATAATGTTGATGTAACCAGCAAATCCGTTCTTCCACCACTCATCGGGACTAACTATGAAATAGGTTGGAAAGGGTCGTTCTTGCAAGGCCGTCTGAATGCTTCGCTTGCCTTATTTGTTTTACAGCAGAAAAACCGAACCGTTGTCGATTTCGGATTTGTTCCCGATACTAGTCGTAACGGAGGTTCATTCCAAACCATCGCTAAACCTGTGGGTAAGGTTAAGAGCAGCGGTGCAGAACTTGAATTGGCTGGCGAATTGTCGGAAAACTGGCGTATTTTTGTTGGCTACACATATAACAAAAGTAAGTATAAAAATGCTGCAGAAGTCAATGCGGAGCGGTTGGAGAAAAACACGACTGCCGACCCGTATAACTTCAGTAACTTCACGCCGGTACATATGTTCCGCCTCGGTACAAGCTACCGCTTGCCTCAAACTAAATTGACCTTGGGCGGCGGAATATCCGCACAAAGTCGCACAAGTAGCCTTTACAATATTCGCCAAGGAGGCTACGGACTTATAGATGGCTTTGTTCAATATGACTTTCACAAGCACGGCAGAATCAGCCTGATAGGAACCAACCTGGCTGATAGGACGTATTTTGAAAACAACTACAACCGTACGCGAGGTCAAAACAATTTCTATGGTGAACCGCGGACAGTCAAACTAAAATTGGATTGGCATTTCTAGAGTGAATGGATAATCATTTGGTATGGAACATTACTGGCCAAATTCCTGATAAAAGTATGGATTGAACATCCTTCTTTTTTGAAAGCTGTTTTCTAACAATGGCTGAAGTTGATTTGATAGCCGGCGTGTTTTCAAATATTAATTTGTTTCAAGTATTCAGCTTTGAAGGCCGTCTGAAACATTACGTTCAGACGGCCTTTTTGTTTTCGGATAAAATACAGCAAACTTTAAATCAGCTGCCTTTTAAGATGACGCCCGAAACCCAAAAACAGCTCAAAATTACCGATGTTTCCGCCAAGAAACTCGACAAACTCAACCTCCATACCGCATGGGATTTGGTGTTGCACCTGCCGTTGCGTTACGATGATGAGACGCACATCATGCCGATTAAGGATGCGCCGATCGGCGTGCCGTGTCAGGTCGAGGGCGAGGTCATCCATCAGGAAGTAACGTTCAAACCGCGCAAGCAGCTTATCGTCCAAATCGCCGACGGTTCCGGCAGCGTCCTTTTTCTGCGCTTTATCCACTTTTACGCCAGCCATCAGAAA
>ERZ773026.1847-NODE-1847-length-10336-cov-3.307558_pt1 | contig 10336 bp, 9 predicted proteins | sample MGYA00580838_ERZ773026 | MGnify/ENA primary metagenome ERZ773026 (study PRJEB29015, sample SAMEA2738006) | human oral metagenome | biome: human oral; feature: human-associated habitat; material: dental | place: China | collected 2055 ... | reverse complement strand
AAGCCGCTATCAACGCAGCCACAAGTCCGGATACTCCAAGCACCATTTGAAGCAGCATTCCTTCTGTACCCAGCCGTTTGCTGTATGAAAACTGCCTTTTATACATACGTTCCAGGTATGCTCTGTTCTTTTCCTCGTATCCCATTCGATAATTCAGAGTCAGTATTTCTTTTAACCCCTGTACACCTTCCAATGTTACCGCATTGGCATCTGCCAGAGCTTCCCGAACTTCCCGGCCCTGTTCATCTGCTTTCTTTTTCATCCATATTGGTATGAGAACTGCTGCCACCGCGAAAAGAAGCATTACCAGATCCAAAATCGGAAGTATCTGCCATAAAATAATCATTAAAATAAGCGGTGTAATAATTGCCACTAAAACACTTCCAAAAGTGTGAGCAAAAAACCATTCCATGATTTCCACATCACCCATTAATGTGGATGCCAGCTGCCCGGAGCGCATATTCAGCAAAATTGCCGGGGATACTCTTTCAATAGAATCAAATAGCTGTATTCGAAAATCAGCAAGTACCTTAAATGCCACATCGTGGCAAATCCACATTTCCAATACGTAAAATACAATCCTGATGATAATTGCTGCTATCGTAGCCGCGATCACATAATTCAGTTCCTGCATCAATTTTCCATCAATTGCCAGTCCCACCGTCCATGCCCCAAGCACAGATGCCGCCACAATCGATAACTGATTTCCTACACCAACTACAACTGCAGCTACCATACGCAAGCGATATTTTTTCAGCCTTTTCGAGAGCCGTATGACATTTTTCAGTCTTGTAAATTTCTGTTCTTCTCTATTCATAACTTTGTGCCCTCACCAGATTCTGATAAATTTGATCTTTCTGCAGTAATTCCTCATGCGTTCCACATCCCTCTACGTGTCCATTTTGCATAACGTAGATCTTATCTGCATCTTCAATTGTTGTCATACGATGCGCAATCACTAAAGTTGTGCGATCCTTCATAGCTTCTTTCAGCGCATTCTGTATTTCCTGTTCGTTTTTGCAGTCCACACTGGAAGTTGCCTCGTCCAGAATAAGAATCGGCGCATTCTTCAGGATTGCTCTGGCAATGGCAATCCTTTGCCTTTCTCCTCCGGAAAGCGTAGCTCCCCGTTCTCCCACCAATGTATCATACCCATTTGGAAGATTTACAATAAATTCATGGGCATTTGCCGCCATAGCCGCCTGCATGATCTCAGCATCCGATGCCTCTGGTCTGGCCATCCGGATATTATCCCTTACCGTACCATAAAACAGAAAACTATCCTGAAATACTACCGAAATCTGGCTTCTCAGATAATCCGGTTCGAAGCTTTCCAACGCTTTCTCATCAATCTGAATTCTGTTTTTTTCTGTTTCATAAAATCCGAGGAGCAAATTTACAATTGTGGATTTTCCGGATCCTGACTTTCCTGCAATTGCAGTAACCTTACCAGACTCAAACACCATATCCACATTTTTTAAGACATCTGCCCCATCCTTTTCATACTGAAATGACAGATTTTGCAATACAATCTCCGGCTTCTTGCCAATTCCTGTATTCTGCAAATTCTCTTTTGGTTTTTCCGAAACCAGATAGTCCAGAACATACAATAATTCCTCAGCAACGGATAATCCTGTATAACTGTTATGCCAGTAAATACTCAAATCATTCATCGGTCGCAGACATACACCTGCCAGAAACAGAACCTGTATCAGTACTGCATAAGGAATCTTTCCCTGTGCCACATGAATGGCAGACAACAGGATGCTGATACTGGTTCCTGCCGTAATGCACATCGTAATTAATGTAGAATCTGAAAGTGATATTCCCAGATTTCTCATGGATTCTGCCGCAAATCGAATGGCCTGAGTTTTCAGCCTTTTTCCCTCTTTCTTGCTGACTCCCAGCGATTTCAAGGTACTCATTCCCTGCATATCATCAATGTACTGTGCATTTAACTGTGCATATTCTTTCCAGTACAGTACCATGACATCCGATACTGCCGGCATAAATATATGCGGTACTATGACCGTCACCGCCGACATAAAAAGAAGCAGAAGTCCTACTGTCCGATCCAGTCGGCACATAAAAGTGGTAACAAATATTGTGGTACAAACAACCACTGCAATCTGTGGTATATACTGAGTCAAAAAGGCTTCCAGCGATTCCACGCCATCGGTAATCAATGACTGGAGATTGCCGGTTCTCTGGTCATTCTTAAAGGATGGACCAAGAACCATAATCTTATCCAGAATCTGGCTGCGGATCTCATTCTTCACTTTTGCCGCATATTTTTTCAGAAAATACTCCTGATATTTTATCAAACCTGCTCTGATAAAAAGAGAAAGAAATTCTACCAGAAAGCACAGTAAAATTTCTTTCATATTTCTTTTCTCGCATACTGCTATAACCATTTTTGCAAGAAACCAGGACTGGGAAAACTGGGCACCCACTATGCCCAGTCCCAGTAAAATCCGAATTACGGTTTCTTTCTTTGCATATTTCAAAAAATATACTAATCGAAAAAACTGATTCATCTTACTTTTCTCCGCCTACCAAAAACTGAGGTGTCAGTTTGTTCAGCTCTCGTTCCATGGATGCTCTGGAAATTTCACTGATATCCGGCAGTGCGAACACTTTGGAAAAACCAATTTCCATCATGTAATCCAGATCCCATGTAGGACGCTTTTTGTCACTCATAAACAGCTTGCTGCTAAGTTCTTTCTCTGTTTCCACATCTTCATGAGCATGAATGCCTCTCCCATATTTTTTCCACATGGCAGCATCATGTGCCTCATAGAGCTTTTTCTTTTCTTCATCGTAAAGATGCTGATACCAGCAGGCATCCGCTACCAGGAGACGTCCACCTTTTTTCAGTACACGCAGCCACTCCCTGTAAGCCTTCTGTGGGTCATCCAGCGTCCATGTAATATTTCTGCAAATCACCATATCAAATGTCTCATCCGAAAATTGCATATTGTGACAGTCCATGGTCATCAGATCCGCAGACAAACCGGCTGCCTTTACATTTTCCCTGGCTTCATGAATCATATTTTCCGTAATATCGATTCCCGTCACATGATGTCCTTCTTTTCCCAGTGTCACTTCAAAAAATCCCGGACCGCAGCCCACATCCAGTATTTCCAGATGTTCTTTTTCCGGTGCATGTTCCAGAATCAGATTCTTCCAGTTTTCTGCCGTTTCACTCTGTAATTCTGCTTTGATTCCTTCACTATAAATACCGGCTTCCCCTTCCCAATACTCTTTGATCTTATCGTTTTGCACGTCGCTCCTCTTTCTTTGTGGCTATTACAATAAATTTTTTTCCCTGATATCCGTATTTCCAGAAATCCATCGTCCATGGACTGTTCAACCACCGATTCTCTCTGATCTGGATTCTCGCAAAGTCTACTTTCTTCAATATCCGAAAATCTGCTTCCGGACGTTTCTGTGAGGTAAATGGCAATTTTTCATAAATTCCACTGCTTTCTTTTACGTCAGATTCATATGTTTTTCTTTCTGTAACAAAAATAAGAAAATCAGCAATTTTCATGCGAATCTTATTTTTTAGTGTGGGATCTATGGTACGATAGTCTCCATCAAAATAAATGATCCTTCCTCCTGGTTTCAATACATCCTTCCAGCGCCTGAACGCTTTTTCCGGATCATATAATGTCCATACTGCATCTCTGGAAAGTATGATATCATAACTTTGTTCCTGTTCCAGTGGTAAAGTCACGCCATCTTCCTCACAGATTTCCACTGGCTGATGATACTTTTGCATATTTCTTCTGGCTTTCTCTACCATTCCTGATGAGCCATCGACTGCTCTTACTTCATGTCCCAGGCGCGCTGCTATGATACTCATAAACCCCGGGCCGCAGCCCACTTCTAAAATACGAAGGGGCTCAGGTCCAAGAAGGTTTTTTAACTCTTTTGTCCAGTAAGATACCGTTCTTTTGTTACTTAATTGTTTTTGAATCATATCATCGTAATCACCGGAATCTTCTGTCCATTTACTTTCAATTTCTTCAAACATGTTTTACTCCACTACATCCAGAGTTGCCCAGTTAATGCCTTCATAGGCAGTCGGTGCAAGTTCTACATTGGTCAGTCTGGTATTATTATAGATATAATCACGGTTTGGATAATACAGCGGAATTGTGACTGCCTGATCATTGATCCGTGTCAGGATCTTATCGTACAATGCAGTACGTTCTTCTTCATCCTGTGTCTTTAACACTTCTCCGAGATCATTGCTCAGTTCTTCGTCATACCAGTTTATTGCCTTTGCTTCATCCGATGCATGGAACATCGTTTTCAGGAAACCATGAGGCATCCAGGAATCTTCATAGCTTCGGTAGATACATAAATCGTAATCTCTTGTAGACCAGATTGCATCATAGTAAGCTGCGGATTCTTCTTCCACCAGTTCAATCCCTACACCGATCTTTTCATATTCCGATTTCAGGAATTCACACAGGGATTTCCAGGAAGCGTATTCTTCTGTCTGGAATACCAGTCTGAGCGTCAGCGGTTCTCCATCTTTTTCTACAATACCGTCTCCGTCTGTATCTTCATAGCCTGCTTCTTTTAACAGTTCTTTTGCTTTATCCACATCATATGGATAGCCTTTACTGTTTTCTTCGGTCACATAAGGAACGGTCGGAGACATCAGACCGGTTGCCGGATTGCCATAACCATCTAACAGATCATTTACAATACTTTCATTATTTGTTGCATAATTCAGTGCCTGGCGCACGTTTATATCCTGGAGCGCCGGTGTATCATAATTCTCGATTAAATAAAATGACAAAGTAGAAATCTGCTGTTCTGTAGATAAGTTTTCATCTGCCTTAATAATACTGTAACTTTCAGATGGGATATCCTGGAGGTTCAGATCTGCCTCTCCACTCTGAAGTGCCATCGCTCTCGCATCTCCGTCAATCACTTGTTTCAGAACAACTTTATCAACCTTTGGTTTCTCACCATAATAATTTGGATTTGGCACCAGAACGACCTCCTGACCACTCTCATAGCTGTCGATCATCCACATTCCTGTACCCACTTCCTGATAAAATTCTCCATCTTCATCCAGTGCACTTTCACAGGTAAAACGGAATGGTCTTGGATAAGTAATTTCAATCAGCAGTGTATAGCAAGATTCTGCAAACTTAAATTCCACAGTATTATCATCTACTTTTGTAACGCTTTCCAGTTTTGCAGAAAAGTTTCCGGTTACATCATGTTCTACCCATCTGTTGTAATTCCAAATCACATTGTCTGCATTAAACTCTGTGCCGTCTGAGAATTTTACGTCTTTTCTTAAATGGAACGTATAGGTTGTGCCATCTTCACTGATCTCCCAGGATTCTGCCAGTGCAGGTTCAATTTCCCCATTTTCTCCATAACGTACCAATGGATCATAGATCATTTCATAAAGACGGAAATCCGCATCGCCCTTTACCGGGTCACAAAGTTCAGGAGTCAGATCAAGGGATGTCATTGCTGTAACCACTTTTTCTTCTTCTTCTTTTTCTGTCTGTACATTGCAGCCTGCCATCAAAACTGCCGCCAGCACGCCCAATAATAGCAGTTTTACTATGTTTCGTTTCTTCATTTCTTTCTCCTTTGTGTTTGTTTTCTATTTTTACAACATGTGACATGCCGCAAAATGTCCTTTCTCAATTTCTGTCAGTTTCGGCATCTGCTCTTTGCACATCTTCGTACATTTGCTGCACCTGCTCTGATATGGACAGCCCTGTTCCGGAATGATATCGGAAAACATCTTCTTTTCCTGTAATCCGATTCTTCGCATTCTCGGTTCTTTCACCGGAATGGAATCAAACAGATCTATTGTATACGGATGTGCTGCTGTCTCTTTTAATCTGTCCGTATGATCGATAAATTCAACCACACGTCCCTGATACATAATTGCCACCTCTTTGCAGAGATATGGAACATTGGACAAATCATGCGTGATCAGTAAATAGGTCATCTCATATTTTTCCTGCAATTCATTTAACAAACGCAGGATCTGCTTTCGTATAGAATAATCCAGACTGGATACCGGTTCGTCACAGATCACAAGTTCCGGTTTTAATACCAATGCTCTTGCAATATTGGCCCTCTGACACTGTCCGCCTGAAATCTGTCTGACATAACGGTTGCGAATATCAGGATCAAGCCCCGTCTGAATCAATGCTTCCTTTACCCGATCTTCATACTCCTCTGCTTCGAGTTTTTCATGTAATTTCAGGATTTCCAGAATGTTTTCCCCGATCGTGTATCCAGGATCAAATACACCGCTGCTGCTTTGAAAAATCATCTGAATATCCTTGCGATATGGACGGAACTGTTTTTCGGAAAAATCCTGCATTTCCTGTCCCTGAAACCAAAATTTTCCATCTGTCGGCTTTTCCAGACCGGCAATCAACTTTCCAAATGTCGTTTTTCCACTTCCGCTTTCACCGATCAGAGCCATAGATGATCCGGCATGGATTTCCAGACTTACATCATCCACTGCTTTCATAATTTTTTTCTTGCCATAATATTTTTTTAAATGTTCTGTCTTTAGTAACGTACTCATACTTTTCTCCTATAAAACGGCATCCAGCAGTTTTTTTGTATATGAATGCTGTGGATGATAAAAGACATTTTCGACTGTTCCGTTTTCCACAATTTCTCCGTCTTTCATAATCGAAACATCATCTGCGATTTCTGCCACCACACCCAGATCATGGGTAATAAATAACACACCCAGATTTTCTTTTCTGGATAACTGATAGATTTCTTCCAGAATCTGCTTCTGCACGGTTACATCCAATGCTGTCGTCGGCTCATCTGCAATCAGATAATCCGGTTTCATGGACATGGCAATGGCAATCATAACCCTCTGACACATGCCTCCTGACAATTCGTATGGTTTTTTCTTCATCAGTTCTTCCGGATCCCGCAGATTCATCATCCGCAGACTCTCCAGGGCAATTTCTCTTGCCTGCTTTTTGCTCATCCTGCGTTGTTTTCTCAAACCTTCCAGAAGTAATTGTTCCACCGTAAAAAGAGGATCAAGCGCTGCCGTCGGATCCTGGAAAATCATTCCGATTTTGTCTCCGTATAACTGTCGCTTTTCTTTTTCCGATAACTTCAGAAGACTCTTTTCGTTCCATGTCACATCTCCGGATATCACCCTTCCATTTCCTGCAAGCAGATTCATAATGGTCAGAGACGTAACCGACTTTCCGCTTCCGCTTTCTCCTACCAGTGCATGAATCCTTCCTCTTTTTACTTCCAGACTGACGCCTTTTACTGCATGCACCATTCCGTGAGAGGTCTGAAACTCCACATGTAATCCTTTTACCTTCAGGACATCATTTTTCGGCTGTTCCATTCTGTATTCCCTCCCCCAGATAATTAAATGCCAGCACAATGATCATAATCAGTATGCCCGGATAAAACATCAGACTTGGATAAGTCTGGATATAACTTTTACTGTCACTGAGCATGATTCCCCATTCCGGTGTCGGTGCCTGTACACCCAGACCGATAAAAGAAAAACCGGCAATGGACAGAATAATGGAACCGATTTCCATGGTTGCCAGTGCAATCACAGACGGCAGGATATTTCTTAATATATGTCTGAATATAATTCTGGCATGGCCACAGCCGCCGGCTTTTAATGCAGTCATATAATTTTTATTTTTTTCCTGAAGCGTCAATGCGCGGGCAAGTCTTGCATATTCTGCCCAGGATACAACTGACAAAGACAGTATCATATTGGCTCCGCTGGCTCCCATAGTTCCTGCAATAGCAAGTGCCACTATAAAGACTGGCATTGCCATGAACACATCAATGATTCTCATGATTGCAGAATCAATTTTTCCGCCTATATATCCGGCAAATAATCCAATCGGTACACCAACACATACGGTAATCAAAAGTACTGTAAAGCTGTAACTCAGTGAATATCGGCTGCCCCAGAGAAGTCTTGATAAAATACATCGTCCCAGCTGATCCGTACCTAGAGGGTATACCACAGACGGACCTTTTAATTTTATCGTAACATCCACCAACAGCGGATCATTCGGTGCCAGCACAGGTGCCAAAATAGCTGCCACTGCAAAAATGATTACTACGATGAATCCTATTTTTGTTTTTGGTGACTGGAATACTTGTTTCCAGTACAGATTTCGAATCATGCTTTTTTCTACTTTTTGCGTTCTTCTGCTTCCCATTCTATGCCTTCTCCTTTACTTTAACTGAATTCGCCGGTCAATCGCAGAATAGGCGATATCCACAAGGAAATTCAATACCACAATACTCACTGCCATAATAAAGATAAAACATTGCAGCACCGGAGCATCTTTTGTTGTCACAGATTTCAATGCAAGATTTCCGATTCCCTGAATGGAAAAAATGCTTTCTATCACAGCAGATCCACAGAAAAAGCTGATTACTATCGATACTAAACGTGTCATCACAGGAATCAGAATATTTTTCAACCCGTGACGCAAAATCACATTTACAGAAGACAATCCCTTGGCTCTGCCGGCACGTATGTAATCCTGCTTCAACACCTGTATCATATTGGTACGGATCAGTCTTGTCATGATTCCAAAAAAACTGATACCCATGGCAAATGCCGCAAGAATCGGAATACCTCCGGCATCTCCTCCGATTATAGAGATGACTTTTAACTTTACTCCAAATATATAGAGCAGCATCAGCCCAAGCCAGAAGGATGGCATCGATACACTAAGTGACGATAAAATACGAACGACTTTATCCACAAACCGGTTTTCATAAATTGCTGACAAAATTCCAAGAGGAACCGATACGATCAATAACAATAAAAACGAAGTAACTGCCAGTTTACACGTCTGCGGAAAATGTCTTTTTAATTCCTCAAAAGCCGGTTTTCTGGTGGAGTATGATTTTCCAAAATCACCATGCAGCGCATGATTCAGCCATTTTCCATACTGCACCAGCATTGGCTGATCCAATCCTTCCTCATGCCGCACTTCTTCTATCTGTTCCAGTGACGGATGTCCATATTTTTTCTCCGCCAACACTCTGGCCGCATCACCTGCCGATATAAAACTCAATACAAAAATAATAAATGTAACCGCCAGAACTACCGGAATCATAAATATAAAACGCTTTGCAATTACCTTTCCCATCTTCTTTTCTCCTCATTTTTCATTTGTTTATTGTGTTGGAAACAAAAAAACTGATATGACTCAGCATCATATCAGCACAAAATAAATCTCTACCCCAGGAAGAGATTATTTCTTCTGTATCCCATCCGAATCAGAATCTTTCTGCCCGAAAGGCAAATCTCCTGACTCCAGTTCTTCCTACTAACCATCTTCCCGGATTTCTACAGTGATTTTTTGTTTTCGTCCCTGTTACAGTAGCGGTGGCTGTTATGGCATTTCACCAGATTCCTTATTAAGTACTTTGTACACCTTTCCAACTATTCAGTTTTCATGTTTTATAGTCTGTATCATTCCTAAACCAACGTACCTGAAGTCTTCTGAAACAAAGAAATCTCTCTGTTCAAAATATTTCAGAGCTGGTGAGTTATTATAATCCGACTTATTCTATCATATGATTCAAAGAACATTTTTTTTGTCCTTATCAATATCGAAATAACTATAATAATAAGTTTAATTTTATCATACTTTCTTTTATTTTTTTACAATCCTTTTTTGTAAATATGATAGCGTAAATTTATTGTAGGATAAAGAAATTTAGAGTTCCACTAAAAGTTGGATTTTAAATTTTTATAAACCCCTTACCCCTTGAGACAAATATATCATCTTTTTTATTTGATTTGATGCTACACGTGCTGAAAATCTATCTATATATTTTTTACTCTCAGATACCTTTCTATTAAAGCTTTTGAGAAGGTCTTTCATGGATATTTTTTCTTTTTCTTGTATTTTTAAAATATTATCTTTCTTTTGGTATCTAACTAACTGCAAAAAATCTCCGCCATTTGCCTTAAATGCTCGCAATTTGCTTACTTTATCCACCCCTTTTTTACTCCAACCCCATAGGTCTTGAGCTCAATCTTCCCGACAATATATGGCTTACATGCCCTTCTGCACTACATCCGCACAAATAATTTTTATAATATATACCGTTTTTTATATATTTAAAATTTCTAAGCAAAAACTTCTTTCCACTTTCAAATTGTTTTGTAATATCTCCAGGTATTTCTCCTTCTATTGTATCTATTGCTGCTTCTAATAATTCATAGTCTTTTTTATTTATACTACTCAAACTTCCCACACCCCAAATGGGGTTAGTACATTGAAAATTCAATATTTCA
>ERZ773026.1846-NODE-1846-length-10342-cov-4.954117_pt1 | contig 10342 bp, 8 predicted proteins | sample MGYA00580838_ERZ773026 | MGnify/ENA primary metagenome ERZ773026 (study PRJEB29015, sample SAMEA2738006) | human oral metagenome | biome: human oral; feature: human-associated habitat; material: dental | place: China | collected 2055 ... | reverse complement strand
AGCCGAACAGGCGCTTGCGGCAGAAGGTGGCCGTGACTTCGGAATAGATGCCGAAGGAGGGCAGCACCAGCACATAGACCTCGGGGTGGCCCCAGATCCAGATCAGGTTCACGTACATCATGGCGTTGCCGCCCAGATCGTTCGTGAAGAAGTGCGTGCCCAGATAGCGGTCGAGCGACAGCATGAACAGCGAGGCCGTCAGCGCCGGGAAGATGACCGTGATCAGGATGTTGGCGCAGAGGGCCGTCCAGGTGAACACCGGCATTTTCATGAGGTTCATGCCGGGGCAGCGCATCTTGAGGATGGTGACGATCAGGTTCACCGCAGAGAGCGTGGTTCCGACCCCGGCTATCTGCAATGCCCATATGTAATAGTCCATCCCCACGTCGGGACTGTATTCGATGCCCGACAGCGGCGGATAGGCCAGCCAGCCGGCCTTGGCGAATTCGCCGATGAACAGCGACAGCATCACCAGCACGGCGCCGAAGGCGGTCATCCAGAAGCTGAAGTTGTTCAGGAACGGGAAGGCCACGTCGCGCGCACCGATCTGCAGCGGCACGATGTAGTTCATGAAGCCCGTGACCAGCGGCATGGCCACGAAGAAGATCATGATCACGCCGTGGGCGGTGAAGATCTGGTCGTAGTGGTGCGGCGGCAGGTAGCCCAGGTTGTCACCGAAGGCCATGGCCTGCTGCAGACGCATCATCAGCGCATCGGCAAAACCGCGCAGCAGCATGATGATGCCCAGCACGATGTACATGATGCCGATCTTCTTGTGGTCGACCGAGGTGACCCAGTTGCGCCAGAACGGGCCCCACATTTTGAAATAGGTCATCCCGCCCACGACGGCCAGGCCACCGACGGCCACGGCCAGGAACGTGAAGATCAGGATGGGTTCGTGAAGCGGGATGGCCTCCCAGGACAGGCGTCCGAGGAGCAGTTTGGAGGGGTCGGATTGATCGAACATCGGGTTTCTGGCAAGGGTTGCCCAGGCGCCGGCGACGCCGGGTATCAGTTATGAAAACAGGCGCTGCCGGCACGGGGCCGGCAGCCGGATCAGGATGTAGCGGTTACTGGACGCTGGTCGGCACGGACAGCGGGATGGGGCTGCTGGCCTGCAGGTCGGTGGTACGGACGGCCGGGGCGCACAGGGCCTCGGACACGTAGGAGCGGAAGACCTGGATCTCGCCGCGGTGAGCCGGCTCGTTGATGGCCTCGGTGACCACGCCGTCCACGCCCAGACGGCCCAGACCGCCCTGGGCATCGATGGCCATGATCATGTCGGAGCACATCCGGTCGGCCTCGACGCAGCGCAGGCGCACCCGTTCGTACAGGCCAGGATCGACACTGGCGTACTCACGCACCTTCTCGTTGGCGCTGGGTTTGGCCAGCTGCAGGTAGTCGGCGCGGGTGAGCTGGGCGCCGCCACTGCTGCGCACCTTCTCGACCCAGGCGTCGTAATCCTTCTGCTCCAGGCCCTTGAAGTTGAACTTCATGCCCGAAAAGCCCGCACCGGAGTAGTTGCCCGACAGGCCCATGTAGTCACCCGGCTTGTTGATGACCGCATTGAGCTGGCTTTCCATGCCCGGCATCACGTAGATCATGCCGGCCAGGGCAGGAATGTAGAAGGTGTTCATCACCGAGGTGGCCGTCATCTTGAAGCGGATGGGACGGTCGACCGGCGCGGCCATCTCGTTGACCAGGGCGATGCCTTCCTTCGGATAGATGAAGAGCCACTTCCAGTCCATGGCCACCACCTGCACTTCCAGCGGTTCGACACCGGCGGCCACCGGGCGGTTCTCGTCGATCTTCTCGAGCGGACGGAAGGGATCGAGCGAGTGCGAGGTGACGTACGTGATGTAGGCCAGGATGAGGATGATGATGATGGGGATGGACCACAGCACCACTTCCAGCTTGTTGGAGTGGGTGAAGGTGGGATCGTAGGTGGCATTGACGTTCTTCTCGCGGTAGCGCCAGGCAAAGAAGAGCGTCAGGAAGATGACCGGGATGATGACGATCAGCATCAGATAGGTGGCCAGCAGGACCAGGTCCTTCTCCTGCTCGGCAATGTAGCCGGAGGGCCGGAGCACGGTCAGCTGGTTGCAGCCTGCCATCAGCGCAGCAGAGGCCAGCAGGATCAGGGAACGTAGGCGGGAAGCGGTTTTCATGCCGGAAATAGGTCTCAAGCGCCCCTGGGGCGATCTGAACGGTAGATGCAACATGCCGGAAGCCGGCACGGGCAGGATGAAGGAATCTGGCAGATGGCCCCGGAGCCATCCGGTACGGCACAGAGCCGGCGCCCAGCGAAGCACCGGCACGGACAGGTGTGTCCCGCAGGCCGGTCCTGCCTACGGCCACTGTGCAGAACGGGGCACCACAGCCCCGGCCGCACCCCGGCAACGGGCCGTTGCGGGATAAACCAGACCCTTCCTGTACTCCGGATGGCGCGTGTCAGGGACTCATTCGGGGCCTGCGGGGGGACGAATGGATGGATCCATGACACGCTCTACCCGGAACCATTGAATAATGATATGCGATTCTTGAGGTATCGCTCAAACCGCCTGCCACCGGATGCGGCAAACCCGGCGTCCGGCCGACAGTCGCAAACACTGTTTTGCAATTGGGAATGATAAACACCCGCGTCGGAGCGACACCCTCACGTTTCAGGCACGATATTCATAATAATACCTGCTGGCTTTCCACGACGCCCCCTGCCCCATGATCATCCAGTGCACCACCTACCAGGACGGCAAGCGCCTGGCCGACATCGATGTCTCGGCCCTGCCGAACGCCCTGCGTAATCCCGACCTTTTTACCTGGGTAGCCCTGAAGGACCCGGAGCCCGCCGAGGTCCTGATGATGCAGGAGATCTTCGACCTGCCCGAGCTGGCCGTGGAAGATACGCTGCATGGCGGCCAGCGCCCGAAGGCGGAGGAGTACCACGGGCTGCTATTCATCTCGATGAAGGTGGTCGAGCAGGACGAAGGCGAAATCCATTACGGCGACCTGTACGTCTTCATGAACCAGCACTTTCTGCTGTCGGTCCGCAATGGCGTCAGACGCGGCTTTGCGGATGTGCGCACCCGGGCCGAACGCGAGCCCGAGCTGATGAGGCAGGGTGCCGCCTTCGTGCTGTACGCCCTGGCCGATGCAGTGGTGGACCGCTTCATGCCGGTGGCCGACGGGCTGGAAGACCAGCTGGAGGCCATCGAAACCGAGATCTTCCACAAGCAGCCCACCCGGGAGATGATGCTGCGCCTGCATTCGATGAAGCAGGACGTGATGGAGCTGCGACATGCACTGCCGGCCGTGCCGACGGTGCGGGACGAGGTATTCGTGCGGCAGTATGCGCGCCACCAGTCGCACCGCGGCGACGGGCTGCAGGACTACTTCCGCGATGTGCACGACCACCTGCAGCGGATCGGCCAGTCGCTGGACAACGTGCGCGACGGCATCCTGATGGCCATGCAGGTGAACATGTCGCTGATCGGCCTCGAACAGAGCGAGGTGAGCAAGAAACTGGCGGCCTGGGCCGCCATCTTCGCCATGATGACCACCCTGGCCGGCATCTGGGGCATGAACTTCGAGAACATGCCGGAGCTGAAGTGGCCGCTGGGCTACCCGATGGCCCTGCTGCTGATGGCCGCCATCGGGCTGATCCTGTACCGCCGCTTCCGCAAGGTCGGGTGGCTGTAGTCCTCCTGCGCCCGACAGCTTCCTGCATCCGACAGCCCCTGCGCCCGACAGGGGATCACGGTTCCGTTGCAGGTGGCAGAGCCCCACCGGGCACCCCGCAAAAAAGCGCGGCCTCCATGAAAAAGCGCGGCTCCCATGACAGGATTGCCGCGCTTTTTCCAGGGACCCTCTGCAAAAGTCTGCGAGCGCTTCGAACCCAGGATCGGGATGAGCCAGAAGGCGCCATTTGTCGGCAATAGCAGCGCTATTGGCGACAAATGGCAACGCACTGGATCGCCCGGGCATGGGAATCAAAGTGCCGCAGGACTTTTGCAGAGGGTCCCGAGGGCGCAGGGGTGAGTCTCGCGTGCCCTTGCGCGCGTGGAATCCCGGCACGCGCGTACGCGTTAGCGTAAAGGGTCACACCCCGGCTGTCGAGCCGGTCGACACCGAAAAACGGATTCCATTCAGGAATCACATGAATGATGTGGGAAAGCGACCAAAGTCTGCTCCACTCGTCCCACGCCGTTCATTGGCGCGTGTCATGGATGCATGCGTCTTCCGGCCGCGCCAGCCGCCGTGCCGCCTCCACCACCGAAGCCCGGCGCCGCTTCCGTTCGCGGGCATCATCCTCTCCCGTCAGCATGCGGGCCACCTGGGGCACCGCCGACCACCATCCTGCCAGTGCCAGCACCAGAAACGCCAGGTGATCAGCCGGTAGTGCCGTCGTGACCGTTCCCTGCTGCTGTCCCCGTTCCACTGCCCGGACCTTGTAACCGTAGTACGTGCGCCGCAGTGCCTCATCCGGGACTTCCCCTTCGAAGGACAGCCCTTCCCAGCGCATCAGCCGGCTCAGGGCCGGATGCGCTTCGTGGTAGTCGAACACCCGGCCGGCATAGTCGCCCACATCCTCCACGGCAAAGCTCTCCACCGGAACCGCCTGCGCCACCTTGGCCAGCTCGCTGCGCAACACGGCCGAAAACAGTCCGCGCTTGTCCCCGAAGTAGTTGTAGACCCGTTCCTTGTTCACGCCTGCCGTCCGGGCAATCCGGTCGATCGTCGCCCCATCCGGACCCAGCCTGGCGAACTCGTCCACGGCTGCTTCCAGAATCCTGCGTTTGGTTCCCTCGGTATCCCAGGCCATCGTCTGTGTATCCGTCCTGATCCGTCCCTGGCGCGTGTCATGGGCTCATTCGCCCCGGCCATACCCGGGGCATGCGGGACGACATGGTTTGTGCGTGTGGCGCAAATCATACTAGAATGAACTCCAACGTTGTAGTTGGAATTTATTCAATCAGGAGGAGCTGCATGTCCCGTGCTTCCCGACCCGCCTCACTCATCACCCCTGCCGCTTCCAGCACATCCCCCGCCCAGCGGGCGACACCTGCCGATGGCAGCACCTCCGCTGCCGACCGGACAATGCCTGACAGCGCCCCTCATCCTGCCGGCGGTGGCGTCATCACCCTGCTGGTGACGACGGCGCTGTTCGTCCTCACCCAGCTCTACCTGGCCATTCCCCTGCTGCCCCACGTGGCCAAAAGCTTTGGCAGTGCGCCTGCCACCACCACGCTGGCACTGGCCAGCGCCTTCAGTCTGGCCTATGCAGCAGGTTTTCTGCTCTGGGGGCCGGTGTCGGACCAGTACGGCCGGCGTCCGGTCATGCTGACGGGGCTTGCGGCACTGGCCATCACTACCCTGGCCTGCGCCTTCGTGCCTTCACTGCCCTGGCTGGGCGGACTGCGCGTCACGCAGGGGCTGGCTGCCGCCAGCTTCGCACCGGTGGCACTGGCCTATCTCATCGAGGCCACGCCGCCCCGTCTGCGCGCCACGGCCATTGGCGCCATGTCCACCGCCTTTCTGGTTGCCGGCATTTTCGGCCAGGTCCTGGCCGGCTGGATCGCCCTGCACGGGCACTGGTCGTGGGTGTTCCTGGTCACAGGCGGCGCGCTGGCCATCATGACCCCGCTCATCGCCCTGTTCGCCCGCGAACCCGGGCGTGCTGCCCTGCACGGTCATCTGGGCCACCGCTTCGCTGCCATGGCCCGGCTGCTGGCACGCCCCACCATTCTGCTGCTCTCGTGCGCACACATCACCCTGCTGCTGTCCTTCGTGGCCATGTACACGGCGCTCGGCCCGCATCTGCAGACACTGGGACTGGACGGGAGCCGGGTGCTCCTGCTGCGTCTGGCCGGTCTGCCCCTGATGTTCGTGGCGCTGCTGGCCGGGCCACTGGCGGCCCGCATCCGCATGTCCGGCGTGGCCTGCGCCGGCTTCATGCTGGCCGCCACCGGTGTTGCCCTGGAAGCAGCGCTGTCGCAGCACCTGCCGGGCATCGTCGCCGGCAGCCTGATCTTCGTCACCGGCGTGGCGCTGGCCATTCCGGCCATGATCGTGCTGTACGGTACGCTCGCCGCCCCCGATCGTGCGGCCGGCATGGCACTGAACGGCTTCGTGCTGTTTATCGGTGCCAGCATCGGGCCGGTGCTGGCCGGGCGGGTGGCGGATTTCCGGCTGTTGCTGATGGGGCTGGCGGCTGTGCTGCTGGGTGCGGCGGGGTGTGTGGTGGGGAGTGCGAGGGCCATCCAGCGAAGCGAATAGAACGTGCCACCATACATTCACCATACATTATCAGCGCCACCAGCCTTCAGGACATGTCAGAGCGTGTCATGGACTCATTTGTCCCCAAAAGCCCCCCTTTGGCCCTGCAGGACAGGGCGGCAGGGCCGCAGCGTGGGCTTGTCCGGCACCGGGCCGGAACCAACGACCATCAGACGGACAAAAGCAGATGACACTTGCCTGTTTCGTTTATTTCGATTAATCTGCGCTGTAGACCAAGCCCGATTCTGTTGAGATACACCATGTCCTCCGTCGTCGCACCCCAGCGTCTTCCCAGTGCCGAACAATCTGCCATTGCGCGAGAAAGCGGTCGGGCACTGTCTGCCTACCTGCAAACCAAAGCCGAAACCCAGCAGATTGAACTCGGCAGTGAACAAGGTACGGCTCACGCGATCAGCGTCCCGGTACCAGCCCTTCGCCTGCTCGTGGATATCCTGACAGAAATAGGCAAGGGCAATGCGGTCAGCGTCATTCCCATTCGCGCCGAGATGACGACCCAGGAAGCTGCCGACCTGCTCAACGTATCTCGCCCGTATCTCGTACAGCTTCTGGAAAAGGGAGAAATCCCATTCCACAAGACAGGCACACACCGTCGGGTTCGTTATCAGGATGTCATCGATTACAAAAACCAGATCGATACTGCGCGAAGGGCAACTCTGGAGGAACTGGCCGCACAGGCCCAGGAACTTGGCATGGGGTATGAGTAATGCAATCTAATTTCACGGTCATTTATGATGCGTGTGTACTCTACCCTGCTCCACTGCGTGATCTGCTGATGCACCTGGCATTGACCGATCTGTATCGCGCTCGCTGGACAGACATGATCCATGACGAATGGACGCAGAATCTCCTGCAGCGGCGTCCGGACATCCGGCAAGAAGACCTGGCACGAACGCGGAGATTGATGAACGACAATGTCCGTGATGCCCTGATCTCTGGCTTCGATCATCTGATTGGGGCCATTCAACTTCCGGATCCTGATGACCGCCACGTACTGGCTGCTGCGATTCATGGAGGGTGCAGCGCCATCATTACATTCAACGGAAAGGATTTCCCCGAAGACGTACTTGAGCAGTACAACCTTGAAGCGATCGACCCGGATGATTTCATTTCTGACTTGCTGGACCTGAATGCAGGCAAGGTTCTTGAAGCGGCCGCAAATCACCGGCGCTCTCTCAAAAGACCCTCGATGACCGCCGATCAATACCTGGACATGCTGCTCAGACAGAAGCTGACACGAACAGAGGCATTTTTGAGACCATTGAAGATGGCGCTCTGAATTCCTGCTCGCCGGCCTCTCGCGTCAGGCACTGGCTCAATGCCCCTCGATCCTCACCCCCTCGGCCACCCGGTCATCCGGCTGCACGATCACCATATCGCCTTCCTTCAGTCCGTCCAGCACCTGCACGTGGGTGGCTGAACGCATGCCGGTTTTCACGGGCGAAAGCCTGGCATGGCCATTTTCCACCCGATATACCGCGTAACGCGGGCTGCCGGCCTGTGCCGCCTTGCGGGTGTCGATGAACAGCGCGCTGGCCGGCACCTGCAGCACACGGTCCTCGTGGCGCAGCACGAATTCCAGCTCCACCCGGTAGGCATCCCCCAGCGCCATCCACTGCTCGCGCGGGCTGTCGATGTCCAGAATCACGCGCGTGCGCTGTTCATCCACGCCCAGCGCCGACACCTTGGTGAAGCCGCCCGGTTCCACCCGGGTCACATGCGCCTGCAGTTCGCCCGGCCCGCCCCAGCGCAGCAGGCGTGCCGTCATGCCCGGCCGCACCTTCACGGCATCGGACGACAGCACCTCGGCCTCCACTTCCAGCTGGGCGGTGTCACCCATTTCCAGCAGCTGCTGGCCCAGCGTGACGGGCACGGCGCTGTCCAGCGGGCGCTTGAGCACCACGCCATCCACGGGCGCCAGCACCGCGATGGGTTTTCGCACGGGGGACGATGCGGGTTCGGTTCTTCCGCTCGCGCCCGCCTTCACCGCCGCCTTGCCTGCGGGGCCAGCCTCTCCCCCTGCCGGTGCCTCGGCATCCCCTTCCAGCAACGCCGCCCGGGCTGCAGCCACCTGCTGCTGGGCCGTCTGTGCATCGGCCCGGGCAGCGGACCAGTTGGCGCGGGTGGAAGCGGCCTGCATCTGGGCGTTTTCCAGGGCTTCCTGCGAGATGGCATTGCCGTCGCGCAGTTTCCGGGCCCGCTTCAGGGCGCTGCTGGCCTGATCCAGCGCGGCCCGGGTGGCATTCACATGGTGCCGCGCCGACTGGTATTTCTGCTCGGCCGCGGCCAGCTCGGCCCGCAGCTGGGTACGGCTGCGGGCATCCAGCAGACCGGGTGAGGCGGGGTCGATCCAGGCCACCGTCTGGCCGGCCTTCACCGCATCCCCCGGCTGCAGGCCGATGCGCTGAAGTGTGCCGGCCACCGGCGCGGTGACCGAATACCGCGCCTTGAGCCTCGTCTTGCCCTCTTCGGAAAACTGCTCCTCCATCGGACCGTAGCGGACCTGCGCCACACTGGCCAGCTGGGTGGGCTCGCGCAGTGCCAGCCAGGCCAGTGTGCCCAGCACGCCGGCGACGATCAGACTGGTGACGACGGTTTTTCGGGCAGGCAGCTTCATGATGCAATGTTCACAAAAGAGGTCAGATTGAAAATGGGCGCGAGCCGGTGCCTGCCTCGCAGACAGGGAAGAATCCCGGCATGCCAGGGACAGCGCTCACGATCTCCGGCATGTCCATGTCCATGTCCCGGTCGCTGCCCCGGGTCCGGGGCTGCTGAAATTCCAGCACCTGTGGAATCCAGCAGTCCGGAGGGGAATCGTGAGGCCGAATGATTTCGTGGTGCCGGATGCATTCGTGATGCCGGATACGCTCGTGATACCGGATACGCTCGTGATGCCAAATGCGTTCGTAAGGCTGAATGTATCCATGATGCGTGCTCAGTCCCGCTCCTTCAGGGCCTCGATCATGTCCAGCCGGTTGACCAGCCGCAGCACCACGGCCATCGACACCAGCGTGGTGCACAGTGTCACCACCGTGGCCAGCGCGTAGGATTCGGGCGGGATCCGCAGGGGGATGCGATACAGGTCGCTCTGCAGGCCCTGCACCATCAGCCAGCCCAGCCCCCGGCCGCAGACGAAGGACAGGGGAATGGACAGCAGCACCAGCAGGCCGATCTCGCCCAGCAGGATGCGCGCCACCTCACCCCGCGTGAAGCCCAGCACCCGCAGGCTGGCCAGCTCGCGGGCCCGTTCGGCCAGCGTGATGCGGGCCGAGTTGTACACCACGCCGAAATTCACCATGATGCCCAGCAGCACGCCCATCATGGTGACCGGGCCGGTGATGCGGTTGAGCATGTCGTAGAACGAGCTGGTGGCATCCGCACGGACGCTGATGGCCGCCACATCGGGCCGGCGGTCCAGGGCCATCTTGACGCCCTGCAGCGCCCCCGGCGCCACATCCAGCACCGCGCCCTCCAGCACATCCCCCTCGCCCAGCACCCGGTTCATGGCCGGTACGTCCATGTACAGCGTCACGCCGATCTGTTCGCGCACCAGCGCCATCACCGGCAGCTGCAGCGTACGCCGCCGCCCCTGCAGCTCGTGCACCGACACCGTATCACCCACCCCCACGCCCAGGCGTGCGGCCAGATAGTCGTTCATCACCACCCCGTCATGGGGGACGACCTGCTGCCGGAGACTGGCGTCCACCAGACGTCGCAGGGTACCTTCTGCCGGCAGGCCCTCGATGGTGGTGCGCAGGTGCCGGCTCATCGCCGAGACTTCCACCGGCACGGCACGCATCCCCTCGGCATACTGCACGCCCGGAATGGACGCCAGTTCGAAGAGTGCCCGGCGCGGCTGCACCTCGGTGAAGGTCGCCGCCACATCGTACAGCTCGCCCATCCGGAAGCGGCTGTCCACCAGATAGGTCAGTGCCCCGCCCTGCAGGCGCACCATCACGATCAGCCCGCCCACCATGGCCAGACCGATGATGGTCAGCACCGCCCGGCCCGGCCGCCGTTCCAGCTGGCGCAGCACCATGCGCGCCGTCTG
>ERZ773026.1843-NODE-1843-length-10348-cov-10.680657_pt1 | contig 10348 bp, 4 predicted proteins | sample MGYA00580838_ERZ773026 | MGnify/ENA primary metagenome ERZ773026 (study PRJEB29015, sample SAMEA2738006) | human oral metagenome | biome: human oral; feature: human-associated habitat; material: dental | place: China | collected 2055 ... | reverse complement strand
AGCCGGCGTTGCGCATGACGGCGCTGGCCATCTTGGGCTGGTCGGCGGAGCCGTAAAGCTGGTACTGGGAACTGCGGTCCAGGCTCGAGATCTGGCTGGAGAAATCACCTGAGGAGAAGTCGTAGTTAACTGCCCCCTCGAGGTGCCCCTTCTTGAACTCCTCAGCCGAACGCAGGTCGATGATGACGGGACTGGATGCCTTTGCGCCCGCCGAGGCGGTGTTGGCAGAGGAGGAGGCGCTGGAGCCAGCAGAACCGGAGCATCCTGAAAGCGCGATCGCGCTGCAAACGACGAGCAGAGCAGAGGCGGTTATGACGCGGAGAGGACGTTTCACAGGCAGTTCCTTGAGGGGTCACGCGGCTTCGTCGAGCCTGGATGGGGCGGGATGCTTCAGTCAGCGCAAGGCTCTGTCCCGGGGGATTCGGGGAGGGAACACGAGCAGGGCCTCAGGAACGAGGATATGCAGCATCCGGTAGAAAAAGACTGTGAAACTCAGTGAACTTCAATGCCGACCTCAGTGAAAAAGTCCACGTTGGTCGGGCTGTCGGCCGGGCTGGCCGGCGGCCTCAACTGCCGGAGGTCAGGGTCGAGGTCTCGTCCTGGAACAGCAGGGCGACCTCTTTGAGCTTGTCTGCGTGCTTGCGAGCGTGGTGGCCGCAGAACAGCAGGTCATGACCCGAAGGAAGTACAGCCCGAACATAAGCCTGTGCGCCGCACACATCGCAGCGGTCACGGGAGGTCAGCTGACGTACCTTGGCGGGGTCGAGAGTGGAGTTCACGGTCATTGTTCACCCTTCAAAATGTAGAGAAACGAGTGCTAACTCTATGCAACCATAAACCCACCTGCTGAGCCCACCCTCTTAGTCGCCTTTCGCTCTGAGCGTCCGAACTGCACCCGGACTACAAATAGCACCACATTGCCTTTACCAGGGGAGAGGGGAGAGCAGACCCGAGGAGCCATTGGCGGGGAAGCCTCCTCACCAGGTGCTGGTTCGGCGTGGGCGCGCCCGATAATGACCTGCTAAGCCGTTTCTGGGCACAAGCCACGATAGAATAGACCTACGAAGAAAACCGTTGTGAAAGGGAAAGACTTGGCCGCGTCGAACTACACCGCCCGCCACCTCTCAGTACTTGAAGGTTTAGAAGCGGTGCGCAAGCGCCCCGGCATGTATATTGGCTCGACCGACTCGCGCGGGCTCATGCACTGCCTGTGGGAGATTATCGACAACTCTGTTGATGAGGCATTGGCGGGGTACGGTCAGTCAATCCAGATTATTCTGCACCGTGACGGTTCGGTAGAGGTGCAGGACGACGGCCGAGGCATCCCCACCGATATTGAGCCGCGCACCGGGCTATCGGGCCTGGAGGTGGTCTTCACCAAGCTGCACGCGGGCGGCAAATTCGGCGGCGGCTCGTACACGGCCTCCGGCGGTCTGCACGGGGTGGGTGCCTCCGTGGTAAACGCGCTGTCATCCCGCCTGGATGTGCAGGTGGATCGCGGCAGTAAAACCTACCAGATGTCGTTCCGCCACGGCATGCCCGGGCGGTTCGACTCCGGCCGCACCCCCAAACCGGAGGACACGTTCACCCCGGCCGCAGAAGGCGCCGAGGCGCTGCAGATCGTGGGCAGAGCAAAACGGGGCGTCACCGGAACCCGCGTGCGCTACTGGGCTGACCCGCAGATCTTTACCCCTGATGCACGGTTCAGCTACGAAGATCTGGTTTCACGCGCCCGACAGACCTCGTTCCTGATTCCCGGGCTGCGCATCGCCATTAGGGACGAACGGCGAGTGCCCGGAACCCCCGGCGAGTTCGGCCCCCACGAAGAAGTTTTTCAACATGATGGCGGCATTAGTGAGTTCGTAGAGTTCTTAGCGCATGACAGCGCGGTAACCGATATCTGGCGGTTTACCGGGCGTGGCTCATTCACCGAAACCGTGCCCGTGCTGGGGGAGGACGGGCGCTCCCAGCTCACCGACGTGGAACGTGAATGCGAAGTTGATATTGCCCTGCGCTGGGGGATAGGGTACGAGACCACTATCCGTAGTTTCGTCAATATTATTGCCACCCCCAAAGGCGGCACCCACACCACCGGGTTTGAGCAGGGGCTGCTACGCACCTTCCGCAAACATCTGGCCGATAATGCCCGCAGGTTCAAAGTCGGTAATGACAAGATCGAGAAAGACGATGCGCTGGCCGGGTTAACGGCGGTGCTGACGGTGCGCCTGGCCGAGCCGCAATTTGAGGGGCAGACCAAAGAGATTCTGGGGACCCCGGCGGTGCGGCAGATTGTGCTGAAAGTGGTATCTGACCAGCTCAAGGCGCGCCTGCAGGCGACCGGCCGGGCCGATAAGGCGCAGGCAAATACCCTGTGCGAGAAGGTTGTCTCGGAGATGAAAACCCGCATCTCGGCGCGGGTGCATAAAGAGGCGCAACGCCGTAAAACCGCCCTGGAATCCTCGTCAATGCCGACCAAGCTGGTGGACTGCCGCTCGGGGAACGTGGAACATTCTGAACTGTTTATTGTGGAGGGTGACTCCGCACTGGGCACAGCCCGCCTGGCGCGGTCTTCCTCATACCAGGCGCTGCTGCCGATTCGCGGTAAAATCCTGAACACCCAGCGCGCCTCGGTCTCTGATATGCTCGCCAACGCCGAATGCGCAGCGCTGATCCAGGTGATTGGTGCAGGTTCCGGGCGAACCTTCGACCTTCAGGCAGCCCGCTACGGCAAGGTAATTATGATGACCGATGCTGACGTGGACGGGGCACACATCCGCACCCTGCTGCTGACCCTGTTTTACCGGTATATGCGCCCGCTCATTGAGGACGGGCGTGTGTATGCCGCCGTGCCGCCGCTGCACCGGGTGGAGGTTATTAACCGGGGCAAACCTAATGAGATGGTGTACACCTACTCGGAGCGGGAACTGCATGAGCTGCTTGACCGGCTCACTGCTGAAGGTAAGGGGTATAAGGAGCCGATTCAGCGGTATAAGGGCTTGGGTGAGATGGACGCCGACCAGCTGGCTGAGACTACTATGGACCCGCGCCACCGTATGCTGCGGCGCATCCGGGTGGAGGATGCGGAGGCGGCAGAGCGCGCTTTTGCCCTGCTCATGGGGTCGGAGGTGGCCCCGCGTAAGGAGTTCATTATTGCCGGTGCACACCAGCTGGATCAGGAAAATATCGATATTTAGCACACCCTGAACACAAAATGGTGACAATACTCACTGTGTGTTTTCTCATAGATAGTTTGTGACTGTAACAAAGTGGCTGTTTAGTGCTTGCAAAAGCACTATTCGGGCCACTTTTGTTCATTTCCCGGGCCGCCTGCCAGGGACGGGGCCTGCGGGGCATGGTTTGTTGCCGTTCATGCAGCGACGGAATGTGCCTATAAATAATGATTTACGGGTAAATACTTTCAAAAAGATGATAGCGTTTAATCCACCTTTAGACCCTAGTCAAGCCTCACCCTGGATCCCTCAAAATTCGCATGATTTATGCCGAAAATAAAAGGTTGTAGTGTAAGAGGCATTGCACTTATATAATCGCCGGATCTATGGCAGATCCGGCGACAACCACATAAGCACTACACACTAAGAAAAGGACCGCTATGGATCCCCTTGATGTTGGGCGGTGGCAGTTTGGCATCACCACCGTGTACCACTTCTTCATGGTGCCGCTAACTCTCGGGTTGGGTATGGTCGTCACCTACCTGTACCTGCGTTACGTCTTCACCAAAAAAGACGAATACAAGCGCATGACAAAGTTCTGGGGCAAACTGTACCTCATTAACTTCATTATGGGTGTGGCCACCGGCCTGGTGCAGGAATTCCAGTTCGGCATGGCCTGGAGTGAGTACTCCCGATTCGTGGGCGACGTCTTCGGCGCCCCCCTAGCGATGGAAGGGCTGTTCGCGTTCTTCGTCGAATCAACCTTCTTAGGCCTGTGGATCTTTGGCTGGGACAAACTCAAGCCCAAGGTACACGCCTTCTGCCTTTTCGCCGCTGTAGCCGGCTCATGGATCTCGGCGTACTTCATTCTCGCCGCGAACTCGTGGATGCAGCACCCCGTCGGCGTTGAAATGATCGATGGCCGCCCCCGCCTCGTCGATATCTGGGCTGTGCTCACCAATAACACCGCGCTGCTGACCTTCCCCCACGTGATCTTCGGTGCTATCCAGGTTGCTGGCGGGTTCATGGTCGGAATCGCCTGGTACAAGCTGTGGCGCCGCCGCAAAGACGGCATCGACACCGTAGAGGACGGCAAAGTTGTGGTCGGCGACGCCGAAGTCGGAGGCCGCGACAAGAAAGACTACCTGGTATGGTTCCGCTCCCTGCGAGTAGGCGCCGTAGTAGGCCTCATCGGCTTTATGGGCGTAGGGCTTAGCGGGCACATGCAAGCGCAGCTGATGATCCACCAGCAGCCCCTGAAAATGGCGGCCGCCGAGGCAGCCTGCCACGACGGCACCGGCTTCTCGGTCCTGTCCATCTCATCCCCCGGCGCGCAGGACTGCGACAAAGTACACGCCGTCCTTGAGATACCCGGCGCCCTCTCCTTCTTAGCGCACGATAACTTCACCACCGAGGTGAAAGGCGTGAACACCCTGCTGCCCGAATACAAAGAAAAGTACGGCACGCACCTGGCCAACAACCCCCTCTACGGTGAGCGTGCAGGCCAAGAAATACAGTACCTGCCGCTCATGGAAGTCACCTACTACGGGTTCCGCGGCATGATCACCTTCGGCGGTATCGGCGCCCTCTCATACGTGTACGTACTGTGGGTGACCCGCAAGAAAGGGACCGGCACCGTCCCAGAAGCTAAATGGTTGAAGAACCTCGCAATCCTGGGTATTCTCGCCCCGTTCTTCGGCAACGCCCTGGGGTGGATCTTCACCGAAATGGGCCGCCAGCCGTTCGTGGTGGCACCCAACCCTGAAGGTGATCCCGCCGTCATGATGTTCACCGCCGCCGCCGTCTCACCCGGTGTTTCAGGCGAAGAGATCCTGTTCTCCCTGATCTCCCTCGGGGCGGTATACGGCATCCTGATGGTAGTCGAAATCTACCTACTGGTTAAATATGTGAAATCCGGTGTGGTGGCCGCAATGCCCGAACTCGTGCAATCCCACCATGACGACGCCGACAAAGACGGCGCCGCACAACGGGACGTGCTGGAGTTCGCCTACTAGGCGCCAAGGATTGAAGGACTCAACATCATGAACTTCGACTTTAATATTTTCGCGGGCCAGCCGACACTGCCGACCATCTGGTTTGTGGTGGTTGGCGTGTTCTGGATCGGCTACCTCATCCTTGACAGCTTCGATTTGGGCGTGGGGATGCTCATGAGCCGTTTCTTCGCCAAGAACGAGCAGGAACGCCGCCTGCTGTTGAACACTATCGGCCCCGTCTGGGACGGCAACGAAGTGTGGGTGGTCACCGGCGGCGCGGCAACATTCGCCGCATTCCCGCTATGGTACGCATCCCTGTTCTCGGCACTGTACGTTCCGCTGACACTGGCGCTGCTGGCACTGATTTTCCGCGCGGTCGCCATCGAATACCGCGGCAAGAAAAACGACGAACGCTGGATTAACGGGTGGAACACCGCCATCTCAGTATCCTCGTTCTTCATCGCCCTGCTGGTGGGGGCGCTGCTGGCGCTCACCTCAATCGGGCTGCCCATTAACAGCAACGGCGACCGCGTGGGCGGCGCCTTCGCCTGGGCAAGCTGGCCCGTACTGCTGGGCGGGCTGTCACTGGTAGGGTTTTCCCTCATGCAGGGGCTCGCATTCGTGGCACTCAAAACCGATGGGGAAATCCGGCACCGTGCCCGCGCAGCCCTAGTGCGCCTGCTGCCGATCGCCCTGCTGCCAATTACCGGGTGGGTGCTGTACATGCAATTCACCACCGGCAACGGGGTGTCATGGCTGTGCACGATACTGGCGGTTGTGGCCGTGGCCCTAGGCTGGTTGAGCGCTAAAGCAGGACGCGAAGGCCGCGCTTTCGCGGGGCTGAGCCTATTCATAGCGTTCGGTGCGCTGGCTATCTTCACCGCCCTGTACCCGAACGTGCTGCCCTCCACCCTGGACGCCTCCCACTCGCTCACCATTGCGAACGCCTCCAGCTCCGAATACACCCTGGGTGTGATGAGCGTGGTCGGGCTCATGGGCCTGCCCGTTATTCTGGTGTACCAGGGCTGGACGTACTGGGTGTTCCGCAAACGCCTGCGCGTTGAACACATCCCGGCTGCACACGACGCCACCGACCTGGCAAAACTGCCCAATAAAGTAGCAGCGGAATAGAAACCAGCGAAACCGGCCCCTCGGCAGCTGACAAACACGCCCCCGCATCATAGGCCCAAAGCCACGATGCGGGGGCGTGGTCATAAGAGAACCAATAACGGCGATCACCTGCTGCAACAGCCTGGCAGCACCACCGACACCACCCAGCTACACCCCGTGCATAAGACGGCCAAGTGGTGAGCGGCGGGTCATAAATACCTACGCACCCCAACGGGTGAAACCTCCCGGAATGTTCCCTAAAATATGGGGTGTATGAGACAGCCCGCAAGGGCCAACAACCTGGGGAACAAGAAGAGAGCCCAACGGTGAGCACACACTCAACTAAAAACACCACACGTGCGGGCGCCACACGCACCGCAGCGCCCTCGAACGGGGCAGCCACTAAACGCGACAACAAACGCCCGCCCCTAGGGCCTAACGCCCGCAAAAACCTGGGCGTATTCGCCGTGCTTACCATGGCGCACACCCTCGCCACCGTCATCTTCAGCGCAGCCCTCGCATCCGCCATAGCACGGGCCGCACACTCCGGGTTCGCTGCGCTCGCCGCCGAACACGAACGTCGCAAACACACCTCAACCCCCGAAGAGTACCGGGCGCTCATCGAATTCGCCGGGGACTCCCAAGCCAAACTTGACGGCACGCTCGGGTGGCTTCTCGGCGGCGGGGACGGCATCACCATTACGCTCATTATCAGCGGGGTGCTGGCGCTCCTGGCCCGCGCCGGATTCGAATACCTGCTCACCCTCAGCGCCCAGAAAGCCGCATCCGGGGCGAAATCAAGTATTCGGCGGCAGCTGCTGCAGCGGGTGCTCGCAACCGGCGGGGCCGACACCCCCGAAGGCACCGGCGCCACCGCCGTGCTCATCTCACGCGGGCTGGACGCACTCGATAACTACTACACCAAAACCCTCACCGCATTCGTCAGCTCCGCCGCAGTGCCCGCCACCCTGTGGGTTGTTCTGCTGCTTTTAGACCCTATAAGCGCCATCACCGTGGCCTGCACCCTGCCGCTCATCCCGCTCTTCATGGTGCTCATCGGCAAAACCACGCGTGAAGACACCGCCGCCGCACAATCCGAGCTGCACCGCCTCTCAGACCATATTCTTGAACTGGTGCGCGGGCTGCCGGTGCTCATCGGGTTAGGGCGGGAACGCGCCCAGACCCGTGCGTTAGCGGCAATCGGCGAGAAATACCGTGCCCGCACCATGCACACCCTGCGCAGTGCCTTCATGTCATCCCTCGCGCTGGAACTCATCACCACCATCTCGGTGGCCCTGGTGGCTGTGCTCATTGGCGTGCGCCTGGTAAACGGGCAGATGGGGCTAGACACCGCCATCCTGGTGCTGCTGCTCGCCCCCGAATGCTACCAGCCGCTGCGGGATGTTGGTGCCGCCTACCACCAGTCAGAAGACGGGGTAGCCGCGCTGCGGGCCGCCCAGAACATTATTGATGCGCCCCAGCCAACGGGCACCACCCACGAGGCACCGCACAGTAACGAGCAGAACGGTAAGGGCCTGGCGGTTGAGAACCTGACCGTCGCCTACCCCGGCCGCGGCACAGTACTCAGCAACCTCAGCTTCACCCTGCCCGGCAGCCAAGAACGCGGGGGAGCGGGCACCATCCTGGGGATTACAGGACCCTCAGGATGCGGCAAATCAACCCTGCTCGGCGTACTGTCCGGGGCGGTACGTGAGGGCCTGGTACCCACCGGCGCATCAGAGCCCGTGCATGTGGGCGGTGCCGTTGACGGGGTGGGGCACACCCTTATGATCACGCAGTCACCGCAGTTCGCCGCGCCCACGGTACTGCTGGAGATGGCCCTCTACGCCTTCAGCGCCTCCAAGAGCAAGCAGGAATACGCCGCGCAGCTACTCGCGGCAGACACCGAATTTGCCCCCTCCGACACGGTGCTCCTTACCGGCTATCTGGCTGAGCTGGGCCTTGAAAACCTCGCCGAACAAGCCCCCGAATCGCTCAGCGCGGGCCAGGCCCGCCGGTTAGCGATCGCCCGCACCCTCGCCCGCGCCGACGCCCTATACCGGGCCGCAGCCGCTGATGAGCACCACCGTGATGAAGCCTCCGCCCGCCAGCAGCCCCGCCTGAGCGTGCTCGTGGATGAACCCACCGCACACCTGGACGCACACGCCGCACATCTGGTGACCCGCGCCTTAGGGGCGCTGGCAGCACGCGGTGCGAACGTGCTCATCGTCACCCACGAGGGGGAACTGGCCGAGCACTGCGCCCTCTGGCTGCGGGCAGACGCGCACCCCGGCGGCGGTTACCGTTGGGCGCTTAAAACAAACCCGGCGCCCGCCCCAATCCCCGCGTCCGCACCGCCAACGCAGGCGCACACACCGGAGACAACAACAAAAGCGGCCCTGCCCAGCAGCCCCGCAGAGCCCGGCACGGCCCCCGGTGTTCTTGCGACCCTCAAAACCCTGCGCGGGCTCACGAAAATAGGTGTGCTCAAAGCCTCCGGGCCCGTCATGATGGCGGCAGCAACCTCACTTGCGGCCGTTGCCCTCACCGCCCTCTCCGGGTGGCTGATTGTGCGCGCCGCCGAAGGCCCCGCCATGATGTACCTGATGGTCGCCATCGTGGGTGTGCGGTTCTTCGGGCTGGGGCGCGCCACCGCACGCTACGCTGAGCGTCTGCTCACCCACTCGCGGGTACTTGCCGCCGCTAACACCCTGCGCCTGCGCGCATGGGCGGGGGCGTACCGCAATATCGGCAGTGTGCGCGCCCTGCTGCGCGGCGATGCCCTGCTGGAGCGGCTCATTGGTGGTATTGATGAGCTGCGCGACGGCATACCGCGTGTGATTCTGCCGCCCGCCGCGCACCTGCTGGTGATGGCCGTGGCACTGGTGAGCACCTGGGTGATTCTGCCGCAGGCGCTGGGGCCGGTGGCGCTCGCGGCGTTTGTCACAACTGTGCTGGCCCCGTGGGTGGTGCTGCGTGCGGATGCCCGCGCTGAGGGGGCTTCGCGCGCATCGACCGCGCAGCTGATGCGGTTGAGCACCAGCCTGCTTGGTGCCGCAGAGGATGCGCGCGCTAACGGGGTGTCGCAGACGGCGGTTGCAGCCGCCGCACGGGTGGACGTGCGGAACCTGCGGGCACTGACCCGGGGGGCGTATGCGCAGGGTGCGGGGCGTGCCTTGGCTGTTGTGGCCTGGTTGGGTGCGGCGCTGTGGTGCGCGGTCATTGCGTACCCGCTGGCGGTGTCGGGCACGGTGGGGGCGCCGGAGTCGGCGATTGTGGTGCTCATGTGCACCGGCATGATTGAGAGCACCGTGGGGCATCTTGAGGCGGTGCGTTCGTGGCCCGCTTTTGCGCGTCTGGTGGCCCGGATCGCCCCCGATGTGGCGGCTGAGGCGGATATCCCTGACCTCACAGACGACGAGGAAGCCGCTAGCCGTGCCCACTCCCCGGTGCCTGCCCCTGCGTCTGGGCGGGGGCCCGCCTTGGAGCTTGCGAACGCCGCCGCACGCTGGCCCGGTATGGAGACCCCTGTCTTTGAGGGCCTTACTGTGAGTGCGCGTGCGGGGGAGTGGACTGGTGTTACCGGGCCGTCGGGTTCGGGTAAGAGCACTGTTTTAGCGAGTCTGCTGGGGTTTTTGCCGCTGGAGTCTGGGCAGATTCGTGCGCACGGGCAGGCGCTGGATGCTGAGCGGGTGCGCGGCTATGCGGCGTGGTGCCCGCAGGCGGCGCATATTTTTGAGTCCACCCTTGAGGGTAATCTGCTGCTGGCCCGTGACCGTTCGCAGCGTCCTACCCAGCAGCAGATGGTGGCTGTGCTGCGCCGGGTGGGGCTGGGGCAGTGGTACGATACGCTGCCTGAGGGGTTACGCACCAGGGTGGGTGCTGGCGGCGGGTTCCTCTCGGGCGGGCAGCGGCAGCGTCTTGCGGTGGCTCGTGCCCTGCTTGTGGAATCCCCGGTGCTTCTGCTGGATGAGCCGACCGCGCATCTGGACGCCGAATCAGCTGCGGCGCTTATGGCCGATCTGGACACGGCAACTCGCACCAGCGGAATGGCAACTGTTTTGGTCTCGCACC
>ERZ773026.1839-NODE-1839-length-10361-cov-4.153212_pt1 | contig 10361 bp, 12 predicted proteins | sample MGYA00580838_ERZ773026 | MGnify/ENA primary metagenome ERZ773026 (study PRJEB29015, sample SAMEA2738006) | human oral metagenome | biome: human oral; feature: human-associated habitat; material: dental | place: China | collected 2055 ... | reverse complement strand
TACATTGATTCTATTATTCTTTATTTTTATGATTTATACTACTTGGAACCGAAAATGGGGACAATTATTATGGGTTGTAATCGCTGGAGCTGTATTAAAGGTCGTCCATAGTATCCTATCTAGTGGAGAAAACGGAATGGCGCTCGTTAAACCAGCAGCTACAGGCTTAGTGATATGTATAGTGATTATCGTCTTTATTAAGAATAAAAAAGAAAATAAATAGTCGCTTCAACCAATAAAAGAGCGAAAGTTCATTTAGCCGAATAGAGTACACCTTGTCAGTAGGATAAGGTGTTATTTTTATGCGGAAACCACAAGTATAAGAACTGTGCTATAATGGTTGTATTCATTTTTCAGAAAGAAGTGATGACCATGGATTTTCGAGTAATAGGAGATACTTATAGATATGGTGTTAGAGTATCGGCCATTGTAGTGAGGGATGGAAAGTTGCTTACTTATAAAGTAGAAGACCAGAATCACTTAGTGGGTGGGGCGATATTAGTCGGGGAAGCAAGCCGTAAAGCTGTAGCCAGAGAAGTGAAAGAGGAATTAGGTGTCGATTGTGAAGTCGAAGAGTTGATGTTCGTTGTGGAGAATCGATTTGATTATAAAGGCGAACTCCATCATATGATTGAATTTCATTATAAAGTGACTCTTCTGGGGGAGGTTCCATCTCATACGTTGGATGAAGGAAAATATGAATGTGAATGGATAGACCTCCAAAGATTAAGTGAGTATGATATACGACCTCAATATTTAATAAAAGAATTACCCCTTTGGAAAGCTGGAATAAAACAGATTGATATAAGTTTATAATGGAGAACAGAAGATGTATAAATATATGAATGATTCAATAGAAAAGGGTCTTACCCCAGTAACAAGTAAAGATTTAGAACAAAAATTCATAGATTTGGGAATCAAGCGAGGCGATATCGTACTGACACACGTTTCGATGTCTTCTATGGGGTATGTGATAGGAGGACCAGAGAGTCTTTATAATGCTTTGAGAAACGTTGTTGGTGAAGAAGGAACAATAGTTGTACCGTCTCAAACTGTAGAAATCTCAGATCCTGTGAACTGGCATCATCCTCCAGTTCCTGTAGAGTGGCATGATAGCATTAGAGAGGATTTGCCAGCTTATAACAAGAAATTGTCGTTTTCTAAATCAATGGGTAGCTTTAGCAATTTTATTGGAATTTTACCTCAAGCCATTAGAGGAGAACATCCGATGTACTCGTTTACGGCTATTGGTCATCGAGCGGCTGAAATTGCTCCAAATGAAGAATTTGATTTTCCTTTTGGAGAACAATCGCCACTTGGGAAGATGTATGCGTTAAAGGCTAAAATATTAATGGTTGGCACAAATTTTGAGACCAACACCTCTTTACACCTAGCTGAAAACAGATTAAATCGAGAAGTATTGATAGAGCGAAGTAAAATTTCAACGACCAATGGCGATGAGTGGATTGAATTTAAAAATGTAGATTTAGATAGTTATGATGATTATTTAGAAATCCAGAAAGAATTTATGAAGGCTCATCATGTTGGAAAAGAAACTCTGAACGGCGCAGAATTACTCTTAATCGATATGGTAGAATGCGTCGATTTTACACGAAACTATTATGTTGAAAGAAATCTAAAATAATCAGCGTAAGTATCGATGTTTGATTTCTGATGCAAACCGGAGTCCCATCAAAGGGCTCCGGTATTTTTGCTTAACGATGGAAAGTAAACTTGACATTTTACTAGAAAATAATTATATTGTATGTAAAGTAAACTTTCCATCTTGAGAGGTGATGTGATGTGAAAAATAGACTTGAGGAAATTCGAAAGGCAAAAGGAATCACACAAGAAGAACTTGCGAATGCGCTTGAAGTGTCTAGGCAGACGGTGGGATCTTTAGAGAACGGAAGATATAACCCGTCCATTATATTGGCATTTAAAATAGCGAGGTTCTTTGAGGTATCCATTGAAGAAGTATTTATTTACGAGGAGGATCAAAATGAAGACAAATAAATTATGGTATCTAGGATATTTAGTAGGAATTTGCAGTTTACTGGCAGTATTTACACTTAACTTGAATGAAGTGGTTAGATTGTTATTGATTTTTGTGTCTTCCATTAGTGTATCTGTTTCATATGTACAACTCACACACTATAGACTATTGGCAAAGGACCGTGATTACAAAATTAGCGTGAATGATGAACGGAATGAAAAAATCAGAGATAAAGTCAATGCAACGATGTCTCCAATTCTAATGATTCTGATGGAAATTATTGCACTTGTCTGTATTGCAGTAGGGGCATATATACCGGCAGCTCTTTTAGCAATTTCTGTTGGATGTTCTCCGATAATCATGCTTTTTATTAGCAAATTTTACGAGCAAAAATATTAGACGAGTATCGAAAAAATACCCGAAGAATATGCATTTTGCCATTGAAGCAACAACGGGAACGTGAGATAATGGGCTAAGACAGTCATTTTGATTAAAAATATAAATAGTTTTGTAACCGCAATCATGTACAGGCAGCTTGCGCCTTTGGAGGAACAATATGGATTATCAAGCAGTACGAAAAAAATATACGCTCTATACGAGATGCGCGGGGGTTTTCGTAATTGTTCTTATTCTTTGCGTTCCGCTAGTAGCAAGTGAATTTACGATGCAAACGGGGAGCCTTCTTGTGATTATCGCCGGATTAGTCCTTACCATCTATTTGATTAATAAATGGTATTTAACCACCGTAGAAAAATTGTTGCATGTAGATTTGGATTTAGCATCGTGGAGACAATATATAGAGATGAATAAAGAGGGAAAAAGAGCGGTCCTCCGATCAGTCTCCGCAACGTCGGAAGTTGCCTTGGCGTACATGACAGGGGACTTCGAGACGGCGATTCGAAAGGCCGAAGAAATCTTGAATAGAGACGGACTTCAACCGCAATTCCGAAATGTCTTGCAAAGCTACCGGATTCGTTCAGTCGTGTTGAGCCAGCCGGAGTTGAGCCGTGAAGAGCTGGATGCGATGATAGATGGGCTGACGATAACAGACCCTACGATGGCCGAGAAGACGCAAAAGATAAGTGTGGCTCTCTATGACTTAACAATCGCGTACGAGAGCAACGACTACTTCGAAACCTTGACGAACGAATACAAGTACCCACAGCTAGAAATCATCTACTACAAGGCGTTGAACGCTACGATTAAAGGTGAAACAGAGCGAGCAAATGAGCTACTAAGCCAGCTTGTCGGTGAAGATGAAAGATTGTATGTTGTGAGGATGGGGAAGAAACTTTTATAAAGTAATTATAATTATAGTTAGAGATATTTAGGAGGAAGTCCATGGATGATAAAAATCACAGAATGATAAAACCAGACTTCAGTATAGAATTTGAAGAGATATTATTAGACGAAAGTTATGAGAGTGAGCCTAGTAATATAAAAAGAGCTTCATTGGGAGGGCTTGGAACAGACGTTGGAATGAAAAAGCAGTCGTTGCAGGAAGCGATAGATAATTTTTCCAGTGAATTAAATAAAGCAGCAATTGCAAAATCTACTGGAAGACCTGTTATGACGCCATCATCACAGTACAAAGGTTTTGCTGCAGAAGAGTACTTTAAACAGACTCTGAAAATAAACGCATTAGCTAAGGGTGAAAATAAAAAGTGTTATAAAAATTTGGTAGAATAAAAAAAAGTAGTACATTTGCACCCGCAAAACAGAAAGAATAGGTTTTGAATATAATTGGCGAGGTAGCTCAGGTGGTTAGAGCGTTGGATTCATAACCCAAAGGTCACGGGTTCAAATCCCGTCTTCGCTACAAGAAAGGCGTAATTAGTTTGATTATCAACTAATTACGCTTATTTTGTTAAAATAACTGGGTCTGATTTGGGGCAAAATTAGAAACTCTTTACAGCATTCACATTTAATCTTTTTTATTATGTTGATTCCTAATACATTCAACGTTGAGGCAGAAGCCGATATTTTAGTCGATATTCATTCCGAACAGGCTCTTATTGAGGCACTGCGTATGTATTCTAATCCGTTTGTTTTAGGCGGGGGCAGTAATATGCTTATTACCCAAAAAATCTCTCAGCCTGTCTTGCATATCCTTCTCAAAGGGATAGAAGTGCAAGAGGAAACAGATGATTATGTGTGGATTAAGGCGGCTGCAGGCGAAAATTGGCATCAGTTTGTGCAATACACCCTAAGCAAAGGCTATGGCGGACTTGAAAACCTCTCCCTTATTTATGGCAATGTGGGTACTACTCCCGTGCAGAATATAGGGGCATATGGGGTTGAGATTAAAGATGTGATGACGAGCTGCGAGGCGATAGATGTGCGCACCCTACAAAAACGCGTCTTTAGCAATGCTGATTGTTGTTTTGGCTATCGCGAGTCCATTTTCAAAGGTGAGGAGAAAGGTCATTATATCATTACGGCAGTTACTTTCAAACTTACTAGGCGCAACCATTTGCTACACACACAATACGGAGCAATAGAAGAGGTACTACGCGAGCGACACATAACCACACCTACCCCTCAGCAACTATCAGAAGTAGTGATAGCTATCAGGCAGCGTAAATTGCCTAATCCGGCAGAGTTAGGCAACTGTGGAAGTTTCTTCAAAAATCCCATATTGCCAAAGGAGAAGTATATAGAACTACAGCAGCTGTATCCGCAAATACCCTCATATAAAATAGACAACTTTAATGTAAAAGTGCCTGCAGGTTGGCTTATTGATACTTGTGGACTGAAAGGTCATCGAGTAGGCGATGCGGGCGTACATACCCAGCAAGCATTAGTATTAGTCAATTACGGAAAGGCTACAGGTAAAGAAATATTAGCCGTAGCGCATTATGTGAAAGACCAAGTATTTGAAAAATTTGGTATTGCGTTAGAATTTGAGGTAAATATCTTCTGAAGATAATAAAAAAATTACTATCTTTGCCCTTTATTAACAGCTAAACGGAATATCGCCCTATGCAAATATCAATAGTAATACCACTTCTCAATGAAGAAGAGTCATTGGCAGAGCTTTATCAATGGCTTACTAAGGTGCTGACGCTCAATAGATTTTCGTATGAAATTATCTTTGTCGATGATGGTAGTACCGATGGTTCTTGGCAAGTGATTATGCAGTTGGCTGAAAAAGATGCACAGGTACGAGGTATTCGCTTTTTGCGCAATTATGGCAAATCACAAGCCTTACACGCAGGTTTTAAGGCTGCAGAAGGCGAGGTGGTCATTACAATGGACGCTGACCTACAAGATAGTCCTGATGAAATTCCTGCCTTGTACGAAATGATAACTAAGGATAATTATGACTTGGTGTCAGGTTGGAAGAAGAAGCGCTATGATTCGGTGCTTGCCAAGAATCTCCCTTCGAAGTTATTTAATTGGGCAGCACGAAAAACTTCTGGTCTTACCCTGCACGACTTCAATTGCGGACTGAAAGCCTACAAAAAAGAGGTGATAAAAAATGTAGAGGTGTCGGGCGAGATGCACCGCTATATACCTGTATTAGCCAAGAATGCAGGTTTTAATCGTATTACAGAGAAAGTGGTGCAACATCAAGCGCGCAAATACGGAGTTACAAAGTTTGGTATGAGCCGATTTATCAATGGTTTTTTAGATCTTATTACCATTAGCTTTTTGTCGCATTTTGGCAAACGACCTATGCACTTTTTTGGGGCATTAGGGGTGCTGATGTTTTTTATAGGGTTTCTATTTTCAGCTTATTTGGGTATTGATAAACTGTTTATCAACCCTAACGGCAGGCTCATAGCCGACCGCCCTCAGTTTTATCTGGCTCTAACCACGATGCTTATCGGCACTCAGTTCTTTATTGCAGGTTTTTTGGGCGAGATTATCTTAAAGACCAAGAATAATGAAGAACGCTATAAGATTAGCGAATTAGTAAATGGAAAAAATAGCAAATAATATAATAGCGATGAAACATCAATTAAAAATATTTAATTCCTTAACAGGAGAAAAAGAGGTCTTTGTGCCTTTGCACGAAAATAATGTGGGTATGTACGTGTGCGGCCCTACCGTGTATAGCAATGTACACTTGGGTAATGTGCGTACCTTTATGTCGTTTGATTTTATTTATCGTGCTCTTAAGTTCTTAGGTTACAAGGTGCGTTATGTGCGCAACATTACCGATGCAGGTCACCTAACTGATGATGGCGATGTAAATAACGACCGGTTCGTGAAGCAATCGCGCTTAGAGAAGCTCGAACCTATGGAGATAGTACAGAAGTATACGGTTGATTTTCATAAAGTATTAGAAATTTTCAACCTCTTGCCACCTACTATCGAGCCTACCGCTACGGGGCATATTTTAGAGCAGATACAGCTTACCGAAAAGCTGCTGAAAGATGGTTTTGCTTATGAAAGCAATGGGTCGGTTTACTTTGATGTATTAGAATACAACAAGCGTGGCTTAAATTACGGCGAGCTTTCACGCAGAAATATAGAAGAACTTTTTGCTAATACCCGCGATTTAGACGGTCAAGGAGAGAAGCGCAATCCACAAGATTTTGCCCTATGGAAAAAAGCCTCTCCCGCCCATATAATGCGTTGGGCTTCTCCTTGGGGCGATGGCTTCCCTGGTTGGCACCTCGAATGTACGGTGATGAGTACCAAATATCTCGGCAATCAGTTTGATATACACGGAGGCGGAATGGATTTGAAGTTTCCACACCACGAATGCGAGATAGCACAAGGTAAGGCAGGGCACGGCGAAAGCCCCGTACGTTATTGGATGCATGCTAATATGCTGACAATGAATGGGCAACGTATGAGTAAATCGACAGGTAACTATATACTTCCGATGCAACTTATTACGGGCAATAACACTTTCTTCGAGAAACCTTTTGCTCCAGCAGTGATACGTTTTTGCTTTATGCAGGCACATTATCGCAGTGTGCTTGATATCTCTAACGAGGCGATGCTTGCTGCCGAAAAAGGCTTTAACAGACTTATGGAAGCGATGAAAATACTAAATGAGCTAACTACTGAAGTTACACATCCTACCGCCCTACCTATAACAGAGTGGAAACAAAAATGCTATGACGCTCTTTTAGATGACTTCAATTCGCCTATTCTCATTGCACATCTTTTTGAAGCTGTCAAATGGGTATTCCAATTGAAAAACGGAGAAGAAAAAATATCTGTAGACGAACTTAATGAGCTGAAAACACTGATGAATGCTTTTGTTTTTGATGTTTTAGGTTTGCAGGCAGAACAATTGGCAGCAGATAATAACGACAAATTAGATGGGGTACTACAGTTGCTTATCGATATGCGAATGGAAGCCCGTGCTAATAAAGATTGGGCACTATCTGACAAAATACGCGATGCGCTTTTACCTCTCGGCATACAGCTGAAAGATGGCAAAGACGGTACAAGTTATATTATCAATTAAAATGATTTTTTTGTAGTAATAGATTGCTAATTGCTGATTATTTACTACTTTTGCAATATCAAATTTAGATTTTAAAAAGAAATGAGTAAAGGACCTATTTCTCAGTTTATTGAGAAAAACTTTTTACACTTCAATGCAGCAGCTCTTGTTGATGCTGCTAAGGGGTATGAAACTCACCTAACAGAGGGAGGAAAAATGCTTGTAGCCCTTGCGGGTGCTATGAGTACAGCCGAATTGGGCATTTCGCTTGCCGAGATGATTCGCGCAGGGAAAGTAGATATTATTTCTTGTACAGGGGCTAACCTCGAGGAAGATGTGATGAACCTTGTAGCGCACTCGCACTACAAACGTGTGCCTCACTACCGCGACCTTACGCCTCAACAAGAATGGGAGTTATTAGAAGGACATTACAATCGTGTAACCGACACTTGTATACCTGAAGAAGAGGCTTTCAGACGTTTGCAAAAGCACTTAGAAGATGTATGGCATGCTGCCGAAAGCAAGGGCGAACGCTACTTTCCACACGAATATCTATATCAAGTAGTGAAATCAGGGGTGTTAGAGCAATATTATGAAATAGACCCTAAAAACTCTTGGATATTGGCAGCTGCCGAAAGAAATCTGCCTATCGTATGTCCAGGTTGGGAAGACTCTACTACTGGTAATATCTTTGCTGCCAACGTAATAAAAGGCAATCTAAAAGCCTCAACAGTAAAGACAGGTATCGAGTATATGATTTACCTAACTGAGTGGTATAGAGCTAATTCAGGCGGTAAAGGCGTAGGTTTCTTTCAAATAGGGGGCGGTATAGCCGGCGATTTCCCTATTTGTGTAGTACCTATGATGTATCAAGATTTGGAATGGGAAGATGTTCCTTTCTGGTCTTATTTCTGCCAGATTTCAGACTCAACTACCAGCTATGGTTCTTATTCAGGAGCAGTGCCTAATGAGAAGATAACTTGGGGTAAATTGGCGGTAGATACACCTAAGTATATAGTAGAATCAGATGCTACTATAGTAGCACCACTTATTTTTGCCTATCTATTAGGAAAATAGTTCTTGCATAAAAGTAGAAAAAGCTGCTAAAACAATGATTTTTAGCAGCCTTTTTGTTTTTAAGGTCTTATGTAAAAGCCCTCTTTACCTTGTTCTTTTCGCACAAACACATAGCCCTGCACATATACATCAACATAAGCTGTTACCCTTTCATCTGCTATAAGTTGTTGCCATAAGGGCTCTTTTTCTTTCTGATGAATGCTATTGATTACTAAAATGCTATCGTTGTGCAATAGAGGTAAATAATCTCTCAAATTGGCATTCGCAGGAGGGTGATTGACAAAAATAAGGTCAAAAGTATCGCGACTGTTTGAAGTACTAATACAGCAGCAAGTGTCGATATTAGAAAGTTTTTTTATAGAAGTATCGTCTGTAAGTATATGGTAGGCACTAAAGTAGCGGATGATTTTTAACAGCAAATGAACTTGCAGATTAGACAAGGTACTATAAGAGTGTTTTAATTCTTTTTTAGGTATTAATTGGTTGTTGTAAAGGCATTTAGTTACAAAATCGTACACAAAAGGAGAGTGTACGCCGTGCTGGTTAGTAGACTTGAGTAAGAATTGAAGGTAAGAAAATAGTGCCAACATATATGTATTTTTAGGAGACAAAGGTACATTTATAATATGAAAAACAAAAAATATTAAAAAAATAATTTGCATAGTAAAAATATAAATTGTATATTTGCCTGCTATGAAAGAGATACTTGCAAAATATTTGCCTGAAAATGCAGTAACTCCTTGTTTTGAACTGATTAAAGCAAATAAAATATATTTGAAAATAGTAAATGAGCGAAAAACAAGGCATGGGGATTATAGGCAACTTCCAGACGGGCAACATCTCATAACAATGAATGCTACTGCTAATAAATATCGTTTTTTGATTACTTTTATACACGAAGTAGCCCACTTGTTGGCGTTTGAAAAATATGGTAAGTTAATAAAACCTCACGGAATAGAATGGAAATATACTTTCCAACAACTGATGAAGCCTTTTATTATACCTGAAATATTTCCTCAGCAGTTACTCAGTGTGCTGCTCCGACATTTTCTTAACCCTATGTCGAGCAGTGATATAGACCCTGTTTTAGCTATTGCACTCAAGCAGTATGATAGTGGCGAAACAGTAAATTTTATCTATCAGTTGCCTATAGGAAGCACTTTTAGAATAAAAGACGGACGTGTGTTCAGAAAAGGGCAACGCCGTGTGAAATGTTATGATTGTATAGAATTAAGTACGGGGAAGAAATATATTTTTCAACCTCATGCTGAAGTAGAACTAATAAAAAATTAATTAACAAACAATACTATGGCAAACATTCCCAATGTGGTAAATAATTATTATGCAGTGATAATGGCAGGAGGGGTTGGCTCACGCTTTTGGCCTGTGAGTACTACCGAATATCCTAAACAATTCCACGATATGTTGGGTACAGGGCAGACACTTTTGCAACGTACTTATGCGCGTTTTCAGAAGTTTATTCCTCAAGAGAATATACTGATACTCACTAATGAAAGATACAAAAGTATAGTAGAGGAACAAATACCTAATATATTGCCTCGAAACCTTGTGTTAGAGCCTTGTATGCGCAATACGGCCCCCTGTATATTATATGCAGCGATGAAAATAAACAAACGCAATCCGCAGGGTGTAATGATTGTAGCCCCTAGTGATGCGTGGATAGAAGACGAAAAAGCCTTTATGCACGATGTGATTTCTTGTTTTAATGCTGCACAACGTGCTGATAATATACTTACCTTGGGTATAGTGCCTACTTTCCCCAATACAGGCTATGGTTATATACAATATGAAAAAAATAAGAGTGTGGATGAAACTGAGGAAGCCTCAAGAACACAAAAAGCTAACAGCCAGTTGACA
>ERZ773026.1836-NODE-1836-length-10369-cov-43.009599_pt1 | contig 10369 bp, 11 predicted proteins | sample MGYA00580838_ERZ773026 | MGnify/ENA primary metagenome ERZ773026 (study PRJEB29015, sample SAMEA2738006) | human oral metagenome | biome: human oral; feature: human-associated habitat; material: dental | place: China | collected 2055 ... | reverse complement strand
ATTTCCGTGTATGCGTGTTGGACACGTCTCAATGAAACCCCAGAAGACATCGCCCATTGAACAATGTGGGCGTTATTCACGAGGTTCTTTTCTCGTTGGGTTCTCAGGAGTTCGAGTTGGGTGACGATCCGGATGATGGCGGGGAGTTCCTTGAGGCGTCCTCGGTAGCCGTTGGCGAGCATTTTCCAGTTCTTCAGGTGGGCGATGCAATGCTCAACGGAGGCGCGGATACCAGCGATTGTCCTGTTGAATTGTTTCTCCCGGTCAGCGCGGGGCTGGCTGGGTTTCTTCTTCACCGGAGTCACAGCGGTGGTGGCGGTGTAGGCGGTGTCAGCGACCCAACAGGCACCCACCTCGGCCAGGAGGTCACTCCAGCCACACTTCTGGATCACCCCGGCGTCGTGACGGGCTCCCGGGAACGGGTCCGAGTCCGCCACGAGGTCACCCCGATCGGTGGCAGCGACCTGGATGTTCAGGCACTGGACCTTCCGCTTCCCGGAGTAGTTCGCAGCCGCCTGACCGCTTGCTGGGCGGTTCCCCGTCGGGACGAAGCTCCCATCGACCAGTAGGAGGTGTCCCTGCTGGATCGCCTCGGTCAGGCCCCCACTGGTCAACACCAGCACCGTCTCCAGGATCCCGGTGATCCTGCGCCAGATCCTGCAGATCGTGGGCTGGGACACCCCGACCATGTCAGCGATGACCATCTGGGACGTGTTCTGCCGCAACAGGATCAGGCAGATCACGACCTGTTGATAGAGCTTGACCTTGTGCCGGGAGAAGTCGAGACCCCGACCCTGGGCCACGTCCCAGACCCGGGCCACGATCTCCTGGATCACATCAGCAGGAAGACCTGTAGTAGAATCGTAACGCATCGACTGCTCCATCGCGATATATGGTTCGTTCACAACCTCCATTCTTGCATGGAGCAGTCGATGCCCCATTCAGGGGCCACTTCAAACACGTCAATAAGCCTCGTGAATAACGCCCTGTGTTTCATGAAAGAATTCTCCACCCGAATCAAGGCGGGACCATGGGAACCACTGAAGGACGAATGGGACGGCACCGAGGAAGACTTGGTCAAAGTGGTGAGGGACAATGCGGTAAGAACCGAGGAAGGCGAAATCAGCCGCGGAGCCGGATACAGCATCACATTGAACAATGACCGTGGTCCTTTGAACACCGACCTCAATGTTTCCGCTGGTGAGGATCGACTCTTCGAACGAGTCGCTTCGCCCAAGTTTTCGCAGGATTTTTATTGGTCGGTGTATGCGTCGGCGGGTGAGTTGTGGGACGCTTCGGTTCGCGCTGCCGTCACTGCCTTTGATCCTGCATTCGTTACCGGTCAGGAAATGACCATCCTCATGATGACCCGCCGGGGCGGCTGAAAGATCTCGTTCGGGTATCGGGTGTGGATCAATGACTGGGTCGGAGCCGTCACCTCGCATGCGGAAGGTTTGGCCACCGAGCGTCTCGGGGATGGTACCCTAATCAAGGTGCCCTACATCTGGCCCGCACAACGAGTGGTCGACGCCCTCACTGAAACCTTCCAGGCCAACAACCTCGACGAAGTCCCCATCCAATGGTGACACCACCCTGCCCGCAGTCCGCGAGATTAGAAAAGGATTGGGTCCCTTCAAGGGGAAAAGTATTCCCTGCTCCGGCAAATGAGGAATAAGATACACAATGACCGCTTTGACCACCGAAGAGCTCGTCACTTGGGCCAACCGCCTCGCAGGCCTCCCGTGGCCCATGGCCCTAGAAGAATTCACCGCAGTAGCAGTCAAAGACTTCGGATGGGATTTGGGTAACGGAGGGAAACACCTCATCGCCACTTTCTCAGGGCATGTCGAGTTCGTGATGTTCAGCGTAAACGACATAAATGAAATCGATGACGTGCTATTTTTCATAGCAAGAGGCGACCCGAACGAGCGAGCGAATATTCTTTCGCTCAACGATTTTTTGTTGCATACGCTTCCGCCGGAACGGAGGCTTGGGGAAAGGAGGTGCAGAAAAAACTGGGGGAAGAGCAGTCGGCTACATGGAAGATCCGGGACGGGAGGATCTTGAAGTTGGAGCGTAGTTCGAAAGTCATTTTGTTCGCCTTCTACACCCCACAAGGGGCCCGCTATTACGAGTGAAGGTCCCCTTCGTGGGGCGGCTTGGAGGCGATGCGTGAAGTGGATGTTATTTTGCCTGTAGCTCGTTGCGTAGACGCGTAGACCGTTTTTTTGAGTGTCCTTGTAAGGGGGCAGGGGGAGTGACAAGTCTGTCACAAGAACACGGGTCTGCTATGGTGGCTGTGTGCTTCTGGGTAAGTGCTGTTGTCGCAGCCCTGTGACAACTCCGGGCGTTGCTAGAACATTACTTGGGTATGCTGGTTTCTTTCAGAGACTGAAAACCGAAGGCGTCGAGGTCGTCTACGAGATGGTCAATGCCCGAACCGATGGCACTGCCAGGGTGGGGCAGTTTGATCTGGGTGGTAAAGTCATCCTCAAACTCAAGGACGGACAACTCGTCGCCGAATTCATCAAGAAAGAAACACCATGATCATATTCCCTCCACAAGAATTCATCACCTGGACCAACGCGCTCATGCAGTTTCCGTGGCCCATCAAAGTCAACGACTTCCCCCCCTACGCTGAACAACTGGGCTGGACGCCTACCTCGCGACCGACGTGGTTCAACGTGCTCCCTGACAATGATTATGCAGTGACGAATATCAGTAGTGACAGGGATGGGAATGTGCGCAATCTGTTTTTGCCCATGGCGTCGAATGAGACCGAGGATGCTGAGGGTGCTGCTGAGTTGAATGATCATTTTGTGGCCTGTGTGGCTGCTGGGAGGAAGGCGTGGGGGGAGCCTTTCCTGCTGGAGGCCGGGGATGGGCCCGGTGTGACGTGGAGGTTCCCTGGGGACATGTTCACTCAGGTGACAAGCGGGTGTTGGAGTGTCTTGTTTCAGTTCTTCACCCCGGAGGGGCGGAGGCAGTTCCTCTAGAAGAAGTAAGGGTGGGCAGGTCTTGAGAGGAGCCGCTAGTGGGTCGTGTGGGGGAGGCTGTTTTGTGTTTTGGTGTGGTCTAGGTGTAAAGGAGTTTTGTGTGCATGTTGTGGGATGATTTTGAGAAGAAGCTGTTTTCGACTGTTATGGCGTTTCCGTCGCATACGATTTTGATTGTTGGTGTGCCGGATCAGGTCGGGAAGGCGGGGACGCCGTTTGTGCAGTTTGGTGGGATCTATGCGTTTGGTCACAACACCACGATGACTGCTGAGTTGTCCTTGTTGAATGCCGGGAATCAGCGGGTCGTTTTCACTGATGCGCAGCAGGCGGAGTTCCGGGAGTTGGGGTTTGCTCCTGATGAGGATGGTTTCACGTGGAAGCAGGAGCTTCCTTGGCCCACTCCCAGTCACATCATCAGGAATGTTGCTCGGGCGTGTGTCATCCGGCTTCGGGACATTGGTGGTGTTGATTCTCCGGAGCGTCTCGTCTACAAGGCGTGGAGTTATCCTGATTATCGTGATGAGATTCCTGAGGAGGAGCGTAGTGTCGGGACCGATGAACTCGACCTTCCGTCCCTCGGCCTCCAACGAGAACACACCTGATTCAGCAACCCGCCCTGCGCCCTCGCCGGAAACCGGCAACCTCAACGCAACGCCCGCCGGCTGATCGTGGGGATGGGCGGGGAAGGGGCAGTGACCGGGGGCTCCGAGAGCTCACCGGACCCTCCCGGCCTACACTTGCGGCAGGAGGCGTGACCCATGGACAAGACCGACAGCCAGATAGCACGCGAACTTGCCCTGGTCGTGCACGGCGGTGATCCCACGAAGGTGGAGCGGGCCTACGAGGCGTATCAGATGTTCTCGCGGTCCGCCGCATCTACTGTCACCTACCGGAACTCCACCGCCAACATCTTGGCCAGGGCGGCATACCACCGGAGCAGGGACCTGGGATACACGGTCATCATCGGGAACGGCTGGGACGCGTCCGCGGTTTCCGGCAAACTCAACCACGTCGCAGTCGACGAGTGCGATCGCCTGATCGTCTGCGAAACCGAGATCGACGGTTACGAAATCTGGGGATGCTGGAGGATCTCCGATGGCACCATCGTCGAGCGGGGGAGCCTGGAATACCTCACGGATCTCCTGACCGGGGACGGCCAGGATCCCCGCCTGGTCCAGGAACTGCGCCGCTTGAAGGAAACTGGAAGCCACCGCGAGTTCTTCAGGAATCTGGCGGCAGGAACCGTCCGTGTCGTCTACGAACTGGTGACGGTCGACAACGACGGTGGCATCCGGTACGCACGATTCAGCCCGAACCGGGAACTGCTCATCAGATGGGACGGAACCGGACCTGTCATTCCCACGCTGTCCGAGGAGTAATGCGATGACCGCCCTGTCCCTGAACGGTTTTCTCTCCTGGGTGGACCAGGTGGCCGCCCTCGACTGGCCCATCGACCTGGAAACCTTCTCGGGTCGCGCCGCCGCGGCCTCCCTGGGCTGGAATAGGGACGGGTTTCCATGGCGGTTCGCAGGCGGTCCCACCGGTCCTTCCACCGTGGTGGCGCTCCCGGATTCTTCCGGGGTGGTGACGGTGCTTTCCTGCACCCTGGCCAAGGCGGATTCCGCCGACGAACCGCTCCGGGACTGCTTCCTGCGTTACGAGGAGGCAGGCACCCGGGCCTGGGGCACGCCCTTCTGCGTGGAGGTGGAGGACCCCCGATACGTCGCATGGGAGCATCCCTCCGGGACCGTCGTGGAGATCGTCCTGGGCGGCGACGTGGTCATAGCGCGATTCTTCACACCACAGGGCACGCCGGCATACGAATAGAAACCTTCCGATCCCTTCGTAGACCATTTGACTCCGACCCGCGAACAGCAGTAGTAGGTCGGGTCGAAGCCAATTTGGGTGTGTCCGGGGAGCGGGGGTTGGGGTTCACCGACCGGGTTTCGGGGGTTTCGACTCGGGCCGCTCGTTCCTCGCGGCCCGGCTCAACCAGCTTCGGGGAAGGTGGCGCTCACGTACTGGTTCAACCAGCTTCAAAGGGGGGCGACTCGGGCCGGGCACGATCCTCTTCATAGTTGTTGCCGCACCACCCCGTCCCGGAACACCAGCAACCGGTCGGCCATCGTCTGCAACCGGGCGGTGTCATGACTGACGACGACCACCGCAGCCCCCTCGTCAGCTGCCGCGGTGAGCATGGAGCAGCTGACCTGGGCGCTCAGCACGTCGAGACTGGCACTTGGTTCGTCGGCGACGATGACGGCGGGCCGGGCGACCATCGCGCGGGCAATCGCCACACGTTGCGCCTGCCCCACCGAGAGCTCACGGGACCTGCGGCGGGGATCCACCGCGCCGAGTCCGATCTCGGACAGTTTCTCCTGCGCCAGCTCCACCCATTCGGCCCTGCTCCGGCGTTCCCCACGCGCCCGCAACGGCTCGGCCAGGCAACGCCAGATCGGCCAACGCGGCGACAGACTGCCAACCGGGTTCTGGAACACCGGCATCACGAAACCCGCGGGTCGTCGGTGCACCGCGCCGGTGTCCGGTAGGAACTCGACCCTGCCCGCCTGGGGTTGCTCCAATCCGGCGAGCAACCGGAGCAGCGTGGATTTACCGCAGCCGCTCGGCCCCTGGATTCCCAACACCTGACCGGCCCGCACCGTCAGATCCAGGTCCTGGAACAAGGGGGTTCCGTAACCGTGGGTGAGTCCCTGCGCCCGGATCACGGGCCGCCCGGACGGCCGGGGATCACCGGGTGCCGTATTGAGACGGGGACAGGCCTCGACCAGACGTCGAGTCGCCGAGGTCTGGGGATGGGTCAGCAACTCCAAGGTGGCCCCGTCCTCGACGATCCGCCCCTGGTGCATCACCAGGGTCCGGTCACAGTGCTCCCCGACCAGGGAGAGGTCGTGGGTGATGAGCAGCAGCCCCGTGGAACGTTCGTCGATCAGCCCAAGCACACCGTCAGCGAGTTCCGCATCCAGGGCGCTGGTCGGCTCATCCGCCAGGACGAGCCGGGGATGATGCACGGTGCCCGCCGCGATTGATGCCCGCTGCAACATCCCACCCGAAAATGCGTGGGGTCGTTCCTGTGCTCGGCGTTGTGCATCCTCGATGCCCACCGAGCCGAGCTGGCTGGGGGCTGCCTGCTCCGGGGGCCTGAGCCGGTGCATCCGCCAGGCCGCCTCGATGTGGTGCCGGATGCTGCGCAACGGGTCGCAGGCCGCGTAGGGATCCTGTGCGATGTATCCGACGACCAGTCCCCGGGCGGCCCGGATCCGTTCCGGATCGCCGTGCACCATGTCGATTCCGGTCACCTCGACCCGTCCTGTCACCTCACTGCCGATGGGCAGCAGCCCCAACAGTGCCTTGACCAGGGTGGACTTCCCGGACCCGGAGGAACCAACCAGCGCTACGCGAGCCCCGGTGGGGATCTCCACGCTCACCTCATCGAGGGCCTTCACCCCGTTGGGATAGGTTACGCTCAACGCCTCCACGGTGATGAGAGGTTCACGCGACGGCATTGCCCACCTCCGTCACATCCCGTAGCCCATCGGCGATGAGAGCAGCAGCGGCCATGCTCATGAACAACCCGAGCCCCGGCCCGATCAGCTGCCAGGGCGCCGCGGCCGAGGTGCTGCGGACCTCGGAGAGCATGTTGCCCCACTCCGCCGTAGGAGGTTGCGCTCCCAACCCGAGGAAGGAAAGACCACTCAACGCCAAGATGGTCGATCCGATGTCCAAGGTGGCCAACACCATAACCTGGTTCCAGACCATCGGGATGATGTGCCCGGTCAGGATCCGCCACGACGACACCCCCGCCATGCGCGCCGCCCGGACATAGGGTTCCTGCCTGCACCCGAGGGCGCAGATGCGGGCCAGCCGGGCCAACCCCGCCCAGCCGGTGATCGACATCGCCAGGATCAGGTTGGGGAAACTCGGGCCGAGCAGACCGACGATGGCCAACGCCAGCACCTGGGAGGGCAGACCGAGCATGATGTCGATCAACCGGCTGATGACCGCGTCGACCACTCCTCCGCTCAACGCGGCCCCGACCCCCGCGAGCATCCCGACGGCTGATGTGATGAGGAAAACCGTCACGGCAGCCCCCAGCGATGTGGTGCCGCCGACCAGGGAACGGGTCAGCAGATCACGACCGGCCTGATCCGTGCCGAAGAGATGACCGGGACTGGGTGCCTGGAGCTGCGCCTTGTAGTCGACCTGGTCGGGGTCCATCGCGAACAGCGGCCCGGCGAGCACCAGCAGGGCCAGCACCACGGCCAGGATGATTCCCAGCCGTCCCTCCCTGTGCCGCCACAGGGCGCGCCAGGTGGTCATGTCGTGGCCTTCCGGGAGGGATCGATCCGGACCAGCAGCAGATCGGTGACCAGACTGGTGACCAGGTAGACCACCACGGCGAACAGGGCCGTCGCGGCGATGACGGGGAGATCGCGGGTGTCGATGGCCTTGACCACGTACAACCCCAAACCCGGCCAGGTGAACACCGTCTCCACCACGGGGGCGCCACCCAGCAGGGCCGCGGCGCTGAGCCCGATCACGGTCAACATGGGTGGGGCGGCATGGGGTAGCAGATGCCGGGTGAGCAGGTAATTCCTGGAAGCTCCCCGGCCCCGGGCAACGCTGAGGAAGGGAGCGTTACGGGTCTCCAACAGCCCGGTACGCAACAGCCGCGACCACGTGGCGGCAGGTCCCAGGGCCAAGGTGAGGGCGGGAAGGAACACCGTCGCGATGGTGCCGTCTGCCAAGACCCGTCCCAGCCCGAGACGCAGCGTGATCACCTCCACCAACACCACCCCGATGAGGAAGGATGGCAGGGACAGCGCAACCAGCGCGAATCCACGCGACAGGGTGTCAGGCCAACGCGACGCCCACAGCGCCGCCGGGATCCCCAGCACCATGGTGAGGGCCAGGGCCAGCAGCAGCGCCACCACGGTCAGCAACACGGTGGCGGGCAGCCTGCTGAGGAATTCGTCGGAGATGGGACGACCCGTCGCCCAGGACGGTCCCAGATCGCCACGCACCAGACCGGTCATCCAATCCAGGTAACGCAGGACCAAGGGACGGTCCAGGCCGAGTTCGGCACGCAGCGACTCCACCTGCTCCGCCGTGGGTTCCGGGATGCCCCGGGCCTGGAGGATCCGTAGGGCGGGATCCCCCAGGGTGAAGGCCATCAGGGACCAGATGGCGATGCTCACCACGAGCAGGGAAAGCAACCCCTGCCCGACACGCCGCAGGGCGTACATCGCGGTTCAGGCGCCGACGCGGGTGGTGGCATCCACCCAGATGAGGGCGTGCTGCGGGGTGTAGTTCGGCACCCGCTGTCCGACGACCACAGCCGGGCGGCGGCGGCCACAGAACCCGTTGTAACCCTGATCACCGATGCGTTGCTGGATCCTGACCAGCAGGTCCTTGGCCGCCGTCCCGTCGAGGGTGACCGCGAGTTCATCTATGAGGGAATCCAGCTCCGGATCACTGATGTGGGAGTAGTTGCGGTTCCCGCCGGTGCGGTAGTAACGCTGCAGGGGCGGGATGGGATTGCCACCGAAGGAAACGGTCCCGTTGCTGACGACGCCGATGTCCCAGTTGCTGCCCTCCATCTCGGCGGTGGTGTCGGAAACCTGCCGGATGGTGACCCGGATGCCGTGTTCCTTGAACTGGGCCTGCAGGGCCAGGGCAAGGGTGTCGGAATCGGGTTGCTGCGGATAGGTCAGCAGTTCGAAGGCGATCGGTTCCCCGCTGCTCAGCAGCCAGCCATTGTCGGACCTGGTGGCACCCGCCTCACCGAGCAACTGCTCCGCCTCTGCCACATCGGTCTTCCAGATGTCGATGGCATAGGGGAGCTTCGGGTCGTAGAAGGAGCTGACGGGTTCGTAGAAGCCCTGCATCACATCGGTGGCGATGGCCTTGTAGTCGATGAGACGCAGCAGGGCGCGTCGCACCTTGGCCTCGGCGAGCACAGGCTTGGTGACATTCATGGTGAGGCAGAAGCTGGGGCCGCCGGGTTCACCCAGGCTGAACTTCGCCCGGGCGTCGCCCTCCAGGCTCTTGGCCTGCTGGGTGGGTGGGTAGAGCGCGATGTCCACCTCCCCGTTCTGGACGGCCTTGATCCGGGCCCCTGCGTCGGAGACGAAGAGCACCTCGACCCCACCCAGCCCCGGGGTACCGTTCCAGTAGTTGGGATTGGCGGTCATCACCAGTTTCTCGTCACTCAGGGAGACCGGAACGTAGGGACCGGTGTAGATCTTGGCGTCGATGAGTTTCTGTGGATCGTCGCCGGTGCCCTCGTAGCTCGGCAGATCGAAGACGGTGAAGCAGGCCTCGTCGGCCAGGATGTTGCGCAGCCCGGGTGTGGGAGCCTGGGTGGTCAGCAGCAGGGACTTGTCCCGGTCAACGACGACGGTGGCTCCGGGGAGTTGCTCCGTGACGGTCTTGTTGTTGGCCAGGTGCCAGGTCATGAGGGCCGCCAACTGGTCGGCGCCCAGCGGGTTGCCGTTTTGGAAGGTGATGCCCTCCTTGAGGCTGAGCCGCCAGGTCCGATCGCCCTCGTTGACGGCGTCCTTCAGCAGCCAGTCGGTGGGGTTGCCATCGGGTTGGGGACGCAACAGCAGCTCGGCGTAGCCGAACTCGTTGCCCCAGAAGCCGGTCTTGAGCGGGACGAGGTTCTGGATGGCGAATCCGGTGGCGAGTTTGAGGACTGCCTGGGCGTCGGGGCTGGCTGCGCTGGAAGCGGCCTCCTCCGGCTTCTGGAAGGCACATCCGGCGGTGACGGAGACAGCTGCCGCGGCCAGTCCAGCACGGAACAGATTGCGGCGGGATAAGGGGGTGGGGAACACGTCCATGGGTCGCTCCTGGTTTTCTGGGCAGGACGAGTTCGCAAACACCCCTGCTCATCCTCGTGAGTGGTCAATGCCTCGCCGGGCAGGGCGACCGGACTCGTGGGCCTTGCGCCCAACGCACCGTTGCGGGACAGTCTCGGATTCTCACCGAACTTCGCCTGACCGGAAGGTGTTCGTCACCAAGCCGAATCGCCGAGGTCGCTGAGCCGCGGCCCCTGCGCCACGTCCTGGTCGAACGTGAAGAGACTAACACCGTGGGCAGGGTCGGGTGAGGGCGGGGATCACTCCTCGTACACGAGACGCGGAGGTTCGTGCACAGGGGGAGGCAGGAAATGCTGCTGTTCCCCGATTTACCCTCCCTGAAGTTGGTTGAGCCGGGCCGCGGCGAAGGAGCGGTCCGTGACGAAACCATGGTGAGGGTGTCTGGGGTGCTGGGGTCGGGTTCTGGCTACCGGGTGCCGGTGGTGGTTTCGACTCAGCCGTTCGCTGACGCTCACGTGCTGGCTCAACCAGCTT
>ERZ773026.1832-NODE-1832-length-10409-cov-26.957311_pt1 | contig 10409 bp, 5 predicted proteins | sample MGYA00580838_ERZ773026 | MGnify/ENA primary metagenome ERZ773026 (study PRJEB29015, sample SAMEA2738006) | human oral metagenome | biome: human oral; feature: human-associated habitat; material: dental | place: China | collected 2055 ... | reverse complement strand
TCTTGGCGCCGACGGCGCGGAACTTCTCCGGCTCGGAGAGGAACTCGCGGATCTCTTCGAGCTCCTCGACGGCCTCGTCCTCGCCGGCGACGTCGGCGAAGGTGACGTCGGGCATCTCCTTGGAACCGACTTTCGCCTTGGAGCGGCCGAAGCCCATGGCGCCGCCGCGCCCGCCGCCCATGCGACCGATGAGCCACCACATGATGCCGCCCAGCAGCAGGGCGGGGACGAGCAGCTGGACGAGGGATGACCACCAGCTGGTGGTGGGCACCACGGAGTTGAAGCCCTCCTTGGGGGCGGCGGCCTGCACGAGGCGGTCGACCTGCTCGGCCTGGGCGTCGGTGAAGGAGAACTCGACCTTCTTGCCCACCGGGCGGGACTCGATGCCCTTCTTCTTGGGCTGGACGTAGGTGGTGGTGAGGTCCAGCTCGACGCGCTGGTTGCCGTCGACGACGGTGATCGACTTGATCGTGTCGGGCTTGTCCCGCAGGAGCGTCAGGCCGTCGGAGGTGTCGATGGTGCGGTAGCCGAACATCGAGGAGAAGACGGCCCAGCCGAGGATGACGACCAGAAGGAAGGGCACCAGCCACAGGAACGGGTTGCCCAGGGTGTCGCGGAGCTTGCGGTCGCGCTTGCTGCGGTCGTTCTTACCGGCCTTGCCCGGCTTCCCCGAGTCCTTGCGGCCGGGCTCGCGCCCAGAATCTTTCATCGTGCGGTAGGTCCCTTCAACATACTGATTCCTCAGACGTTAGCGGATAGCACGGCAAAGGTCCCATTGCGCTTGCTCACGTTCGCGCCGGGCGTGGCCGGGAAGATCCGGCCGAGTGGGCCGATTGGAGGCTGCCTGGCCGCGAGGACGCACCATAGGGCCCGAGGACTGCGGCCCAGGGGTGAGTCCGCGGCCCTTATGGTGCGTCCGCGACGACGTCGATGACGCCCATCCCGTAGGCGCTGTGGGAGCCGACGCTGGTGTAGCGGGACAGGGCCATGAGCTGGGAGAAGACGGCGGTGATGGGGCCGGCGGCGGGGGCGCTGATGCGCAGGGTGCCGACGCTGGCGGGGATGCGGCGGCTGGAGAGGCGTCCGCGGCGGTCGGCACGCGGCATGCCCAGGCCGATGACGGTGCGGCGGGTGCGGTCCTGGGTGATGAGGACGGAGGTGAGGCGTTCGCGCTCGGGCAGCTCGGGGGCCAGGGGGCGGCACCAGTGGCGCCAGCGCGCGTGGAGGCTGGTGGCCAGGGAGGCGGCGGTGACCTCGGGGACGTGGTGGCCGCGGGAGGTGAAGACGGTGGGGGTGAGCAGGCGGATGTCCCAGGCGGTGGAGGCGGTCTGGGCGGCGAGGTCCTCCCAGTCGGCCTGTTCGAGGACCTGGGCCTCGACGGCGGCGAGCATGGTGGTGGTCTCACCGCCGTCGCCGATGGGTAGGACCCCGCCCCAGGCGAGCCAGGCGTCGAGCGTGTCCAGGAGGCGGTCGTCGAGGAATCGCAGCTCGACGCCGAGGCCGTCCGGGGTCTGGGTCATGTCGCCCAGGCAGTAGGGCTTGGGGCCGGGCTGGTCGTGGGGTGGACGGTGGGCGAGGGCGGGCAGGCGGGCGGCGCGCTCGGGGCTGACTCCTTCGGGGAGGTCGAGGACTCTGCCCCAGGCGGCGTGAAGGCGGCGGGGGGTGGCCTCGACCGGACCGGGTGCATCGAAGCGGACGAATACGGTGGCGGGCACTCGACGGGGCTCCTTTGCGGCGTGATGCGTGGTGGGTGCAGCAGGGGAGGCCGACGGCGGCGCCAGCTGGTGGCGGGAGGCCGGCACAAGGCCGTCTACCTCATTCTTTCTGACGACACTACCGGAGGGGAGGCCGCCTGTACGGGGAGTTCGAGAGGTCGACGTTCTTCAGCATCGAGGGCCAGGAGGAGGCGGAGAGGACGAGAGCCGGCGGCGCGCCGGCCGAGCCACGGAAGCACAATGTGTCGACAGTCACAGCTAGGAACGTCGATCTTTTGGCTTGACGTCGTTGGAAGCTGGTGGCTGAAGGTGCCTGAGGTGGCGTCGGTGGCGCTTGGCGTCAGGACAACGAAAAGTGGTTAAATAGGAGCAGTGCTGGCCGGTCCCGCGGGGTGCTTGCGGAGCCGGTGGCGCTCCAGCCCCTGGAAATGGCGCAACGACGCCGCTCCCAGAGGCAGGGGTCAGAAAGCACCCAGCACCACAAGGTGCATTAAGACACGGGAACGTGTACGACATGTCGTAACACGTCCATGTCAGAAAGCACCTAGCACCACAAGGTGCATTAAGACTTTACGCTGGAGAGACCACTTGCAACTACTGACATTCAGAAAGCACCCAGCACCACAAGGTGCATTAAGACGATGAGTGGCGCCTCTTTCTGTCCATGGACGACATGTCAGAAAGCACCCAGCACCACAAGGTGCATTAAGACTCACCACCGTCAGCCTCCAACTCGATTAGGTTCTCTGACCAGGAAACGCCAGCACCAGAAGGTGCATCAAGACGCATCACCGTGACCCTGATGACCCTTAATCCTGACAACAGAAGGCACCTCACACACCAGTGAGGAGCATCAAGGCCGTCTCCCATCGGTCGCCTTGCGTCCTCCAATCGAGGGGCCCAAAGCCCTGACCGACCGACAGCGGAAACAGGATGAGTCGACGGCCGCTGGCCGGTCCCGCGGGGTGCTTGCGGAGCCGGTGGCGCTCCAGCCCCCGGAAGTGGCGCAACGACGCCGTTCCCAGAGGCAGGGGGTCAGAAAGCAGCCAGCACCAGAAGGTGCATTAAGACATGACACACCTGTTCCATCCCGAGGTCATGTGAGCAGGTCAGAAAGCAGCCAGCACCAGAAGGTGCATTAAGACCGATTTGCCGTTCACGGCATGTGAATGACACTACGAGTCAGAAAGCAGCCAGCACCAGAAGGTGCATTAAGACAGACCGCGTTCGCTGGCACATCGAGAATGTCCTCTAATCAGAAAACACCCAGCACCAGAGGGTGCATTAAGACTGACTTGAGAGATGCCAATGTAGCGCATCACATACCGGCAGAAAGCACCCAGCACCAGAAAGTGCATTAAGACGCGACCCTTGCGGCGCGCTTGTCGATGATGCCCCAGGGGCAGAAAGCGCCCAGCATCAGAAGGTGCATTAAGACCAGGGTACTCATCCTCGTCCCCATAGATCTCATCATAGTCAGAAAGCACCCAGCATCAGAAGGTGCATTAAGACTTTGAGACTGCTGCTCAGCCGGTCGCCCAGCTAAAGTCAGAAAGCATCCAGCACCAGAAGGTGCATTAAGACCTGAACACTAGCAGCGACGACATCTCCGTTGATAGTCAGAAAGCACCCAGCACCAGAAGGTGCATTAAGACGGTGCTCAGCAGTTCACCGACCACCACGCGCCGCGAGTCAGAAAGCACCCAGCACCAGAAGGTGCATTAAGACCCATATCTGTGTGAACGACTGGATGATGCTGTCCAGTCAGAAATCACCCAGCACCAGAAGGTGCATTAAGACCCTTCAGACGGGGAGCGGGAAACTCCTTGTCCTTCTGTCAGAAAGCACCCAGCACCAGAAGGTGCATTGAAACCCCTTGTCTGCACCGATGGCGTAGTCCGTCATACCGCCAGGATACAGTTCACGGAAAAAGATACATCAAGACGCAAATAGGTTGCAGTCAGCACACATGCCGGTGAGTCAGAAGGCACCCAGCACCGGAAGGCGCATTAAGATCCGAACAGGTTCCCGTCGAAATCCCCTTTGTCAGGTCAGAAAGTACCCAACTCCAGAAGGTGTATGAAGGCATATATCGGCATGTGCCGAGAGATCGCATGCTGATCTTCTCCCTTGTCCGCCAGCATCTCGATGACTTCCTCACCGAGCTCTCCGAGTCCCTGCGATCAGGAACCTACGAGCCCGATCCGCTCCTGAGCTTCGCCATCCCCAAAGGCACCTCCGGGGAGGTCCGAACCCTGCACATCCCCTCCATCCGGGACCGGGTCGTCGAGCGCGCGGTCGTCAACACGATCACCCACAAGGCCGACCTCGCCATGTCCCCATGCTCCTTCGCCTACCGGACGGGCATCGGCACCGACGACGCCGTCGACCACCTCGCCAGGCTGCGGGACGCAGGCTACTGCTATGTCCTGCGCACCGACATCGAGGACTACTTCCCCAACCTCAACATCGAGGACGCCCTGGCTGCCCTCTCCCCCATTGCCGGCTGCCCGCGCACCATCGACCTCATCCGGCTCATTGCCCGGCCTCGGCGCGCCAGGGGCGAGCGGCGTACCCGCAACCGCGGCATCGCCCAGGGCTCCTGCCTGTCCCCGCTCCTGGCCAACCTGGCCCTGACCGACGTCGACCGGGCCATGGGCGACGCGGGCTACGGCTACGCCCGCTTCGCCGATGACATCGTCATCTGCAGCCCCCATGAACCCGACCTGCTGGAGGCCCTCGAGCTCCTCGACTCCCTCCTGACGCCCAGAGGACTCCGACTCAACCAGGAGAAAACCGCCATGACCAGCTTCGATGAGGGCTTCTGCTACCTGGGGACGGACTTCTCCCGCAGCTTCCCGCCCGTCGACCCCCGCCACGACATCAAGGGTCGTCCCGACCCGGACCAGGTGGTCTACGTCGGCCGCGACGGCGCCCGTGTCCACGTCAGCCAGAACCGTCTCATCGTCGACGGCGCCGACGGCTTGCCGCAGGTCTCCATCCCCCGCCGGGCCGTCAGCCGGATCGTCCTCACTGGTGCCGTCGGGCTGTCATCCGGAGCCCGGTCCTGGGCGCTGTACAACGACATCGACGTCATCTTCCTCTCCCGCCACGGCGGCTACCTGGGCCAGCTCGCCGGACCCCGCTCGACAGCCAGCGCCCGCCGACTCCTGACCCAGGCGTCCTTCGCCACCGACAACGATGCCCGCCTCCCACTGGCTCGCGCCATCGTACGGGCCAAGATGCGACACCAGATCTCCGTGCTGCACCGCACCGGCCGGCGCAGCCGGGGAAACGGCGTCGAGACGCCTTGCACCACCATTCGGCGGCTGGCTGCCGACGCCGACGCCGAACTGTACCGGGGGGTGTGATGAGCCGGCGAAGAAGCCGCTACATACATCGGGAGGATGAAACTTTATGCCCAGTCTAGTCGCCCAGTTCGTGTAGCAGCAGACAGCACCAGAAGCGCATTTGATAACAATCGCTAACTAGGGTCAGCGATTGCAGGAAGGTCATAAGCGTGATCAACTCGAGAGAGTTCACCGGATGAGACTCTCACCCGATTTCTTTCACGTTCCTGGAACCACGTAATGATAGGAGATAGCTCATCATCACCGACGGGACGCGAGGCGCCTGGATAACTTACCGGGTCCCCAGCCGCCGGATAGTTCCCGTTGTTATCGGAGTCGTCCCAACCGTAAGCCGACCTCACGAAAGCACGCACCGCAAGACTCTGCGAGAACCCAGGAGGAAGCCAGTTGGAAATATTACTCATCGAACTCTGGCACAGAATCGGTTTAATGCCAGCAGCGCCCGCGCACCCCAAGCAACCAGACAGGTCTTCATACATCTGCCCGAAGTGCCGTCCTTCGTAGACTTCGATGTTTTCAGCCCGAATTTCTACACTCCCAAGACCAAGCGGCTTACCGAAACCAAGGTGATGATATCCCACCTGTTCCCACCCTAGCGTCCTAAACTTCTTCTTCTTAGTGTTCTTCTCTTTCTTAGAGATTAGGTTGCCAGGATTGAGGAGCCACACCAGGACTGCAAGCTCTTCACGAGTCAGGTTTTCAAACGAGATGGAAGTCGAGAACTGAGCACCTGGAGTCAAATACGATCCCACAACTGTTTCCGAGGGCCCCGGAGGGCTGCTGACGCTCTCTGCTAGAGGGAGATGCCCACGAGAGGGCCCATTAACAAGGAAACGGTGCGTGGGATAGGTTTTACGGATGAGCACCTGCTCATCCTGAAAGGCATCATTACGAGTGTACCTTTCATCCAATACAGCACCATTGAGTCTCCGCAAATACGGTGCGCCCGCTGACGGTTTAGGGCTTGCAAGCGTTGGAAGCACCCACCCGCAACTCCCTTGAGGCGGGAGCCGAAGCCATTGAGGCCCACCATCAGCAGCAGCGTCTGGAACGGCAGAACCGATAAATATACGTCCTTTGAACGCCGCATTTTGGTCCTGACTGACATCCTTCCCGTCAGCAACGAACCCCCAGACTCGGTCAGCCGCCGACGCTTCCTCGTACGTGAGTGCGGGAGAAACATTGGAATCGGCCGCCAGTTCAGCAGGCGACACCGCTCTCGCACTGGTGCGACGTCCAACCTGGGAGATGCTCAGCGCCGTGACCTCACCTCGATCAATCGACGCGAACAGCGGCAACCCCTGCCCCAGGTTCGCCTGATCCTTGATGTATTTCCTAATCGATTCCCTATCAGCCTTAAGCCCAAGGCCCTTAACCTCACTATTAATGATGTCATGGACGATGATCGTATTCGGCGCACCTGAAGTGCGCGTACCCGAATCGTTTAGCGGCAGACCCGCAGTCTGCCTTCTTCGTTCGCGATCCGCAAGCTTGCGAACATTGTCTACGTAACTGTAGATGACTTCCACCAGACCATCAATGACACCATCATCAATTTCTAAGCATGTTCGATTGCTCTCAGAATCAAAGAAAATGAACTCATTGCATTTTGTGTCGATAAGCCTATTTCCACCAGGAGGGGTTAATCTGACAACCACCCCTCGATAAGCCTCTCTCACCGGCTTCCCTCGCCCATCACGAACGCCGGAGAAGTATTTTCCTCCAACCTTCGACACAATATAGCGCTTGACGTCATAGAAACGCTCTTCTTCTGCGGTAAACTCTACAACACTGCGGTGCGGCGCGACAGCCCTCAGCTCGTTTATGCGCCCTACAGCCCGAACAAGGTCGCCTTCCCTCTTATTCTCCTTTTTTGCCCCAGAATAGATCCACTTACCATCTGATTCTAGAAAATCGACCCCGGACTCCACGCTGTCTGGTAAAACTGCAGCGCAGACGCTTTTAACCTTACCCCAGCCCTCAGGATTTCTTGGCCTTAAATTCTTTCCGAGCATGACGCGAACCTTGAATCCATTCCCACCCTCCTTAGGAACTAGAAGAACAGGATACAGCACAGTAGACTCTTCCGGAGTGCGCCTATGCGTCACCAGGTGATCATGCCCTCGAAATACGCGCATTCGCGAGGCCGTCACCGCCTCGAAAGCAGAAGAGAGCACCCCCTTTAGGGTTGTGGAAGGAATTGTCGTGTCCTCCCAGGTGCGGGCACCCTCTGGGTCGCCACTGCGCGAGGCAACAACAACTCTGTTGTCAGAGGTGCGAAACCCAGGCACCGTGGGTGTTGCCACACGAATTGACACCTCTATTTTCCCCGAGAGTCGCTCGGCACTGAGATGATCATGTCCGCTTGCAGGAAGAATACCGTCTCGATATATCTCCGGAAGCGAGGCGCCATTATCTTCTGTTTCGCGAATCGCAGGAATACCATTATATGCGTGATGCCAGACCATTACTCGACAACCTTTCGTCACTCAAATCTACCTAGCAGAACTCAGTCCGCACTGACGTGGTCACACATCTGCGAGGACATCAGCCCCACCTTCCGGTCATGAGCTCGTCGGCGAATACCGTGTTTCCGTACGTCTCCTCCACGGTGAAGACCTCGATGCTGTCCATGACGTCGCCTTTCTCCCCGTGCTGGAGGTAGCTGTTGTCCCGAACCCAGCAGTCGCTGCCGCCCGGGAGACCTTCACGGGACGCGCCGACCACGATCTCAGCGGCCCCACTGCCGTTGAGCCACCGCAGCTCATGGGCCAGGACGCCGTCCTCGCCGGCGACGTTGCCGCCGTCGGTCTTCTTGCCCATCACCCGCCACAGGCGCAGCTCAAAGACCGTGTCAAGGTCGATCTCCTCCTCCCGGGAACCGGCCTGGCCGTCCCGCTCGATCAGGGTGGTGAGCCCAGAAGCCCCCGCCCTTCTCACGGAGTAGGCGCCGCTGGTCGTGTAGGCCACGCCGTTCATCTCGCCTCCCAGGTCCTCAGCGCGTTCAAGAACCCGTTGGAGCTCGACGCCCCCGGGCTGCTCGGCTCCCGCGCCGGGCATGTCCTTCCAGACCGCCTCTCGCAACGGCTCCGGCTCCCACGTCTTCTCAAGCATCCCGCTCCTCCTTGTCCTCAAGCGGCCTCTCGCTGCTGCCCACCAGGTAGGAGGACCATCCCTCCCAGCCGGCTCCGGCCCTCGGATTCCTCTCGATCCCGGAGCTCACGTCTCTGAGCCCCTTCAGAATCAGCCGAGGAAGCGACTCGCCCGCCCCGTCCTGCGAGGCATTGAGTGCCCAGTCCTCGATCCCCAGACCCTTTCCTCCGGTCACGGACACGGCCTTGACCTCGACCTGCCCCATGCCCCGGGTACCGCGGCTCCCCAGCGGGAGCGTCCCGGCGGCCAGCTCGGCGAGCACCAGCCCCAGGAGGCAGAAGGCGGCGCGACTGCGGTCCTCGCCCCGGCTGTCCACCTGCCCGCCCGGTTCCTCCAGGCCTGCCTTCGCGTTGGTCAGAAGCCGGTCGAGGTCGAGCTCCAGGACGATGCTGTTCCAGGTGGAGTCGTAGACCTCCTCGCTGTAGAGCAACCCGTCTGCGACGCCGCCGGTCCACCGGTCGCCGGCGTTGTGCGTGACCTTGCGGCTCGGGCCGTCCTCGGCGGCGAGCGTGTCGAGGACCGTCAGCGCACCGCGGTGCGTCGTCGACCCGAACAGGTCCCGTACCAGGCTCGGATCCTGCGCCAGCTGCTCGTGGACGCCGGCGCCCGACCAGTCGGCCTCCGTGCTCGGGTCCTTCTTCGCCAGCAGGATGGTGCGGGCGATCCGCGTCGCCCGGGTCCTCAGCGCGCCACGGACGGAACTTCCGGGCAGCACGATCGGGTCGGTCTCCTCCGGGCCGGCGCGCAAGGGGCGGGCCGGCTTCGTCTCCTCAGAGTCCGCGCCCTCCGCTTCTCCCGGCGCTCCGTCTGCCGCCCCGGCGTCGGCTCCCTCCCCGGGACCGTCTTTCTGGGGCTCGGCCACGAGGATCCCGGTGGGGCTGTCCCAGGTGATCTCGATCCGCATCCGGCCGCCGCCCCCGCAGTCCACCGGGGCGACGTCGACCGAGCGGCCACCGGCGCCGGAGAGCCACTCCTCTAGTCCCGCCCGGCTGCCCGGCTCCGCCTTGGTGAGGGTCCAGGTCTTCTCCGAGTCGCTGAGCGCGACTCTCCCCCACCCGGCGTTCTGCCGGCCGCCGAAGGCGACCCTGCCGTCCTTGATGAGCCCGATGATGAGCGCGAAGAGCTTCTCGACCTGCTCCGGCCCGGGCGGGGCGACATCGCCCTGAGGCACCTCGACGTCGTCGGGCAGCCCGGCCTCCGCGGTGATGGTCAGGGCGAGCGCCTTGCCGCGGGGCAGATACTCGTGCTCGAACAGCGCGGTGTCGCCGGCCGAGCCCCAGTACCGGTCGATGGCGTTGCCCATCCGGGTCGGGAGCATGACCTTGTGCTCCTCATCCCCTTCATAGCCCTCGGTGGGCAGCTCGACCGTGTGCACGGTGATCGCCGAGGCCCGCAGCGGCGCCGCTGAACCGGCCCCGCGCGTTCCGTCATCCCCCCAGAGCTGCCGCAGCTCACGCTCCGTCGGTCCGACGGCGCCGCCGTGCTCCTCGCGGAACCTCTGGCAGGCCGCTCTCAGGGCGCCCTTGACGGAGCGCCCGGTGAGGACCGGCCGGCCGCGACCGTCGCGCGCGAATCGCCGGGCGACGGTGGTCCTATCCTCTGGGTCGCGTCGGCGGTCGACCACCTCGTCGATGCCTCCCGAGTGGAGGGGCGCGTCCGTCACCAGGTGGACGGTGAGCTCATAGCGGGTCACGCTCATCGCTGAGCCTCCTTCGATGCCGCAGCACCATCAGCGGTCGGTGCGAGGTCCTCGCCGTGAAGGCTCCTCAGTGTGAACGTCTCCTTCTCCAGCAGAGGGTGCCCGACGACGAACCGCCCGAAGCCCTGCGCCCGCAGCTCCCCGATGCCGACGGCCGCCAGGGCGGCCAGCTTCTCCGGGGCGGTGGTTCTCACCTTGAGGACCGAGCCGGCCTGGATGGCCATGCGGGTGGCCCGGGGCTGGTGGCTCGCCGCGGACCAGGAGTCCACGCGCCGGTGCCTGACCCCGGCGTTGAAGCACGTCCCGTCCACCTCGGCGAGCTCGATGGGGGCACCGGCCCGCTCGAAGGCGGCGAGCAGGTCGGTCAGACTCCCGCCCGGGCCAAGCCGGGCTGAGCGGGCCAGCACGTCGGAGGTGAACCAGATCGTCGTGTCCTCGGCGTCGACCACCTGGGGCGCCGGGCTCGGAGCG
>ERZ773026.1830-NODE-1830-length-10414-cov-103.686649_pt1 | contig 10414 bp, 8 predicted proteins | sample MGYA00580838_ERZ773026 | MGnify/ENA primary metagenome ERZ773026 (study PRJEB29015, sample SAMEA2738006) | human oral metagenome | biome: human oral; feature: human-associated habitat; material: dental | place: China | collected 2055 ... | reverse complement strand
TCATCGGCAACCACTTCTCCGAAGCCAAAATCCTTGGCGCAGCGCATCAAGTACAGTTGGTAAGTGATTGGCACACCCAAACCCCTGATGGAAAAGCATAATGCCGGAGCAGTTTGTTTTTCCAGATTTCAAAACCGTATATAAGGATGCGCCGAAATTTCAAATCCAGCATTTGAAATTCTCCTTACGCAGGTTGTTTACACGGCGACAAGTCAAAGATTTTGAAAACTTTGTCAACGCCTCCGCGCCACGCCGTACCTTTTTTCAAAGGCGGCCGCAAGATGCCTATCCGTTGATACATGCCTTTGTCGACCAACGCTTCAACAGACGGCGCAGGCTACAAGTCATGAAAGAAGACCTGCTGACAGCCGAAAAACTGTTCGGGCAGGAAACGCTCGCCAATATGACGACACGTAAATTCCATGTCGTTCTGGCGCATCTTTCAGACGGCCTGACTTTATGGCTGAACCGGAACGATAATTGCGTGGATGAAGGAATGTGGTCGCTATCCTTGCGCGACAGCGAAGGAAAACGTCTCTACATGGCAACCTTCGCCCTAGTTGACGGCAAACTGCTGGCCGCCTCTATCCAAGGCCCCGCAGGGGAAGAAGCCAAAGACCTTGTACGCAGCCTGACCAAACAACTCCACGGTCTGCGCCCGCAGCAACTGATGGTAACCGCCCTGCAATATTTTTCGGCATCGCTCAATTTGGACGGCATTATCGGCATTGCCCAAGAGCATCAGGTCAAACTGCGCTGGCGGCTGAAGAAACGGGTCAAAATGAATTACGACCTGTTTTGGCAGGAGAACGGCGCAACGCTCGGCGACGACGGCTACTGGCATCTGCCGCAAATCCCGCCGCGAAAAGACTTAGCGGAAATCGAAAGCAAAAAGCGTTCGATGTACCGCAAACGTTACCAAATGCTGGATAACATGGCGGCCGAGATGCAGGCTTGCTTTCAGAAGGCTTGACTCTGCGTTTTCAGACGACCTTTGCCATTTGAAAAACAAACAGGTCGTCTGAAAACGGCTGACCACTTCACTTTATATTATCGACATCAAAAGAAAGAACCTCTTATGACTTGGGAAACAGTAATCGGCTTGGAAATCCACGTCCAGCTCAACACCCAATCCAAAATCTTCAGTGGCGCATCAACCGCATTCGGTGCAGAACCCAATGCGCACGCCAGCGTGGTGGAATGCGCGCTGCCGGGCGTGCTGCCGGTAATGAACCGCGAAGTCGTTGAAAAAGCCATCAAATTGGGCTTGGCTTTAGATGCGAAAATCAATCAGAAAAACGTGTTCGACCGCAAAAACTACTTCTACCCCGACTTGCCCAAAGGCTATCAAATCAGCCAATTGGATTTGCCGATTGTCGAACACGGCAAATTGGAAATCGTGGTTGGCGACGATGTGAAAACCATCAACGTCACCCGCGCGCACATGGAAGAAGACGCGGGCAAATCCGTGCATGATGGCTTGAACGGTGCAACCGGTATCGACCTGAACCGCGCAGGCACGCCTCTGTTGGAAGTGGTATCCGAACCCGAAATGCGTTCTGCCGCCGAAGCCGTTGCCTACGCCAAAGCCTTACACAGCTTGGTAACATGGCTGGACATCTGCGACGGCAATATGGCGGAAGGCTCGTTCCGCGTTGATGCCAACGTATCCGTGCGCCCGAAAGGCCAAGCGGAATTCGGCACGCGCCGCGAGATTAAAAACCTCAATTCCTTCCGCTTCTTGGAGCAGGCGATTAATTACGAAGTGGAAGCGCAAATCGAGATTTTGGAAGACGGCGGCAAAGTACAGCAGGCAACCATGCTGTTTGACCCGGAAAAAGGCGAAACCCGCGTGATGCGCCTGAAAGAAGACGCGCACGACTACCGCTACTTCCCCGACCCTGATTTACTGCCCGTCATCATTTCAGACGACCAGTTGCAAAAAGCCAAAGAAGAAATGCCAGAGCTGCCGAAAGAAATGGCGGCGCGTTTCGTGGCGGACTACGGCGTATCCGACTACGACGCGCGCCTGCTCACCGCCAGCCGCGTGCAGGCTGCCTATTTTGAAGAAGCCGCCAAAGCCAGCGGACAAGGCAAGCTGACTGCCAACTGGATGAACGGCGAACTCGCCGCCACGCTGAACAAAGAAGGCGTGGAACTCGCCGACAGCCCGATTACCGCCCCGCGCCTCGCCGCGCTGGTAGGCAAAATCGCCGACGGTACTTTAAGCAGCAAATTGGCGAAAAAAGCCTTCGAAGCCATGTGGGCGGAACCCGAAGCCACCATTGCCGAAATCATTGAAAAACACGGCTTGCAGCAAATGACCGATACCGGCGCGATTGAAGCCATGGTGGACGAAGTGCTGGCAAACAACGCCAAAGCCGTGGAACAATTTAAATCCGGCAACGAAAAAGCCCTGAATGCGATTGTGGGACAAGTGATGAAGGCTAGTAAAGGTAAAGCCAATCCCGCGCAGGTGCAAGAATTGATTAAAGCAAAATTGGCTTAAGTAAGATAAAGGCTGCCTGAAAACGGTAAAATGGTTTTCAGGCAGCCTTTAAGCCAACTAGAATCGGTAATTTAAGCTGATAAATTCAACAACACTTTCATGCAACCTTTCCTAATATTAGGTCCCAACCCAATTTAATACGCTAAAAATCTTGGTAGGTATTTAAATTATTGAATTAAAAAGGGATAAAACATGAACGAGCAAGAATACCGCGAAACTTTCTCCGAAGACGATGCCGTCGGCTGGGATGCCATTGATGCCGAACTCGAAAAGCTTTATGGTGAAACTGAACCGCGTCATTACGGCAGTATCATCAAATACTGGATGGGTGGAGAAGACCCATTGGATGGCACCAGTATCTATGACTGTAATGAACAAACACCACACCGCCACATCATCTCCTACGGCATGAGTGAGCTTTACTTTTCTCCAGAAACTGCTGATGCCGAATTCAGCAAGTGGGGCTTCGAATTTACCTTCCGTATCACACCTTGCAAACTTGACCCGGCTTCCGACAGCGGCACGCCGCACGAACCATTTTGGGCTATCAATCTGATGAATAACTTAGCCCGCTATGTTTTTGAGAGCGAAAAATGGTTCGAACCTTACCACTTTATTCCCACCAACAGTCCCATTCGAAGTGATACTGAAACTGCTTTGGTCGGTATCGCTTTTGTTCCTGATCCCAAACTGCCTGCCATTGATACACCGAATGGCAAAGTCGATTTTCTGCAGATGGTTGGACTGACTCAATCCGAACTGGATTGGTTGTGGCAAGAACCTTCAACCGCCCGCTGCAAAGAGCTAATCGACAAAATGCGTGTTGACAATCCCCTTCTGATAACGGATTTGGCGCGTACACGCAGTTATGTATAGCCACCTATACGCTTTTATCAATCAAATACCGCTTTTCATCTTGAACAGTTCGCGAATCCCAACGCTACTCCGCTTTCAGACGACGTCAGGTTGAGACTAAATGCCAATAATTTGGATACGTTGGAAAAGGGGCATTTGATTGGGAATGGGATGAAGATAAGCGTAGATGAATTGGGGAAAAAAGTTTTAGAACACATCGGTAAGAATGAACCGTTATTGTTGAAAAATCTACTGGTTAACTTCAATTAGGGAAAACATGAAGAAGTTAGGAAGTTGATTGGAGAGTTGATTAGGGTAGATTTTATTCAAATGAAAGACTAGGCTATGAAATCAAAATTTGTGTATAAGTTACTGGTAATTTCAAAGTACCTGTATATTTTAATTTGTATATCAATACCGATCGTTTTTATTTATGAAAGTTACCAAAGAGATAATGTTGATTTTATGATTTATATTCATGCTTTTATTATTTTTTCCATATTGGGTGTATTGACTCAATATTCTACGTCTAATTTTTTTGAAAAGGAAAAATAACATGATTGAACTATTTCCCGTTGAAACCGAAATTGCAAAATGTCTTCTTCGGAGCATTTTCTGAAAATTGCCAAAATCATGGTTTTGTGGGCTGCATTGTTGGGAATGTGCATGGACGGCTGAATTGAACGAGGATGATGCGGGTGACTATACTGCTGAACAAAGAACAGCAACCGATGAACCTGAAAATGATTCATCTGTTTTTAGTCAGTCTTGCCATGCCATCTGAAAACAAAGCTTGGTTTTCAGACGACTCTAAAGCCATTACAAATCAAGGAGTAAGATGAAAATAATATTACCTGCAGTACTATTACTGGTAACAACTTCCTCATTTGCAAAAAATTACGCCGATCAGCCTCAGCCTTTTACTCCTCAAACAGTACAGGATGTATTGCGTTGCAAGGTGTCATTATTGGATTTTTCGTTTTGGACTCCGGAAAATTTTACCGGTTACCCTGGTTCAAATGAGCGCGCGGAAGAAGAAAATGTGGGACGTTTTGTCAATAAGATCGACAATATTACTTACCGTTACCGCTTGCCGTTTAAGGTGCATCTTGCCAATCCCTTAGATGGAAAAGAAGTAGAAGGGCAGTATGTCGCTATTCGCAACAATGCTGTCTATTTGGAAATTGATTGGGCACGATATCCCAAATTGCATTCACTATACCGTCAGAAATATCAGGAAGACCTTTATGAGCTGACGCAACAGCTAAAGGGACAAAATATCACATCCAAAACGACACCTAAAAAACTGGATACATTGGGCTATAGTGTGCCTGCTGTCGAAAAATCGATAACAGACCCCAATAAAAAATTGAAGGTATGGAAATATTTTGGCTTTCCTGCTGTATTTAAAGCAGATGTAATAAGGGGTGATTCAGATAAGGGCTATATCGGCTGCCGTTATCCGTTGTAGACTGTCTTCCGCAAACGGAGGTCGTCTGAAAGCTGATTTTTCAGACGACCTTTTAACTTAATCTATTCAAACCACACCAAGCTATGACCCATACCATTACCCTACCCGACCAAACCACCTTTACCGCCAACGACGGCGAAACCGTTTTAGCCGCTGCCGCCCGTCAAAACCTCAATCTGCCCCATTCATGCAAAAGCGGTGCCTGCGGTCAATGCAAAGCCGAACTGGTGAGCGGCGATATTCAAATGGGCGAACACTCTGAACAGGCTTTATCCGAAGCAGAAAAAGCCCAAGGCAAGATTTTGATGTGCTGCACCACCGCGCAAAGCGACATCAGCATCAACATCCCCGGTTACAACGCAAACGCGCTACCCGTCCGCACCCTGCCCGCCCGTATTGAAAGCATGGTTTTCAAACACGATGTCGCCCTCCTGAAACTTGCCCTGCCCAAAGCCCCACCGTTTGCTTTCTACGCCGGGCAATACATTGATTTACTGCTGCCGGGCAACATCAGCCGCAGCTACTCCATCGCCAATTCGCCCGACCAAGAAGGCATTTTGGAACTGCACATCCGCAGGCGCGAAAACGGCGTCTGCTCGGAAATGATTTTCGGCAGCGAACCCAAAGTCAAAGAAAAAGGCATCGTCCGCATCAAAGGCCCGCTCGGTTCGTTTACCTTGCAGGAAGACAGCAGCAAACCCATCATCCTTTTGGCAACCGGTACAGGCTATGCCCCCATCCGCAGCATCCTGCTCGACCTTATCCGCCAAGACAGCAGCCGCGCCGTCCATTTCTACTGGGGCGCGCGTCACCAAGATGATTTGTACGCACTCGAAGAAGCTCAAGAACTGACAGGTCGTCTGAAAAACGCCCGCTTCACCCCCGTCCTATCAAAAGCCGCTGAGGGTTGGCAAGGCGAAAAAGGATACGTCCAAACTGCTGCCGCAAAAGATTATCCCGACTTGAGCGGTTACGAAGTTTATGCCTGCGGTTCCGTCGCCATGACCGAAAGTGCGAAATCCGCGTTGACCGCGCAATGCAGCCTGCCTGAGACAACCTTCTATTCGGATGCGTTTTCTCCCGCGCAATAGTCCCAGTTCACCATTTTTTCATCACTTGAGACCTTTATAAAATTTCCACCAAGACATTTAGGGGATTTCTCATGAGCACTTTCTTCCAGCAAACCGCACAAGCCATGATTGCCAAACACATCGACCGCTTCCCACTATTGAAATCTGAAGGCGATGTGTTTGAACCTGTTGAAAGCGGCTAACAGGTTAAGTGTGCCTGTTGCCGCCTAAAAGGCGGCCCGGATGCCTGATTATCGGGTATCCGGGGAGGATTAAGGGGGTATTTGAGTAGAATCAGTGGATATTTGAAATGAAAACAGCCGAAAACCTGTGTTTGGAGTTTCGGTTGTCGGGGGAAAAGGAATTTTGCAAAGGTCTCAACCTGTGGTGTAAACAACGCGACGATTTCCTACACGTAAACGCCGCACCGCCTTGTCCATATTGCAGAAAAAATTACTGATGCCTAAATCCTGTCCTGATGAAAACAAACATGGGCGGATCAATAGCGAACAAAAATGTGCCAAAAAATTTTCAATAGACTAAAACCTTTCTGATCTTGAATAAGAAGTAGGAAAAATCAGAAAAGTTTTCATTTTGAAATAAGTATAAAATTTTAATAACTTATATTATTGTATAGGTTTCAGCGAGCTGATTCTTATCTCCTATCCCGTTATTCCTTAACTCATCCTCCTTTTATCATGTCAATCACCATTCCAGCCTTCGATCCCCTAAGCATCCCCATAGCAGGTACCAATCTGATTGAAGCCTCTGCCGGCACGGGCAAAACCTACGGCATTGCGGCTTTATTCACGCGTTTGGTCGTGCTTGAGCAGATGCCGGTCGAAAGCATTTTGACCGTTACTTTTACCAAGGCGGCAACGGCGGAATTGAAAACCCGTTTGCGCGCACGTTTGGACGAAGTATTGCAGGCTTTGAAGAGCGTGGAGGATACGGACAATCTTTCAGACGACCTTGAAGCATACTGCCGAGACAATCATCCGGGCGATGTGTTTCTGACCGGTTTGCTCAAACAGGCATTGGCTCAAGAAAGTCGGGCGCGGCTGATTGTCCGCCTCAAGGCTGCCATCGGGCAATTCGACAACGCCGCGATTTATACCATTCACGGCTTCTGCCAACGCATTTTGCGCGATTATGCATTTTTGTGCCGCGCGCCTATGGATGTTGAGTTGACCGAAGACAACCGCGACCGCCTGCTGATTCCCGCTCAAGATTTTTGGCGCGACCGCATCGTCGATCATCCCGTTTTAGCGAAGTTGGTATTCCAACGCCGCCAAACGCCGCAAACCATGCTGGCGGCAATACAAAAATTCGTCAGCCGTCCGTATTTGGTTTTCAGACGACCCGAAGCAGACTTAGTCGCTGCGCAGGAAAACTTTCGGAAAACATGGGAAAAAGTGCGTTCCAAACTGGACGCTTTGGAAGAAACATTCTGGCGCATCCGTCCGATATTAAATGGACAATCCTATCAAGAAAAAACATTCAAAACCGTCTTTCTCGAACTCCACTCCGCCTCTCAATCCAATGCCCTTCCTTCTTTTAGCAAAACGACGGCAGAAAAGCTGCCTATGTTTGCCGTAGAAGCTTTAGCGTCCAAAGTCAAAAAAGGCAATACTCCCGATGCTGCCGCCTTTGCCGATTTGCAGATATTGGCGAATCTCGGCGCGGATTCGGCTGCCATCGCGCAAGCCGAAGAAGAGACGCTTACCCTGCTCCACCTCGACCTACTCGACCATCTTAATGCCAGTCTGAGCGAGCAGAAAAAATCCAAGCGCGAACGCGGTTTCGACGATTTACTGCTTGATGTTTATGACGCATTGACCGACAACCCGCAGGCAGACTCGCTGGCTCAGGCAGTAGCGCAGAACTGGCGCATCGCATTGATTGACGAATTTCAAGACACCGACCCGCTGCAATACGAAATCTTCCGAAAAATCTTTATCAGCCAAAACAAGCCCTTATTCTTAGTCGGCGACCCGAAACAAGCGATTTACAGCTTTCGCGGCGCCGACATTTACGCCTATCTGCAAGCCGCAGCCGACGCGCAACACAGCTACACGCTCGCGACCAATTACCGCAGCCATGCCAAGCTGATTAACGGCATAGGCGCATTGTTCCGCTGCAAAAACCGCCCTTTCGTCTTGGACGGCATAGACTATACCGAAGTCGGCGCCGCACGTTCCGAAAGCCGGCTTTCGCCGCCCCAAACTGCCATACAGATACGCTGGCTCAACGGCAAAGACGACGAAGTACTCAACAAAGACATCTTGCGCCGCCGTGCCTCCGAATATTGCGCCGACGAAATCGCCCACACGCTCAACGAAGCTGCCGAGGGTCGTCTGAAATTCAAAGACAGACCGGTCGTTTCAGGCGATATTTCCGTCTTGGTCAGAACATTTAACGAAGGCGTGATGGTGGCAAAAGCGCTGAAAACGCGCGGCATACAAAGCGTTTTGCTCTCAAGAGAATCGGTTTTCACCACGCCCGAAGCCCTCGCCCTTGCCGCGCTGTTGGATTATTGGCTCAATCCCGGACAAATCGGCTCGCTGCGCTTTGTCTTATCCGGCACATTGTTCAATTATGACGCGCAAGCCCTGTATCAACTCAACCGCAACGAAGCCGAATTATTAAACTGGATAAACACCGCCGCCGAATCCGTTACCATTTGGCGGAAAAGCGGGATTTATGCCGCTCTGCAACACTTCTCCTCGTTGCACGGCATCGAAACCGGATTACTTGCACGCGGTGACGAGCGCGGCCTCACCAATTTCCATCAGCTTTTAGAGTGCCTCTCCGAAGAAGAAGGACAAAGCCTCAGCCCCGCCGCCCTGCATCAATGGCTCAACGACCAAATCAGCCTGGCGCAAGACCGCTCTATCGGCGAATCAGGACTTTTACGGCTTGAAAGCGATGAAGCACTGGTCAAAATTGTCACCATGCATGCCTCCAAAGGTTTGCAATATCCTTTGGTCTATTGCCCTTTCGTTTGGGACGCGAAAGACATGAAGCCCGCCGATTGGCAAATCCTCCACACCGCCGACCACACTACGGAACTGCTTGCCAAATCGCAACTCAACGATGAAGACCGCATCCACCTTGCCGACGAAGAAATGGCAGAACGCCTGCGCCTGCTGTACGTCGCGCTGACCCGTGCCGAAGAGCAGCTTGTCCTTTATGCCGCCCATTGCGGTGATACCGTCGATTCCCCTTTTGCCTACTTGCTTGAAGGCAGCGCCGACAGCAATCGGGCGGATACCCGCCGGGCCTATGACCAGGAACGCAAAGCAAACAAAGCCCTAGGCGAGCTGCAAATGCTGAAAAACAACTGGCTGCGTTTCCTCAACAATCCCCCCGAACATACCGACTTCAGCTTTTCCGAAGACGCGCCGCAACCCGCTGCCGCGCAAAACCGCCATCTTTCAGACGACCTCTATCAAGCCGCCGTTATCCCCGCCCGCGGATTTCAGTTCATCCGGCATACCAGCTTTACCAGCCTCAGCCGCCAAGTCAAAACCCGAGACGACGAACGCGAAGAATTACAACCCGCACTCGACCCCGCAGAAACCGCCGACAAAACAGAAAGGTCGTCTGAAAACACCCTCCCCGTTTCAGACGACCTCCCGAATACCGACATCCACCATTTCCCGCGCGGCGCCAACGCCGGCGTCTGCCTGCATGAAATGTTGGAGAAATTCGACTTTGCCCAAAGCGCCGAAAACCAAAGCAGCCTGATAGCCGAAACCTTGACCCGCTACGGCTTCGACCTACTTTGGACAGATGCCGTCAAACAAATGCTCGACACCTGCCGCAAAACGCGCCTTGTTGCACAAAGCCTGTCTGAAATCCCACCCGAGCGCCGCCTTCCGGAAATGGGATTTACCCTCTACACCGAAGACTTCAAACTCCATGACCTGCGCCGCTGGTTTGCCCGCGAAAACAGCTCACTGCCGCCGGAATGTATCGAAGCCGCGGAAAGATTGGATTTCCAAGACGTACAAGGTTTTCTCAACGGCTTCATCGACATGGTCTGCCAAGATTCAGACGACCTCGTATGCATCATCGACTACAAATCCAACCATCTGGGCGACAGCGCCGAAGCCTATACGCAACAAGCCATGAACGAAGCCGTAGCAGACCACCACTACTACCTGCAAGCGCTCATCTACGCCATCGCCGTAGCCCGCTATTTCAAACTGCGCGGCAAACCGTTACCCAAAATCGCCATCCGATACCTCTTCCTGCGCGGATTGGATGGCACGGACAACGGCGTCTGGCAATGGAACCTGGATACCGAATCCTTAGCACAATGGCTGTAAATGGAATGAAAAAGGTCGTCTGAAAATATATAGTGGATTAAATTTAAATCAGGACAAGGCAACGAAGCCGCAGACAGTATAGATAGTACGGAACCGATTCACTTGGTGCTTCAGCACCTTAGAGCGTGTTCATAGTCTTCGTAGCAGGACTCCCAAGAAAGCCAAAGCTACCATT
>ERZ773026.1824-NODE-1824-length-10439-cov-2.209938_pt1 | contig 10439 bp, 9 predicted proteins | sample MGYA00580838_ERZ773026 | MGnify/ENA primary metagenome ERZ773026 (study PRJEB29015, sample SAMEA2738006) | human oral metagenome | biome: human oral; feature: human-associated habitat; material: dental | place: China | collected 2055 ... | reverse complement strand
TGTCGGCCTATGTCTGGTGATCGTTGCAGCAGTCGTGTGCACGTTTTTGAGCTTGACGTTGCGTGTACGCGCATCTGAAAAGTCTGCACGTCTAAAGGGGTCCTTGGCTATGTGACAGACTTCATAGTCTGTGATTTTTTTGTTAACCGCGCAGGCCAGCACCATATCTACCATCCTCTGGATGGCATGGTGTTGGCCTTTACTTGTGTGACTAATGAGATTGAAGTGTTGTTTGTTGTGAAAGTGGACTATTGTTAAGAATGTCGGCTCACGGGGTTGGTTTGTGACGTCGATAACCACGCTAAACCGCACATCATGGTGTGCAGCGGGCACGTGGGGAAGCATGCCACGCACCACCAGACGTGAGGCAGCTGCTTATTCGACGCAGACAATCAACCTCGTGGGCGGGCTTTTATTTGGTTCACATAAAAGGAGTTTTCGTGGCACGCACGCGATTCACTCGGCGGCTGATTGCCATTGCACTGAGCAGCACAATACTGACCGCGACAATCGCATCACCTGAGGCAGGGTTGGCGCAGCCCGTCAATCCAGATGATTCGGAAATCGCCACGGCGGAAAGCAATGTGAACACAAACTCGCGCAACGTCGCACAGTTGGCCAATACACTCAGCAACACCCAGAACGACATCAGTCGCCTGGAAAACGAAATGGGCAGATTGCGGGAAGCGGTCAACAAAGCCCTTGTTGACCTCCATGATGCCCAAGCATCCGCAGAGCAAGCCCGCCAAGCTGCCCGCGCCGCCCGCCAGGAACTCGACGACGTACAAAGCCAGATGACCCAGGCGCAGCAGCGGCTCGACGAGTTTTCACGCTCTGCCTACCGCAAGGGTGCCTCCAATCCGGGCGTGTCAGGGGTCGCGGGGACCAAACACTCCAACGATGCCCTTGACCGGCAAACCTACCTACGCACCAACATTGCCAAGCAACGCGCCATCATCGACCACCTCGATCACCTGCGCACTGACAAAGCCAACAAGGAATCACAGCTGCGAGAAGCCAGCAAGTTGGCAGAACAACGCGAAGCGCAAGCTGCTCAGGCCAAAGAAGCGGCACAGAATGCCATTAATGAAAATTCTCGCCTGATTGAGCAGCGCACCGCATCTCTGAAAAATTTAATGGCGCAGCGCGACGACGCGCAGAAGAAGCTTGATGCCGCCAAGTCCACGTCCGACACGTTGAATAATCAGCGCAAGGAATATCAGGATTATCAGAAAGCCAAGGAAGAGCGGGAGCGTGCCGAAGCTGAGGCTGCAGCTGCGGAGAAAGCTCGCCACGATGCCGAACAAACCCAGGCTGATGCCCAGGCCCGTGCGGACGCCGAGGCGGACGCTGCGGCAACAGCAAACGATGCACATAAATCAGATGCTGAAGAGCGGGCGCGTACCGCCGCTGATGAGGCCGAACGTGCGCGCACTGATGCACAAGAAAAGACGACCCAAGCGCAACAAGCGCAACAGCACCACGATGCTGCAACGGCCGCCGCGGCTGATGCGGCAGCCAAGATTGCCGAGCTATCACCGGACCACACCAATCTGGACAGCCCGTACCCCACGGACTTGGATGCTGACGATGCCACCATCGCAGCCTTGCAAGGTCCTCAACAGGACAACCAACAGGATGATGCGGCCACCGGTAGTAGCAGCTCCTCGCTGAGCACTCTCGACACCGTTACCAGCGATGCGTCTGCGAGCGTCAGCGGATCAAAGGAAGAGAAAATCGAGGCCGTCATTGCACGCGCACAGTCCCAGGTGGGGCTGCCATACGCTTGGGGCGGAGGTAACGCCAGTGGCCCGACTCAGGGTATCCGTGACGGCGGCGTTGCCGATTCCTTCGGCGATTACAATAAGGTCGGCTTCGACTGTTCCGGGCTAGTGCTGTATGCCTTCGCCGGTGTCGGCATTGCATTGCCACATTACACGGGTTATCAGTATGAACGTGGCACTAAAATCTCACCGAATGAGATACAGCGCGGTGACCTGATTTTCTACGGCCCCAATGCCGAGGACCACGTGGCCATTTATCTTGGTGACGGCCAGATGCTGGAAGCTCCACAGTCTGGCTCTCAGGTGCAGGTTTCTCCTGTGCGGTGGACCGGTATGAGCCCGTATGCAGTGCGTTTGATCTAACTAACCCAACACCGCCGTGCGTGGTTCTCACTTGAAGGTCGGTGTTGGGTATTGTGTTCCCTATGCCTCCAACTTTTGATGCATTGTTATTTTTATCTTTTGGTGGTCCCGAGGGTCATGAGGATGTGCGTCCATTTTTAGAAAACGTCACACGCGGGCGAGGAGTGCCCCCAGAACGTTTGGATGAAGTTGAAGTGCATTACCACCATTTTGGTGGAGTCAGTCCTCTGAACGAACTGAATCGCGAGATCATCGCCAACGTTCAAGCGGAGTTGAAAGCCCAAGGGCTTGATCTGCCAGTGTACTTTGGCAACAGAAACTGGCACCCCCTCGCTGCAGATACCGCTGTCGAGATGGAAAAGGCAGGGGTGCGCCGCGCACTAGTGTTCGCCACCTCGGCGTGGGCAGGGTACTCAGGCTGCAGGCAGTACGACGAAGACATTGATGCTATGCGTCAGCATCTCAAGAATCAGGGGTTGAATGACATTGAGTTCACCAAGCTCCGTCAGTTCTATGACCACCCGCTCTATATCGAAGCAATGACGGAGGCCGTCCAAGAGGCTTTCGCCGATCTGCCAGACGACGTGTGCGACAACGCTAGGCTTATTTTCACCGCCCACTCTATTCCCATGTCTGCAGATCACACCTCAGGTATTGACGCCGACGGCGCACTGTACTCACGCCAGGTTCAGGAATCCGCAGCTCTGGTGGCTCAGCAGCTGGGAATCACAGAGTTCGATGTGGTCTGGCAATCCCGGTCCGGTCCTGAGCACGTGCCGTGGCTGGAACCGGACATCGTAGACCACGTCGCTGATATTCACTCCTCTGGCTATCCAGCGGCCGTTGTGTGTCCCATAGGGTTCATCTCTGACCACATTGAAGTGGTGTGGGACTTGGATTCGGAGCTCGCAGAGGAGGCGGAACAACTGGGCATGTACATTGAACGCACCCGAACCGCCGGACCAACTCCGCATTTCGCATCCATGGTGGTGGAGCTGGTCAAGGAACTTATCGACGCCGCCCCTCCACGCCGCCTCGGTACAGCACCGCTGAAAGGGTGCTCCGTTAACGGAGCACCCTGTGACACGCAGTGCTGTACTCCACCTCAGCGCTTGAGACGACCCCACTCGGCCACCGCGTAGTTTACAGCCGCGATGCGGGCGTGCCTGATCGGTCGGGTTAACGCCAATAACTCAGCATCAAGGCTGTGATCACCGCTGTAGCTGATCACAGCCTCAATGATGGCACTGATGTGGTCGGCTCGGGTAAGTAATTTTAGTGTTCGCTGTGGTGTGGCATCAGGCAAACCTGAAAGATCATAGGTGTCGCCCACCATGCCAACGATGAGTCGCGGATTAGCGAGAGCATCGCTGCGGTAGCCGCGGGCGTCGATAAGCGTGGCGGCACGGCGGATAGCCTCGCTGAGCTCTAGGTCTGCCTCACCCGGAGTGGGAATATAGGGGCTTGGCAGAGCATCAGCGAGATGAAACCAACGGGGATTATCCAGCGGTGGAGTAATCACGACCTGCTCATTGGGGACGGGTGAGGCAAACACCAATGCTCCGCTGTGCTGGGCAGCCAGCGCGGCGTCGCTACCTGCGGGAAGGTGTGGCGCATCACCCGGACCCGGGAACTCCAGGCGCACAATGGGTTCGCCAGTGGGATTGTCGTCCAGCAGGGGAGAGGCATGACGGCGAAGCGCAGTAAACATATCCAAGGACGGGGCCCCACCGAGATCAATAAGGGCTGTTTCGGTGTCATCGTAGGATTCCAGCCCATACAGCCACGCGGCGATCCAAATGGCAGCGTTGTGCAAAGGCGTGTACACGTGTGATCGGAAATTCATGGCCGCGCCAGTTTAGCCGATAGGGTAGGAAACCATGAGCATCAACGATCCGTACGGTGGTGACATTTTCGCCGGGCACGCACGCAACAAAACCCCCGACTATCCAACTGTTCCCGCCGAACCCGGCCTGGTGGTAGAAGTACGAGCCACCGGATACGTTGGTGCTGTAGTGGGGTTTGAACGCACCTATGACGGGGATTTTGTTCGCCTTGAGGATCGTCACGGCGCGCAACACCTGTTCAAACTCCGCACAGGTGCCTTCATGGTCGATGGGCAGATCGTGTCGCTCACGCGCTTTGTAGCCAAACAACAGCCCGCCCGCTCCAACTCCGGCTCCCGGAAAGTCGCCGGTGTGCAAGCGAAAGTCGCGGCACCATCTCGAATCTGGGTTGAAGGCATCCATGACGCAGCGATCGTGGAGAAAGTCTGGGGCCACGACCTGCGAGTAGAGGGCGTGGTTGTTGAATACTTGGAAGGCTTGGACAACCTTCCCGAACGATTAGCGGAATTCCAACCAGGCCCCGGGCGCAGGGTCGGCGTGCTTGCCGACCACCTAGTGACAGGCTCAAAAGAGACACGCCTGACCGAACAAGTCGGGCCACATGTAGCCGTCACCGGACACCCCTTCATTGATATTTGGGCCGCAGTGAAACCAGAGCGACTAGGCATGCGTGCCTGGCCCGACGTTCCCCGTAACGAAGACTGGAAAACCGGAATATGCCGCAGATTAGGCTGGGGCGACACCCGGGAGGGGTGGAACCGGGTGTACGGGGCAGTGAATGGCTTCCGGGACCTCGATTCAACACTTATCGGCGCAGTAGAGCGCCTTATCGACTTTGTTACTATCCCAGAAGTTTCCAAGTCAGATCTTATGTAAGGCTATTTTTCCACGTATCCTTGAAAACGTGGGTGTATTTATTTGGTTAATTGCCGCATCGGTACTAGCCTGTGGCGAACTAGCGATTGGCGATTTCACGCTACTCATGCTCGCCGGTGGCGCATTAGCCGCCGCTGGTGTCTCACTTGCTCATGTGCCGACATGGGTTGAAGTCGTTGTATTCGGCGTGACATCAATCGGCATGATTTTCTCCCTACGCCCAATGCTGAGGAAAAGGCTGCTGACGGCCCCCACGTTAGATACGTCGGTGCAGGCTTTAGTGGGTGCCACCGCACCCGTGATTGAAACGGTAGACCCCCACGGGGGACAGATCCGCCTTGACGGGTCGATTTGGTCTGCCCGCAGCCTCGACCCCTCTGAAACGTTTGCTGTGGGCGACACCGTCAATGTCATCAGCATTGACGGTGCCACCGCAGTTATATGGAAGGCACAGTAATGACATTTGGAACAGTTTTATTCGGCGTCTTAATTCTGCTGATTGTTGTGGTGGTAGCTCGCTCTGTCGCCCTCATTCCGCAAGGTGAAGCCGCCGTTATTGAACGCCTCGGCAGGTATACACGCACGGTGTCTGGTGGGCTGACTTTGCTCATCCCGTTTATTGACCGTATCCGTGCAAAAGTAGATACCCGCGAGCGCGTGTTTTCTTTCCCACCACAAGCGGTGATCACCCAAGACAACCTCACTGTGGCCATCGACACGGTAGTGACATTCCAGGTCAACGAACCGGAACGCGCCATCTACGGCGTGGACAACTACATCGTCGGCGTGGAACAGATCTCCACCGCAACGCTTCGCGACGTCGTGGGTGGCATGACGCTGGAGGAAACCCTCACCTCACGCGAGGTGATTAACCGTAGGCTACGCGGCGAGCTAGATGCCGCCACCACCAAATGGGGCCTGCGCATCAGCCGCGTCGAACTCAAAGCTATTGATCCGCCACCATCCATCCAACAGTCCATGGAAATGCAGATGAAGGCGGACCGTGAAAAGCGCGCCATGATCCTTAACGCCGAAGGCCAGCGCGAGGCAGACATCAAAACTGCAGAAGGTGAAAAGCAGGCAAAGATCCTTGCCGCAGAAGGTGAAAAACACGCCGCCATCCTCGCCGCCGAGGCAGAGCGCCAAGCCGTGATCCTCCGTGCCGAAGGCGAACGCGCCGGGATGTTCCTCCGCGCACAAGGTGAAGCCCGGGCAATCCAGAAAGTCAACGCTGCCATTCGCGCAGCCCAAATCACCCCTGAAGTACTGGCCTACCAATATTTGGAGAAACTGCCGAAGATCGCCGAAGGCTCCGCCAACAAAGTCTGGGTGGTGCCCAGCCAATTTGGCGATTCCCTCGAACAATTCGCCAAGACACTGGCAAACAAAGACGACGACGGCATCTTCCGCTACGAACCCACCGAAGTGGACGCACGCACCCAAGAACTGGCGGACCAAGACGCAGACACCCAACACTGGTTCTCCACCGAATCCGACCCCGAAATCGCCGCCGCCGTTGCTGCAGCAAACGCAGTGGCCCAAAAATCGGTGGATTCCGAACCACCACAGGCACCTGTCATGCCATCACCGGAGCAACCCAACATCCCCGACGCCCAGTACGGGATAGAGAACTAACGCGCCGCTACAGTTCCTCGGCACGCTGCAACAGGTTCACCGCAAGGTGCCAACCCGCTGACTCAGCTTGCCACCCAGCCGCCTGGAGACGCTGCGACATCGCCTGCTTAGAGATGCCCAGCTCCTGGGCGGCTTCATTTTGGTTATACCCCGCCCGCATCAGCGAGGTTGCCTCCCGGCCCTCCAACGTGCGCTTAGACAACACATGCCCCAGCATGCAAAACACCCCAGAAATATCAGCAGTGTAGCGCGCAGGATCAGCACCACGGGCATCAATACGCGCCTTCACCACCCCAGCCTTACCGAGTTTACCCACCGCAGCAGTGGCCAGCTTTCGAACGCGTTCCGCTGATTCCACACCGTCAGAACCCAGATGTTCTCGCCGATGAGGGATAACACCGATCCCCACCGACCACTCCGCCGCAGACAACAACGCCATCGTGGCATTAGTCACCGCCGCAGCACTGGCCACATTGGCGCACATGTCCTCCACATCAAGAATGTGAAACGCCTCAACACCATCAGTGGCGGCAAGTGCAGTAGCAAACCGCTGAACATAGTCGGCGCGTTGGATCTCGCGGCCACGATACCGAGCGTGCAAAGCGAACATTGACGAGGAAAAACCTTAACTAAGCGCGAATTTTCACTGATAATTCCGTTTAGTCTACCGTCTGGGCTTGATCAAGGGAGGAAACACGCGAATGAGTGTCTCACGCAACATCGCGCCGAGTTGGCAACCTGGAATCTACTGCAAGTCCCGACATGCCGAACACAAACAGCATAAGGCTGACCAGTAAAATCGCAGGATTTCCGGTGCCCGTCGCGGCGTCGCCAAGCAACACCGTCGCCATGGTTCCAGGGGCTGAGCCAAGAAGTGTTGCCATTGTAAACGCGCCCACCGGAACCGCGCTCAACGCCGCAGCGTAATTGAGCACACTAAATGGTACGGCAGCAATCATGCGCAACGACATGATGGCTAACCATCCCCGTGTGCGTAGTCGCTCGTTAATGCCAGACACGGCCGGGTGTGTCAACCGTGGCCGCATCCAATCGCCAAGCAAAAAACGCACAATTAACAGCGATAACGCCGCCGAAACAGTGGTAGCTCCTAGTGCGATAACAATTCCCACAACCGGCCCAAACAACAGCCCGCTGGAAAATGTCATGATGGTGCGGGGGAGCGGAAGCTGTGTGATCAGGACATACAAGACAAAAAAGACCACAGCAAACCACGGGCCTGCGGCCACACTCCATGAACGCAGTAGATGGATGCTCGGAACATCTATGATAAACACCACCCCCACAAATGTGAGCAATACCGCAACAATCCCTAATTGCTTCACCCTTGAGAACCCTGAAAAACTCGCCCAAGCATCCCCACAAAGGGTAGCCAAAAAATCCCACAGCAACTGCAGTTTTGCTGAGCGGCCACGAGGCGTGGGGGTTGGTGAAGTACTCACCTGAATCAGGGTAGTCTCTGCGCTAGCTCATGGCGATATCGGCATATGTGATGGGGGTTTCTCGCACGAAGAGAAGGTTACGGGGGTTACACTGGTGAAAGATTGTGAGCACTCCGATGACGGGTGTGCTCATGATTTGACTATAACTGGAGGAATTTTCAAGGGGAGTAGGTCCGCTGTGACTGATACACAGTCTGGTGCGCCGAACACTCTGCCCGAGGATTTCGATGCCAAGCAGCAAGCCTGGTACAAATCCGTCGCTGGAGTGTTTGCCCGCGTACAAAAAAAGGATGTCGCAGACATCCCACTTGATGTATGGAAAAAACTCATCAAGTCCACTTATGACGACATCGACATCAACCCGCTGTACACCCGTGCCGACGAACTAGACGAAGTTGCCGCCCCTGGCGTCTTCCCCTTCATTCGCGGCTCATACGTGTCCGATGCCTCGCGTGCCGGCTGGGGCGTCACCGAAACCTTCGGCACACACGGTACAGCCGCCGATGTCAACAAACTCATCCTGCACGCGTTGAACAACGGAACAACCAATGTCGTGCTCGACCTCACCGGTGATCTCAGCGCTGATGATCTGTCCACCGTGCTAGGTGATGTTTACCTCGACCTCGTGCCACTGCGTCTGCACGCCGGAACCGACACCGCAGCAGCTGCAACCGCACTCTATGCGCTTATCGACGCCGCCGGGGTCGCTGAATCCACCACCGTGAAACTCGGTGCTACCCCGCTGACCTCACGCGTCGACGGAAGCGACACAACAAGCCTCGACGATGCTATCGCCTTGGCCGTTGATGCGTCAGCCCGTCCAGGTGACGTACGCGCCATCATGATCGACGGTGTGGCGTTATCCAACCAAGGCGCCACCGATGCCCAAGAAGTCGGCATGGCACTCGCCGCCGGTGTGGATTACTTGCGTGCCCTCACCGCTGCAGGTCTCACCCCGGAGCAAGCACTCAAGCAGCTGTCCTTCCGCTTCGCCGCCACCGACGAGCAGTTCGAAGAAATTGCCAAGTTCCGTGCAGCACGCGGACTCTGGGCACGTATCGCTGAAGTCGTTGGTGCGCCCGAAGCAGGCTCCGCACCCCAGCACGCCATCACCGCACCTGTGATGTTCAGCCAGCGTGACCCCTGGGTCAACATGCTGCGCTGCACAGTCGCAGCATTCGGCGGAGGCGTCGGCGGAGCAAGCGATGTCGAGGTACTACCCTTCGACTACGTCGTTCCAGGCGGAATGCCCGGTACCTCACGCACTTTCGCATCCCGCATTGCCCGCAACACCAACCTGTTGCTTCTGGAAGAATCCCACCTCGGCTTCGTTGTCGACCCCGCCGGAGGCTCCTTCTTCGTTGAAGACCTCACCGACAAACTCGCCGACAAAGCCTGGGCAGTGTTCACAGAGATTGAATCCCACGGTGGCTTCACTGCAGCCGTGGAATCCGGTGCCATTGCTACCGCACTCGATGCCTCCCACGAGCGCACCCGCGCAGACATCGCACGCCGCGCGAAGAAACTCACTGGCATCAATGAATTCCCCAACCTCGGTGAACAACCCCTCAGCGACGACCGCCGAGTTGAACCGCGCGGTATCCGCCGCTGGGCCGCGGAGTTCGAAGCACTGCGCAACCGCTCAGACGTCTACCTAGCCGCCAAAGGCACACGCCCGCAAGCAGTACTCATCCCGCTCGGGCCACTGGCCAAGCACAACATCCGCACCGGGTTTGCCACCAACCTGCTCGCCTCCGGCGGCATCGAAGCTCTCAACCCCGGCCAAGTCGTACCAGGCACTCCTGAATTCGATACCGCTGCACAATCCGCGCCTATTGCCGTCATCTGCGGCACCGACGCAGAATATGGCGAGACTGGCGTCGAAGCCGTACAAGCACTACGTAAGGCAGGCGTCGAAACTGTACTGCTTGCCGGATCACCCGCATCTTTTGAGGGGGCAGAGGCAGCACCCGACGACTACCTCAATCTCAAAATCGACGCCGCAGCTACTCTTGCAGCACTGCTCGACAAGTTGGGAGCGTGAGAGGACACATGACCACCATCCCGAATTTCGCTGATATCCAGCGCACACCGGATACTGTCACCACAACCAGCGCCCCCAGCGCATCAGAACAGATCTGGTCCACCCCAGAAGGAATCGACGTCAAGCGTGTGTTTACCCGCGCTGACCGCGACGAAGCCGCCGCCGGAAACGACGAGCGTGCACCGCACCCCCTCGACTCCTTCCCAGGTATGCCGCCCTTCATGCGCGGACCATACCCAACCATGTACACCAACCAGCCCTGGACCATCCGCCAATACGCCGGATTTTCCACAGCAGCTGAATCAAACGCCTTCTACCGCCGCAACCTCGCCGCAGGTCAAAAGGGACTCTCCGTCGCCTTCGACCTAGCAACGCACCGCGGCTACGACTCCGACAACGAACGAGTTGTTGGTGACGTCGGCATGGCAGG
>ERZ773026.1821-NODE-1821-length-10450-cov-5.679557_pt1 | contig 10450 bp, 7 predicted proteins | sample MGYA00580838_ERZ773026 | MGnify/ENA primary metagenome ERZ773026 (study PRJEB29015, sample SAMEA2738006) | human oral metagenome | biome: human oral; feature: human-associated habitat; material: dental | place: China | collected 2055 ... | reverse complement strand
ATTGGTCAGTCCCGTATCTGTATGTTTTTTCTCCAAAAAGCACATATAGGTGAGGTACAAGCCTCTATCTGGACAGAGGAGATACTCTCCCTATGTGAGCAACATCATATCAACCTATTATAATAACCTATTGCCTATGAAAACTTTCGGACTTGTATTCTCAGGAGGAGGCGTACGAGCCTTAGCACATGCAGGAGTGCTTAAGGCATTAGAAGAACACGACCTTCACCCTGCGGTGATTTCAGGCACTAGTGGAGGAGCTTTGGTGGGAGCGCTCTATGCCTCTGGGAAGACCCCAGAGCAACTCATAGACTTCTTCAAAAAAACGCCTCTGTTTAAGTTTTCTATGTTTTCCCTTGGGAAAATGGGGCTTATAAATAGCAACAAATATCCTGCCTTGTTCGAGAAATACCTCTCTTGTACAACTTTTGAGGAGCTCTCTATTCCCTTATATGTGGCCGCTACTAATTTGCTCAGTGGGAAGATAACTTATTTTTCTAAAGGAGACTTGATTGCCCCTATGATAGCATCTTCGGCTCTACCTCCTTATTTCTCCCCCATAAAAATAGACGAGGGAGTCTATTGTGATGGTGGTTTGCTGAATAATTTCCCGATAGAGCCTCTTAGGGGAAAGTGTGATATACTCATAGGTAGTTTTATAAACCCATTGGAAACAGTTGATGAGAAAGAATTGAGTAATCCTATTAAGTTTTTCCAACGTATTTATAATGTGATTATGGATGGTTCCTATGAGAAAAAGTTTAAGAAATGTGATTTTGTCTTCTTACAAGAATTGAGCAATATAGGCGTTCTGGATACCAAGCAGATAGATACGGCGTTTGAATATGGCTACCAGCAGGCACTTTCCATGATGACAACTTTGAAAAACTGTATAGCTAATTAAAAGAAAAATTGTATCTTTGCAGACCCTAAATATATTTTTGTCAAATCACTTAAAAAACCAATGAATCCTGTATATATCACCAAGGCAAGCAAATATCTCCCTAATGCTCCCATTAACAATGATCAGATGGAAGCATTTCTAGGAGAAATTAATGAAATAGTCTCTAAAGCAAGGCGTATTGTATTGAGAAACAATGGAATAACTACACGTTACTATGCACTTGATATACAGGGGAATCCTACTCATACCAATACCTCTCTTACTTGCTTAGCGATAGAGGGACTATTTGACAGCAACTTTGGGGCAAAAGATATACAAGTACTCTCTTGTGGTACTTCCACTCCTGATTGCTTATTGCCCTCACATGCTGCTATGGTACATGGTTTGCTGAAAGGCAGTGGTGTGGTGGAGCTTAATTCATCTGCGGGAGTGTGCAACTCAGGTATGAATGCCTTAAAGTTTGCCTATCTCTCCGTAAAGTCAGGCAATAGCACCAATGCAGTTTGTACAGGCTCCGAAAGAGTTTCCTCTTGGCTGCGAGCCAATAAGTATGAGAATGAAATACAATCACTTATCCTTTTGGAGGAACAACCTATTTTAGCTTTTAAGAAAGATTTTTTGCGATTTATGCTCTCTGATGGAGCAGGAGCTTTACGTTTGGAAGCCAAACCACATCCTACAAACCATTCTTTACAAGTACTTTGGATGGATGCGCATTCGTATGCCCATCAGTTGGAGGCTTGTATGTATGCGGGAGGTGAAAAACAATCTGATGGCTCTCTTAAGGCTTGGAGTGATTATAGTCCTGAGCAGTGGTTGGAGCAGTCTATCTTTTCTATTAAGCAAGATGTAAGGTTGCTCAATGAGAATATATTGGTAAAAGGAGCGGAGAGTATGCAGGCAGCACTTATGAAACATGCCCTCTCTCCCGATGAGATTACTTATTTCCTTCCTCATATCTCTTCCCTTTATTTCAAAGACCGCTTATACGAAGAGCTTAAGAAGGCGGGAATAGATATTCCCCTAGAGCGTTGGTTTTTGAATCTTTCCAAGGTGGGTAATGTAGGGAGTGCTTCGCCTTATCTGATGTTGGAGGAACTCCTTTACTCAGGAAAGCTCCAAAAAGGAGATACCTTGCTGCTTTCTGTGCCTGAGAGTGGTCGTTTCTCTTATAGTTATGCCTTTTTAAAAGTAGTGTAAAGATGAATCAGATGTATCGTATCTATCCTGAAAAACGTTATAGAAAGACCTTGGCTATCTTACAACGATTTGCTCCCAAAGGTACTTCCATATTGGATTTAGGGGTACGCAACCCTTTCTCTGAGGTTATGGAAAAAGAAGGCTATACGGTAACCAATACTCAGGGGGAGGATTTAGATCTCTTTCCAGAGAAGCTAAGTAGTTATGAAGGAGAAATGGTAACTGCTTTGGAGATATTGGAACACTTGGTGAATCCTTTTGGGGTATTACAACAGCTTCCAGCAAAGAAACTTCTTGTAACAGTACCTTTACGCTTATGGTTTGCTTCTGCTTACCGAAATGACAAAGACCCAAGGGATTGCCATTACCATGAATTTGAGGATTGGCAGTTAGATATGCTCTTAGAAAAAGCAGGTTGGCAAATCCAGTATCGTGAGAAATGGACACACCCCGTAGGCAAGTTAGGTTTTCGCCCTTTGCTTAGGTACTTTGTTCCCAGATATTATGCCGTATATGCAGAGAAAATGAAAAGTGAATAGAGAAAGGCGTTTTTTTGCTTATTTACTTTTATATATTAATTAAAATAAGTGTTAATTAATATATTTGTTTTTTAAATAAAAAGATGTACTTTTGCATCGAATTTTGTAACCAATTAATAACATATAAATATGTGTGGAATTGTAGGATATATAGGAAATAAAGAAGCATACCCCATTATCATCAATGGGTTAAAGCGCTTGGAATATAGAGGCTATGATAGTGCTGGTTTTATTGTCAATGCCGAGAAATTTGTTAGTGAAAAGACCAAAGGAAAGGTATCTGACTTGGAAGAAAAAGCAGCTAAGGATGTTATCCCCACAGCTACTTTTGGTATGGGACATACCCGCTGGGCAACACATGGAGTGCCTAATGATAAAAACTCTCACCCACACCTATCCAACTCAGGAAAATTAGCTATAGTACATAATGGAATCATTGAGAACTATCAGAGCATCAAGCAACGCCTTCAACAAGAAGGATATGTGTTTCATTCTGATACTGATACTGAGGTTCTTATCAATTTCATAGAATACATTAAGAATAAGAAACAACTCCCTTTAGAAGAAGCAGTACGCTATGCTCTTAATGAAGTTATTGGTGCTTATGCTATTGCGGTTATGGAGGAAGACAATCCTTCTAAAATGGTAGTAGCTCGCTTGGGAAGTCCTTTAGTAATAGGAATAGGAGAGAATGAATTCTATATAGCTTCTGATGCTTCTCCTTTTGTAGAATATACTCAGAATGCCCTCTATCTTGAAGATGGAGAAATGGCAACTATTGAGCTTAACAAGGAACTACAAGTACGTAAGATACACAATAATGAGGAAGTAGACCCTACTATACAAGAACTAAAAATTAGTATTGATGCGATAGAAAAAGGTGGTTATGAGCACTTTATGCTCAAAGAAATCTTTGAGCAACCCCTCTCTATTCAGGATACTATGCGTGGACGTCTTTTGGAAGATGGCACTACCAAGATATCAGGGATTAATAACAATCTGAAACAATTCCTTAGTGCAGATCGTATTATTATCGCTGCTTGTGGTACTTCATGGCATGCGGGCTTAGTAGGGGAGTACCTTTTTGAGGAACTTACTCGTATTCCTGTAGAGGTAGAATACGCCTCTGAGTTCCGCTACCGTAATCCAGTAATCAACGCTTCTGATATAGTCATTGCAATCTCTCAATCAGGAGAAACAGCCGATACCTTAGCCGCACTAAAATTAGCCAAAGAGCGAGGGGCTTTTATTTATGGAATATGTAATGTAGTAGGCTCTTCTATAGCACGCCTCACAGACTCGGGTACTTATACTCATGCAGGACCGGAGATAGGGGTAGCTTCTACCAAGGCTTTCACTACCCAACTTACTGTACTAACACTCTTGGCTTTGCACTTAGGTCATAAGAAGGGGACTATAGATCATGACACCTATAAGAGACTTTGTAAGGAACTGGCTCATATTCCTGATCTGGTAGCCAAGACCTTAGAGATGAACAAAGATAAGGTTATAGAGATAGCACATGCTTATAAGGATGTCTCTAATTGTATTTACTTAGGTCGTGGATATAACTATCCTGTAGCCTTAGAAGGAGCCTTAAAACTCAAGGAAATTTCCTATATACATGCCGAGGGATATCCAGCAGCTGAGATGAAGCATGGACCTATTGCTCTAATAGATGAGAATATGCCAGTGGTCTTCTTAGCTCCCTCCAAAGGGCATTATGAAAAAGTGGTTTCCAACGCGCAAGAGATAAAAGCTAGAAAAGGAAAAATTATAGCAGTAGTAACCGAACATGATTGTCAGATGAGTAGCTTGGCGGATCATGTATTAGAGATTCCAGAGGTAGATGAAATATTCTCTCCTATACTTAGTGTAATTCCTTTGCAATTGCTCTCTTACCATATAGCTACTATGCGAGGCTGCAATGTAGATCAGCCACGTAATTTGGCCAAATCAGTAACAGTGGAGTAAGGTTTTTGAACTGATATAATAGCATTGCTAAAGAATTTTTCTTTAGCAATGTTTTGTTTTTTAGACAGTTACAAAAAATAAAATAAAAATGATTTTTTATTTTGGTAATTAAAAAAAAGGTTGTACCTTTGCACCTGTAAATCGCGGGATAGAGCAGTAGGTAGCTCGTCGGGCTCATAACCCGAAGGTCACTGGTTCGAGTCCAGTTCCCGCTACTAACTAACAATCCCAATAAAAATACGCTTTTAAGCGTATTTTTTTATGCCCAAACTATATGAACTGATACAAAACGAGTATAAAACCGAGTATATCGGCGAGTATCAAAAATCCGAAGGTCTTATGGAAAAAAAGAAGTACACAGCTCCTAAGATTTATCCGAAAATCATCTCTGAAAAACGCTTAACTGCCTTTTCAGAGGAGGAAAAACAACAGATCCTACAGAGGTACAAGCGTTGGTATGTATACTATTACTTCCGTAATAAAGAGGGAAAAATGGTCAAACAACCCTCTATCTTCTTCAAAATCAACCAAGAATATAAAGATTTTGATAGTAGGTATTTGCGTATCCATAGGCTAAGGGATATTATAGAAAATCTCCTTAAAAGTGGCTATACTCCTATAGATGAACATTTTGAAAAAAGCAATGAAAATCAAAATTATACTGCTAATTCAGCCCTTGATTTTGCTTTAAATCTAAAGAAAAGTAGTGTATCTGAACGAACTTTTATTGACTACAAATATCGTATAGGTAAGTTCCAAAAATTCTTAAAAGACAATTCTTTAGATAATGCACCTATCAAGAATATCTCCAAGAAAGAGGTGAATGACTTTCTCAACACCATTCTACTAAAATCAAGCCCTCGCAACCGAAATAATACTCTTGTGGTACTAAATGCTATATTCGGTACCTTAGAAGAAAATGAGCTTATTCCTCACAATGCAGTCTCTAAAATCAAAAAGTTACCAGCCAAACCCGAACGAAACAAAACTTACTCACAGAGCCAGCAGGATACTATTTTTACTCTTTTGGAGGAAAAAGATAAGGACTTACTTCTATTTGTGAAATTCATAAGCTATAACTTCTTGCGCCCTATTGAGGCGTGTCGCCTACAAGTTAAGGATATAGATTTTGAGGGTGCAAAACTCAATGTAAGAGCCAAAAACAAACTGGTTAAGGTAAAGATAATTCCCGAAATTTTACTTGGTGAGATCCAACATTTCAAGGGATTAAATCCTGAATACTATCTATTTGCTCCTAATGGTGCGGGCACTTGGGATAGTACAGAGGGAAATAAAAGAGACTACTGGAGTAAGCGATTTAAAAAAGTTAAAGATGAACTGAACCTTGGTAAGGACTATGGGCTATACTCTTTCAGACATACCTTTATTACCAAGCTGTACAGACAGCTTAGAGAGAAATATTCTCAAGGCGAAACCTATGATAGGTTAATGCTTATCACAGGACATACTACACTTATGGCCTTACAACAATATCTAAGAGATATAGATGCTGAACTCCCTGATGATTATTCCCATTTGTTAGAATAACTATCTATAGGGGATGCGTAAATCAGTGCATAGTTACCCTATGGGGATGCGTAAATCAGTACATGGTTACCCTATGGGGATGCGTAAATCAGTGCATGGTTACCCTATGGGGGTGCGTAAATCAGTACACGGTTACTCTATGGGGGTGCGTAAATCAGTACACGGTTACTCTATGGGGATGCGTAAATCAGTGCATGGTTACCCTATGGGGATGCGTAAATCAGTACACGGTTACCCTATAGGGGTGCGTAAATCAGTATACGGTTATTTTTGCAATCTGTTGATTATTAACGGATTGTATTTTCAAAGAATTTTTGCTTATATATATAATATAAATATATAAATATATACATCATACATAGGCCTCATTTTTTTCTGCATTTTCCTTCCTAATTTCTCTATTTTTTAAAAATCTCTCATTTTCAATATATTACATTGCGCCTGATTAGTGTAGATTTTTAGGAGCAAGATGTGTCTTTGTATATACAACGTGAAGTTGAGATATACAAAGACAATCTTGCTTTTCCCTATTTTTCTATTTGTCTGTTGGGGCAAGCCACACAACAGACAAATGAAAAATTGGGGAAAAGGATTGGAAAAACTTCGGAACTCGTTTTTCCTTCCAATCAAGTAGCCTCCTAAGAAAAATTGAACAATCAGGGTATTTGACCAATGTCTGAGAAGAAAATAACAACCATAGCAGAAGAAGGCGTTTTAGAATTGATTTTTGCAGTAATAAATACTTTGACATGAAATCTCTTTTCTAAATGCTCCTTAATTGGAAGTTCTCTTTATCGTATTTTATATATTCAACAAATTGATTATCAATTAAATAGATAAAATTAAATTATAATTTGTTTTTACCTCCTCTTTTTCCTACACTTAAGGAGAGAATAATCCATTTATTTATCGTATATTTGCCCGAAATTCCTAAATTTTAGTGTCTTTTCTCAAATCCAAAATCACTATTTTTTGGGAAATTTTACTTATAAACGACTATAAGGGGAAATCTCCTTATATTGGTCTCTACAAAATAGGAATTATGGAGCTTATTGATAATATACACAAAACTTTTGCGGAGGATTTACGTTCTACGCTTACCACGAATAGTCGTATGTCTATTGCGGCTTCTTGTTTTTCTATTTATGCCTATCAAGAACTCCGAAAAGAACTTGAGAATATTGAAGAGTTACGTTTTATTTTTACATCTCCAACCTTCATTACTGATAAGACAAACAAAGAACAGAGAGAGTTTTATATTCCACGTCTAAATAGAGAGCGAAGCCTTACGGGAAGTGAATTTGAGATCCTCCTTCGCAATGAATTAACTCAGAAGGCAATTGCTCGTGAGTGTGCTGAATGGATTCGTAAGAAAGTCCAATTTAAGTCAAATTGTACAAAAGAGAATATGATGGGTTTTGGTGTAGTGGACAACTGCTCTTATATGCCGCTAACTGGATTTACTACTGTAGAACTTGGAGTAGAACGAGGCGACAACGCCTATACAATGATACAAAAAGCGGAATCTCCCTTTAGCGAACACTATACACAATTATTTGAACAACTTTGGAACGATAAGGATCGGCTGCAAGATGTAACCAACGAAGTCATAGAAAGCATTTCGAGTGTATACAAAGAAAATCCGCCCGAACAGCTCTATTTTATCACCCTCTTCAATATCTTCCGTGAATTTTTAGATGATATTTCAGAAGACGTACTACCCAATGAGGCCACGGGGTTCAAAGAAACCGCTGTATGGAAAAAGCTCTACAAGTTTCAGCAAGATGCCTCTCTTGGAATTATCAATAAATTAGAGAAATACAATGGCTGTATCTTGGCCGATAGTGTGGGATTGGGTAAAACCTTTACGGCTATTAGCGTCATTAAGTATTATGAATTGCGTAACAAGTCTGTCTTGGTTCTTTGTCCTAAAAAACTCTATGATAACTGGATTACCTACCGTAGTAATTACAAGAATAATCCTTTAGCTGCCGATCGTTTACGTTATGATGTGCTATATCATACAGATTTGGGGAGAAATCAAGGCTTGAGTAATGGTATAGACCTTGAGAAAATAAACTGGGGAAATTATGATCTTGTCGTAATTGATGAGAGTCACAATTTTAGAAATGGAGGAAAAATATCAACGGACGAAGATGATCTCAATCCTCGAAAAAACCGCTATCTTCGCCTTCTTGATGATGTAATTCGTGATGGGGTTAAAACTAAAGTCCTGATGCTTTCTGCAACGCCAGTAAATAATCGATTTAATGACCTCAAGAATCAATTACAGTTGGCCTATGAAGGCGATGTGGAATCATTCGATAAACTCCTAAACACAGAAAACTCTATTGATGATATCTTTCGTCAAGCACAATTGGAGTACAATCGTTGGTGCAAACTCCCCGAAGCAGAACGCACCACAGAGGCTTTGCTTGAATCACTTAGCTTTGATTTCTTTGAGGTACTAGATAGCGTGACCATTGCTCGCTCTCGCAGACACATTGAGCAATACTATGATATGACAGAGATAGGCTCCTTCCCTGAGCGTCTCCCTGTACAATCGCGTCGTCCTCAACTCACATTGGGTCAAGATCTTATTGACTATAACCAAATCTATTCTCATCTGTCAGATTTAAATCTAGCGATTTATACACCTTCGGACTTTATACTCAAAAGCCGAATGGACAAATACATTACGATAGATGACCAAGGCAATGTCAGTGGTTTAACACGTTCGGGACGAGAATTAGGTATCCGCCGTCTTATGTGTATCAATATGCTCAAACGATTGGAGAGTTCTATTCATTCTTTTCGTCTCACCTTAGAGCGCCTCGTAGCACTACTTGCTTCCACTTTAGAGAAGATTGAGCAAGTAGAAGGTGGCGAGGCTATTTCTGTAGGAGAACATAATTTTGATGAGTACTTTGATATTGACGATCTCAACGATGAATTACTCATTGGTGGAGGAAAAACCTCTATTGACCTACGCGATATGGACTATCTTGGCTGGAAGAACTACCTCTTAGCCGATTTACGTCTTCTCCTATTTTTGCTCGAAAAAACCGAAAGTATCACACCTGAGCAAGATGCCAAACTCCAGCACTTGTTATCGGATATCGAGCAGAAAATAGCGCAACCCATCAATGCTGGTAATAAGAAAATTATTGTCTTCACAGCTTTTTCCGATACGGCAGAATATCTATACGATGCTTTAGCAAAGACTATTCAAGAACGGCATGGCTTACACAGTGTTTTGATTACGGGAGGTATCGATGCACGTAGCACGCTGAAGTTACCACAGCGCCACAAGATGACTTTCAACACAGCCCTCACACTCTTTTCGCCTCGTTCTAAGGATAAGAAAACTCTTTTGCCAGATGTTACTGGTGAGATTGACTTGCTTATTGCCACTGACTGTATCTCTGAGGGGCAAAACTTGCAAGATTGTGACTATCTAATCAACTATGATATCCATTGGAATCCCGTACGAATTATTCAGCGTTTTGGACGTATAGACCGTATAGGTTCACACAATGCTTGTATCCAGATGGTCAATTACTGGCCAGACATACAGTTAGATGAATACATCAACCTCAAAGCACGAGTTGAAAACCGAATGAAGGTATCGGTAATGACCTCTACAGGCGATGATAACCTGCTCTCTAACGAAGAGAAAGGAGACTTAGAATATCGTCGTAAACAGCTTGAACGCCTGCAAACGGAGGTTGTTGACCTTGAAGAAATGAGCACAGGTATCTCTATTCTTGACCTTGGACTAAACGAATTCCGTCTTGACTTGCTGGACTATGTTAAGAAACATGGTAGTTTAGAGCAAACGCGTTTTGGCTTACATGCGGTCGTTCGTAGTACAGATTCTTTACCGCCAGGGGTAATCTACATTCTCAAAAATCGAAACTCAGGGGTAAATATTGACCACAAAAATCAATTACATCCCTTTTACATGGTCTATATCTCTATGGATGGAGAAGTCGTAGTCAATCATTTACAGCCCAAAAAGATGTTAGATCGCCTCAGACAATCTTGTCGTGGTCAATCTTCACCTTATACAGATTTGTGTAAGGTTTTTAATCGAGAGACCGCCGATGGGCGCCGTATGGATACCTACTCACAATTGTTGGGGGAATCTATCCAAAGTATCATTACTGTCAAAGAGCAGAGTGATGTGCTGAGTTTTCTAGAAGGGGCATCGGGAGACTTGTTTAGCAAAGAGATTAAAGGATTGGATGACTTCGAACTCATTTGTTTTTTCGTTGTAAGATAA
>ERZ773026.1820-NODE-1820-length-10450-cov-16.408850_pt1 | contig 10450 bp, 7 predicted proteins | sample MGYA00580838_ERZ773026 | MGnify/ENA primary metagenome ERZ773026 (study PRJEB29015, sample SAMEA2738006) | human oral metagenome | biome: human oral; feature: human-associated habitat; material: dental | place: China | collected 2055 ... | reverse complement strand
AGAAAATTAATATATTATAATATATTAATTTTCTTTGGTAAACATTATTGTTTATTTTATCATATAATGTAAAAAAATTCAATAAAATTTATTTTGCTTAACTTAATAAAATAAGGCAAATTATTTAGTGAGGATATAAAGAATTATAGAAGTAAAAATAATCTGTTGAGAAAGGTAAAAACTTAATAATTTAATTTTAATAAAATTTATTCAAAAACAGGAAAATATATTATTAAGCTTGACATTTTATAGATAAAATTAGTAGAATATAATTTGAGAAGTATATTTTTAGGGGAGAGATTTATATGAAAAATGAGAAGAAATTTATTTATTTTTTATTTGCTATAACATGTATATTAAGCTTAGGAGGACAATTCTATTTAATGGATTTTAAAATATTCCAATTGTTCAACTTTTTTAATATAAATGTTGTATTTTTTTGGTTAATTTTTGGAATATTTATTTATTTTACCTTATTCAATAAAAAAATTAAAAATCAAGAAAGAACGATTAAAGAATTGGATGATATAAATACATTTTTTGAAGCTGAGAATTTAGCAGATAAAAATATAACTGAAAAAGAAATTTTGAAAATAAAAAATGAATTTTTTTACAAGGAAGATGACATAGAAAAATATCCATTACTTTCAAAAGTTTGGAAAGAGTATAGCTCAACAATGTTAAAAACTGATAGAGACAACTATTATCAAATAATTGATGCTGAAGATCTATTTAATGAAAATTCTCTAGTGAAAGAGAAAATGAATATGAAAATCTTAAATTATATTCCTCAACTTTTTGTGGGGCTTGGTATTTTTGGAACTTTTTTAGGTTTATCACTAGGTTTATCTCAAATAAATTTAAAAGATACTGGAGATTTAGGACAAATTAGTAACTTAATAGAAGGAGTACAAACATCATTTTATACAAGTTTATATGGGATGTTTTTTTCCATTTCTATAACTTTACTTTTCAATAACTATATGAGCCAAATTGAAAAAAGAATATTTATCTTAAGAAATAAATTAAATAACTTATTTTTCCTAAATAATGGTGGAGAAATTATACAAGATATGAGGACTGAATTGAAAGAAATAAGAGCATATAACAGTGATATGGCTAGTCAAATAACAAATGGAATTAATAAAGAATTAGTTCAAATGACTTCTGTTCTTGATAATAAAATATCTGGTTTTACAAATGGAATAACAGGAACATTTCAACAAACAATGAGTGAAAACCTTGAAAAAATATTTTCAGAAGATTTTATTAAGAACTTTGCAAATATAAAAGACGAGTTACTTGAAACCTCAAGAGAAAATAATAAATTTATAGCTGACTATAAAAATGAAATGAAAGAAATAGTTACAACAACAAAATTTCTTAAAGATGAATTTTTAGTTTTTGCTGATGAAATAAACCAAAAATATAACGATACAAATGAAAACTTAAAAGAAAATTTTGAAAAAATTTCAATAGTATTAAATGATATAAAAGAAATACACAGTAGTATAAATGAATTTACAGAGAATGTCCAATTTATAGCAACTGAAAATAAACAAATAATATCAGATTTTAAAGATGTAAGTATAAACTTAAAAGAATTTTCAAAAGGTCAGGATACAATATTAGAGCTATGGGAAGGATATAAAGATAGCTTTGCTGGTTTTGAAGATAGTATCAACAATAATTTTGAAAATTATCAAAAAATATTAGAAGATGTATCTGATAAATATGGAAATACAATAGATAAATTAACAACTGAATATGTTAAAACTATGAATATGGGAATGGAAGATGTATTCAGAGGCTATGATAATCACTTAACAGAAATTATAGAAAAATTCCAAGGGGTTTTAAGAAATTTTAAAGAAAATCTTGAACTTTCAGATGAAAATTTGAAAGTTAATGTAGAGTTATTACAGGAAAATTTAGAGAATCAATCTATATTAGGCGAATTAAATAAGGACATCTCTGAAAAAAATAGAATATTACTAGAAAAAATTCAAAAAACTCAACAACACCTTGAATTTTTAGAAAAAAAAGGTGATCAATAGTGTTTTTTATAAATAAAAAGAAAAAGGAGATACAAATAGAAGAAACAAATTATTGGTTATCCATTGGAGACTTAATGGCAAGTATCCTAATGATATTCATGTTGTTATTCATTGTTAAAACTATAGAAACAGGGCAAGAATTAAGAAAAAAAGAAGAAATTATTGAAGGTTTTACTGGATTAAAGAAAAATATCATATCAAAAATTCAAAAAGATTTTGAAGAAAGAGGGATAAAAGTTGATCTAGATCCTCAAACAGGAACAATAAAGATAGATGATAAAATTCTTTTTAATACTGGTGAATATCTATTAAAACCTGAAGGAAAAAAATATTTGAATGAATTTGTTCCAATTTATATAAATTTATTATTAAATGATGAGCAAGTAAAAAAAGAACTATCTCAAATAATAATAGAAGGGCATACTGATGATGTAGGAAGCTACATTTATAATATGGAATTATCTCAAAAAAGAGCTTTTGAAGTTATAAAATATATCTATGATGAAATGCCAAATTTTAAGGGAAAAGAAGGATTAAAAAGCTATATAACTGCTAATGGAAGAAGCAATATCAAAGTTTTAAGAGATGAGTCTGGAAATATTGATAGGGATAAAAGTAGAAGAGTTGAGTTTCAGTTTAAATTAAAAGAAGACGAAACTTTAATGAAAATTGAAAAAACTTTAAAAGAAGGAAATTAAAATGAATGAAATAAATTTTAAAAAATTTTATCCAGTAAATTTAGAAAAAAAGAAAGATGAGATAAATAATTTTTGGAATCAAATTTTTAAAGTAGTAAGAGATGAAAAAATATTTGAATTGATAGAAAGAGTTTTAAAAAAGAAAAACTTAAAAGTGGATGAAATAATAATATTACTTTTTAACATAAAAAAAGTTCATGATTATTTAATTCATAAGAATGTTGAACTTGCTGATTTTATAATGAATATAAAATTTGATTTATCTGAAAAAAAAGTAAAAAGAAAAGAATGTATGATGGATATTTACCAAGCTATTGTATCATACTTTAATGAAAATGATGTAGAGTTAGCTTTGAATCTTTTTGTTGATGAAAATATTAATTTTGAAAAAGAGGATGAAAGTGAAATTATCCAAGTATATCAAGAATATAGTAAATCAAAAAAAGATTATACTTTATTTCTATATGATGAAACGGTCAAAGCTATAAAAAATAATAAGTTAAAAGATACCCTTGATAGACTTTTTATAAGTGAAGAAAGAGAAGTATTCTTAAATATAATGAATAAAGTTTTGTTTGACATAGTCTATTTTGTGAAACTTGAAAAAGATTATATTAATAAAATATTAGCAGATTTTTTTGATAGAGTAACACATGAAGTAAGAATTGAAAGTTTCAAAAAAGTTCTTAACTACTATGTTGAAGAATATGAAAAAACTGATGATATTAGTGTTTGTTCTAGAGCAATTATGGAAAAAATCCATGAATATTTAAAAGACCCTCATAAAAATAGTCCAAAATGGCAATGGGGTGATTTTACTGAAGTACAAATAGAAATTATGAGAATCTGGCTTGTAAGTGCAGATCTTGAAAAATATTTTTCAATAGAAGTAAAAGATAAAATAAGACTAAAATTCTGGAAAAGATATATAAAATATATTAAAGAAGTTAGATATTTTGAAAGACTAAAGCAAGCTATTGTGATGTTGACTGATGAACACATATTTATAGAATTTGGTGAAAAAGGAAATGCCGCTTATTGCCATAGAAAAGACTATATAAGTTTTAACGAAATAAATAGATTATCAACTAATTCAAAATTAAAGGATAGAGACGAAGCTGTATTTTTTATACCTCATTCAGGAAATTGGGAAATAAAGTTAAAGACTAGACTATACGAATTAGGCTATTGTGTAAAAATATGGAGATAAAAATGGGAATAATAGAGAGACTTTTTAAAAAAACAAAAGAAACTGATAAAAAACTCAAACTTTCATTAGAATATGAAGAAAAATATATCAAAATAATATTAAAAGTTGCTGACAAGATAGTATCTTTTAAAGATTTAAAAGATGAAGTAGATATTTCAAGTCTTTCAAAATCTGATATATTTGAAATTGATGAAAATGGCGATACTTTATTATTAGACTATAATGAGATATACAGTTTAGATAGAAGTACATTAAAGCTTTTAAAATTACCTAGCTTCTTCCCTGGTGTAGTCTATATAGATAACAAAGGATATTTTGGTAGTTCTAAGGTAGAATTTCATTATAAAATAAGTTTTGGTTTAGATGAATATCATATAGTAAATGCTAACTATGTAGAAAGTATAAGTAGTTCAGAAAGATACATTCTAACAAAAGAGCAGTATGATTTAATAAAACTAATAAATCAATATAATAATGATGATAGTAAAAATAAAGAAGCTAATGAACAATATAGAATGTTAAATGCTATAAAAGATGTCTCTCACAAAACAAACCTTTTACTTAATGAGACTATAAAAAAAGAAGATGACCTAGTTTTATTGGAAAATATAGAGTTAGATTTTTTAGAAAGTGATGAAGATTATTTAGAAGTTGTTCCCCAATCTTCACAACTTTCAAAGGAACAAAATGAAAGTTTAAAAAAAGCTTTTAAAAATGCAAATTTATCTCAAAATTTTTATTTACTAAATATAGATAATAAAAAAGTAAAAGTTGTAGTAAATAGAGAGCTAAAAGATGCTTTAAAAGTTGTAAAAAATAATGAAAAAATAAGTAAAAAAGATTTTGTAAAAAGGGAATCTCCAATCTTTGATGATATTGATTCTGAAAAAGTTGAATTTAACTATGGACCAAGAGTTATTGGCTTAGGATACTTAAATTATAGACCTTCACCAACACCAAATATTTCTGAAATAGATTGGTTCTCAAAAGAATTTCCTAAAATTATGACAGATACACCTATCACATTAAAACCTAAGCATCTAGGATATATGCAAGATAAATTTAATGATTTAGATGAGTTTGAAGAAACTGAACTGAAATTTGATGTCGAAGGTGAAGAGAAAAAATTTTTTATATCAAAAGAAAATTTAGCTAATGAAATAAAAAAATTAGAAACTTCTATAAAAGATATAACAGACTATAATAAATCAAAAGCATTGGATGAAATAATTGAATTGGCAGAAGCTTATAATTATAAACCAGATTACATTGAATATAAAGGAAATTATATAAAAAAATTTGATAAAAATGTAGCAGAGCAATATAGAGATGATTTGAGAGAAATTGAAATTGAAAAAAGAGAAGAGAAAAAAAAATCAAAGAAAGAAAAAGAAAAAGTTTTACTTACAGAAGATAATTTAAATGAAGAAGGTTATGCAGAAGGAACTGAACAAATAACTCAAAAAGAAGAAGTTGAACTTCCTAAATCTCTTAGATATTCTGAAGGTATAGACTTAAAAGAACATCAAAAAGAAGGTCTTTTAAGAATGCAGTCTCTGTATAAAAAATCGAATGTAAATGGTTTATTACTTTGTGATGATATGGGTTTAGGTAAAACTATACAAATACTCTCTTTCTTAGCTTGGTTAAAAGAAAAAGATGCCTTAAAACCTTCATTATTAATTATGCCTACTTCTTTAATAACAAATTGGTATGATGAGAAAAATATTGGTGAAATTCAAAAGTTCTTTTTAGATGGTACATTTAAAGTAAAAATATTAGATGGTAAAAAAACAAGAGATGAAATTTTGGAGTTAAGAAATTATGACTTGGTGCTAACATCTTATGAATCTTTAAGAATTAACCATAAAGAAACAGGATATATTGAGTGGAAAGTTGTTGTTTGTGATGAAGCTCAAAAAATGAAAAATCCTAAAACACTTTTAACAAGAGCAATTGAATCACAAAATGCCCTTTTTAAAATAGCTTGCAGTGCAACACCAATAGAGAATAGTGTATTAGACTTGTGGTGTTTAACTGACTTTGTTAAGCCCGGTCTATTGGGAAGCCAAAAAGATTTTTCCCAAAAATATATGAAACCTTTATCTTCAAATGATATAAATGATGAAAAGAGGCAAGAAATTAATAATGAATTAAGTGATAAACTTGGTGATTTCTATATAAGAAGAGAGAAAGAAAAAGTTCTAACATCAGATTTCCCTAAAAAAATAGTTATATACGATAAAATAAGACCTTCAAGTCAACAAGAAGATATAATAGAAAAATTAAAAAATACTGGAAAAGCTGCACTAGCCATAATCCAAGGAATGATAATGACTTGTAGCCACCCACAACTAGTAGATAGAGATGTAGAAGAAGTTCCTCTTGGAAGTGAAGAAAGTTTAATAGAAGAAGCATATAAGCTAGGACACATTCACACTATATTAAAGGAAATAAAAATGAAAGAGGAAAAAGCTATTATTTTTACAAAATATAAGAAAATGCAAAAAATCTTATGGAATGTTATAAAGTATTGGTTTGGTATAGAAGTTGGTATAGTAAATGGAGATGCAGATAAAACTTCAAGAAGAAGAATATTAGACGATTTTAGAAAAAAAGAAGGTTTTAATGCTATAATTTTATCTCCAGAAGCAGCAGGAGTCGGACTTAATATTGTTGAAGCAAATCATGTTATTCATTATACTAGGCATTGGAATCCTGCAAAAGAAGAGCAAGCTACAGATAGAGCATATAGAATAGGACAAAAAAAAGATGTATATGTTTATTATCCTATTATCTCTAATGTTGAAAATATAGAAAGAGAAGAATATCGTACTGTTGATGAGTGGATAAGAAAACAATTGGAAATAGATATGACTGATAGTTCGCCAGAAGAAAAATTAAATAGAATAATTGTAAAAAAGAAAAGAATGCTCAAAGATTTCTTCTTAACTTGTGGTGGAGAATTTGATGATGATATGGCAAAAGAATTTGCAGCTATGTCAAGTGGAGTAGAAAAAGATTTAAGTATTGAAATGATTGACAATATTCCTTATCAAGAGTTTGAAAAATTAGCAGTAGTATTGTTAGAAAAAGAATTTAATAGCAAATATGGACTAGTGACTGTTGAAAGTGGAGATAAAGGAATAGATGGACTTATTTTCTCAGAAAATGGAAATATTCTAATTCAAGCAAAACACACAAAAAGGTTAGATTCTAATGCTGCTAGAGATTTATTTTTTGGTGAAAAATTTTACTCTGAGGCATTGAATAAATCTTTTCCTAAATTAATAGTTTTTACTTCTGCATCTAAAAATAATATAAGTGAAGATATTAAAAAATTAGAGGTAAAAGGAGAGATAGAAATATATTACAGAGAAAAAATTACAGAATTATTAAATAAATATCCTACTAAAATTACTGAATTGATAGATAGAGATATAAGATATTCTATTGAGGATATAAAAAATTATATAAAAACTATGTGTATATAAATAAAGAAAGCCATTAAAAACTTAATGATAAGGTTCAAAAGTTTTTGATGGCTTTTTTATTTTTAAAATATATAAAAATTTAATTCTAATCAATAATATTTAACACAAAATTAAGAAAATATGTTATAATTTTTAAATACTGAAAAATAAAAAGGGGATTAAAAAATGGTTGAAGCATTTAAAATAATTGGTGGAAAAAAAATAGCTGGAGAATTAAAAGTTGATGGTTCAAAAAATTCAACACTCCCAATAATGATAGCAACATTAGTTGAGAAAGGAACTTATGTCTTAAGAAATGTTCCTGATTTAAGAGATATTAGAACTTTGGTTGCACTCTTAGAAAGTTTAGGATTGGAAGTAGAAAAATTAGATGCTAATTCATATAAAATAATAAATAATGGACTTAGTGGAGCAGAAGCAAGTTACGATTTAGTTAAAAAGATGAGAGCTTCATTTTTAGTAATGGGTGGAATGCTTGCCATAGAAAAAAGAGGAAAAGTTGCTCTACCAGGTGGTTGTGCAATAGGAGCAAGACCTGTTGACTTACATTTAAAAGGTTTTGAAGCACTAGGAGCAAAAATAAATATAGAACATGGATATGTTGAAGCTACAACAGAAAATGGCTTAATTGGTGGAAATATAGTACTTGATTTTCCAAGTGTTGGAGCAACAGAAAATATAATAATGGCAGCAGTTAAAGCTAAAGGGAAAACTGTTTTAGAAAATGCTGCAAAAGAACCAGAAATAGAAGATTTATGTAATTTCCTAATAAAAATGGGAGCAAAAATAACAGGAGTAGGAACAAGCAGACTTGAAATTGATGGAGTGGATAAGCTGACTGCTTGTGAATATAGTATAATTCCAGATAGAATAGTTGCAGGAACATATATAATAGCTTCTATCTTATTTGATGGAAGTATAAAAGTTTCTGGAATAGTTCCAGATCATTTATCAAGTTTCTTATTAAAGCTTGAAGAAATGGGAGCTAAATTTAAAATAGAAGGAGATAGATTAGAAGTTTTATCAAAACTATCTGATTTAAAACCTGTAAAAGTAACAACTATGCCACACCCTGGTTTCCCAACAGATTTACAATCTCCAATGATGACACTTATGTGTTTAGTAAATGGAGCAAGTGAGATAAAAGAAACAATATTTGAAAATAGATTTATGCATGTACCAGAACTTAATAGAATGGGAGCAAAAATAGAAATTGACTCATCAACTGCTAAAATAACAGGAGTTGAAAATTTCTCATCAGCAGAAGTTATGGCAAGTGATTTAAGAGCAGGAGCATCACTTATACTTGCTGCACTGAAAGCAAATGGTGAAAGTTTAGTAAACAGAATTTACCATGTGGATAGAGGATATGAAAATTTTGAAGAAAAATTTAAGGCTTTGGGAGCAAATATAGAAAGAATTAAGACAGAAGCCTAAGGAGAGAAAATGGAAAGAATAATAGGTATCAATCCAGTTACAGAGGCTTTATTAAATAAGGAAAAAAATATAGAAAAATTAGAACTCTATAATGGTCTAAAAGGTGAAACAGTACAAAAATTAAAAGATTTAGCTTCTAAGAGAAATATAAAAATATTTTATACTGGCAAAAAAATAGAGAATTCTCAAGGTGTGGCAGTATATATAAGTAACTATGACTACTACAAAGATTTTGATGAAGCCTATGAAGAGCTTGCTGGAAAAGATAAATCATTGGTTTTAATCTTAGATGAGATACAAGACCCAAGAAATTTTGGAGCAATAATAAGAAGTGCAGAAGTATTTAAAGTAGATTTAATAATAATTCCAGAAAGAAATTCAGTGAGAATAAATGAAACTGTTGTTAAGACTTCAACAGGAGCAATAGAATATGTAAATATTTCTAAGGTTACTAATCTGTCAGATACAATAAACAAACTTAAAAAGTTGGATTACTGGGTATATGGAGCAGCAGGAGAAGCAAATATAAACTATAATGAAGAAGATTATCCAAATAAAGTTGTTTTAGTTCTAGGAAATGAAGGTAGTGGAATTAGAAAAAAAGTAAGAGAACATTGTGATAAACTGGTTAAAATACCAATGTATGGACAAATTAACTCATTAAATGTTTCTGTTGCAAGTGGTATTCTGATGTCAAGAATTGTAAATAAATAATGGAGAGAAAATGGAAGATATCAATGCTATTTTAAAAAAAGCACAGTCTGGGGATAATGAAGCGATTAACTTAATCTTAGAAGAATACTCAAAACTTTTATCTTTTAATGCACAAAAATATTATTTAGTAGGTGCAGAACAAGAAGATTTAGTACAAGAAGGAATTTTAGGTTTATTAAAAGCAATAAAATTCTATGATGAAACTAAATCATCTTTTAGTAGTTTTGCATTTTTGTGTATAAGAAGAGAGATGATAAGTGCAATAAGAAAGGCTAATACTCAAAAAAATATGGTGTTGAATGAAGCTTTAAAAACAAATGCTATACTTGAAGACAGTGCATATTTTGATGATGAAGGACATAACATAAATAATTATAAATCATCAGAAAGTAATCCAGAAGAAGCCTATTTATTAAAAGAGGAAATAGAAGAATTTAAAAATTTTTCTGAAAGTAATTTTAGTAAATTTGAAAAAGAAGTTTTAACTTATTTAATAAGAGGCTACTCATATAGAGAAATAGCAACAATTTTATCTAAAAATTTAAAAAGCATAGATAATACAATTCAAAGAATAAGAAAAAAGAGTGAAGAATGGATAAAGGAAGAAGAAAATATTAAGAGGTGAGAATAAATTGAGAGATTATGAATTTAGTGAAATTGAAAAGAAATGGCAAGAAAAATGGGATAAAGATAATATATTTAAAACAGAAAATGAAGTAGAAGGGAAAGAAAATTACTATGTACTTTCAATGTTACCTTATCCTTCTGGGAAATTACATGTTGGGCATGCTAGAAACTATACAATAGGGGATGTAATTTCAAGATATAAAAGAATGAAGG
>ERZ773026.1818-NODE-1818-length-10461-cov-23.034499_pt1 | contig 10461 bp, 6 predicted proteins | sample MGYA00580838_ERZ773026 | MGnify/ENA primary metagenome ERZ773026 (study PRJEB29015, sample SAMEA2738006) | human oral metagenome | biome: human oral; feature: human-associated habitat; material: dental | place: China | collected 2055 ... | reverse complement strand
CCCCTGCCTAAGTCGGTCACTCCGAGCCGGATTGCCAGCAATCTGGACTGCTTTGGCATTGAGCTAGATGATGCGGACTTGGAAGTGCTCAAAAATGTCAGCGGTTTGGCCGGTAGCGCACCAAATCCGGATGGGATGGATTTTTAGATGAAAATCCGATTCTATCGAAGTTCAGATAGAGAAGCCTTGCAGTCTTATCATTTAACCGACTTGAGATTTACCAGTCATCCGAGCCAGGCTGTCGCTGACTTGGAAAATCGCTATGCCATCTTGGGTATTGAAGAACACCAAATCGTAACCTTTTTAATCTTGGACGCTGGGGAAAAGAAGTATACTTATGGCGGTCAGCCAGATAGCCTGCTCCTTCGTAGCTTTTCAACGTATGAAGACTTTCAGATGCGAGGGTACGGTAGTCAGACGCTGAAGCTCTTGCCTGATTTCATAAGAGAACATTTGCCCATGTATAAAAGTATTATCTTAGGCGTCAATGAGAGAAATCAAGTCGCTTCCTATCTCTACCGAGAGATCGGTTTTAGCAAACAGCCCCAGCGCATATTAGGACCAGCCGGTTGGCAGGAAGTCTATGAATTAAAAATCTAAAGCTATCCCCAGTTTGAAATAAGCTGGGGATTTAATTGGACTGGTTTTAGAAATAGTTTTAATCAATAATTTACGATAAAAAGCAAACCTATTATTCTCTATAAATGACTGCCAGTAATGTGACAAGTAAAATAATAGAGTTTAAGATATTATTGCCATTTTAAGTTACCATACAGAATGTATTAGAGTGAATAACTTAAAAATTTAAAAGGAAAGTTAAAAATGCTATAATGTTACTTAAATTATAATTGTTTAAATTTATCGAAATTAATAGAGGTTGATAACAAATGGACGACTTAATAAAAAAAATAAATAAATTTAGAGATGATCGTGATTGGCGAAAGTTTCACAATGAAAAAGATTTAGCTATATCTATTTCACTGGAAGCTAGTGAACTTTTGGAGTTGTTCCAATGGAAACAGTCAGAAGAGGTTGTCAGCCATTCATTAGATCAAATTGCTGAAGAGTTAGCAGATGTTTTAATTTATAGTTTTATGTTAGCTGATAATTTACAACTTGATGTAAATAAGATTATTGAGGATAAACTTATCTCTAATAATATGAAGTATCCAGTTAACTTGAGTAAAGGTAATAACAAAAAATACACTGAGTTGGAGAAATAATGGTAAAAATACAAAGTCCAATTGTAAGAGAAATAGATTATACAAGCAACTCACTGGTGAAACTTAAAAACCAACTTAGTCTTAATGAAAATAAAAATGATTTAAAATTTTTATTCGATTATCCGGTAGTTTATATTGTTAACGATGAGAAGAAAAATCAATTTAGTGTATACATAGGAGAAACAACTGATATAATTCGGCGAACTAGTCAACACTTAATTGACGATGTAAAAAAAGAGAATAGAGATGATTGGAGAGATTTTGCAACATCTTCGACAACAAAGATGTTTGTAATTGGTCACAATCATTTTAATAAGTCGTTAACTCTAGATATAGAAAATCGTTTAATGCTTTATTTATCAAGTGTCGACAATGTTACCAGGGTACAAAATAGAAGAGGAAATCCTCAAAATGAGTATTATACATCTAATGAGTTAGACTTAATTTTTTCAAAAATTTGGCGTTTGCTAAGAAAGAGCAACAAACATTTATTCCCTATTGAGAGTATTGTTCGAAATTCAGCAATTTTCAAAGCGTCTCCGTTTCATAAATTGACCGAAGAACAAATCGAAGCTAAAAACACTATTATTACTAAAATAAGTGCCTCGATTAGTAAAAATCAAGATGGAACACTCATTATAGTTAAAGGAGAAGCTGGAGCGGGGAAAACAGTTTTAATGAGTTCGCTTGTGGATGATTTATTAAACTCTGATGATATTTCATTTATTAAAGATAATAATTTCATTAATATCGTTGTAAACAATGATCATCAATTAAAAGTGTACAAAGAAATTGAAAGAAAATTAGATTGGAATAGTGGCTCTAGTCTAGAAGTGGCGAACAAGCCTACTCAATTTTTAAATGCACTGAAGAAAAATGCTATTAAGGCAGGAGTGGTTATAGTTGACGAAGGCCATCTACTGCTTACTGCGAAGAATCAATCATATCTTGGTGGAAATCATTTAAAGGATTTACTAGCACAATCAAAAGTAGTTGTTCTGGTTTATGATGATAAACAGATTATGAATAAATCTCAAATATGGACTGATAATTCATTTTTAGAATTGGAACATGAAGCTAATCTGGAAGGAAATTTAATTGAATTACGCAATCAAATGAGAATTAGCGCAAATTCTGAAACTATTGATTGGATTCATAGTATTATTGATGAAGGTGAAATTAAGAAATTTAAAAAAGATGCTCAATATGATATTAAATCTTTTGATTCTCCTTTGGAACTACAAAATGCTATCAAATCTAAGAATGCTAATCAAAAATTAGGTATTTCTAGATTGGTAGCAACATATGATTGGCCATATGTTAGAGAAAATAAGAAACAAGCAACTCCGAAATGGTTTGTTGAAATAGATAATTGGAAGGCTCCTTGGAATCTACAATTAGAGTCAGAGAAGGAATTTGACAAATTATCTTGGATAGAGCAACCTCAAACAATTAATGAAATAGGCTCTACGTTCACAGTTCAGGGATTTGACTTGAATTATGTGGGTGTTATTATCGGACCATCTGTGAAGTATCGAAACGGCAAAATTATTTATGATATTTCTGAAAGTAAAAATAAGGGAGCTGTTCAAAACCGTAAACTTGCGAATGGTGAAAAAGTAAACTATGGTGAAAGACTGTTGCGAAATGAATTAAATGTGCTGTTAACACGAGGAGTAAATGGTTTATATATTTATGCTGTTGATGAAGAATTAAGGGAAGCTTTGAAGAAAGCAATTAAATAAAATTATAATCAGTTATTGTCAGGCTTCCATGGGATGTTTACTTGCTCTTTATCCAAATACCTACTTACAACATTTTACCATACTGAAAGGAGACTTCTATGAGACTTTGGCATGAGGCATTGATTCCTCAACTTCCCCGTCCTCAACTTTTGGGGCAACATCGGGAGTGTTGTGCCCTACGTGGCAATGGCTGGGGCAGAAAGCATGCGACAGTGGACTATGTCTTTACCTACTCACCCTATCATCTCTATGCCTATCATCGTTTGATCATGGAGGAGATGGCTGGTCGCGGCTACAGTGTCAGTCCAGAGTGGCTGGACAAGAACTACCGTGGCAAGACTTGCCCTCCTTATCAAGACTTAGCAGAGGAGAAGCTAGGTAATCCCATCTATAGTGAGCATGACGCCGCCTACTATGAGGAGTGCTTAGATAATCTCCGTGAGAAGGGGATAGAGCTGGAGTAATGGCGTGAAAGGTTTGCGATGAAAAATTCTTCTTCGCATTTTTGAGTCATAAAGATGAGACCTAAGGATTATTCCTTAGGTTTTATGTTTTAGTATTATGATGTATTTTCGGTTAGAAAGTGATGAAAAAGAGCTTGTTGCACGCTATTTTATAAACAGGGTGATAGATCTGTTTTCTTCATAAATAGTGAGATCTTTTTTGCAACAAACCTTAAGAACCCTATACCGTAAAAGAATCAATAAAAAAACGAACTAACCATAGAGTAGTCCGTTTTTTGTTTAATAGAAAGAGGCATTAGTGAGTGAAGTCAAGTACCATACGTCCTTGGATTGTACCTGCCTCCATTTCGCCAAAGACGTCTACAGCGTCATCAACAGGGCGTTTTTCGACAACTGGAACGACTAATCCTTCAGCACCAAATTGGAAGGCTTCTTCTAAGTCTTTACGAGTACCTACAAGAGAACCGATGACTTGGATACCGTCTAGAACAGTCTTGACAATGCTGAGGTCCATCATTTCAGATGGCAAACCAACAGCTACTACACGACCGCCTGCACGTACAGAATCAACGGCTTGGTTGAAGGCCACTTTAGAAACGGCTGTTACGACAGCAGAATGAGCTCCGCCGTTTGTCTTTTCTTTGATGAGACCAGGAACATCATCAACTTCACGTCCATTGATGACAATATCAGCACCAACTTCTTTGGCTAAGGCAAGTTTGTCATTGTTGATATCGACTGCTACAACATGGGCATTGAATACTCTCTTGGCATATTGAACAGCTAGGTTACCCAAACCACCTGCACCATAAAGGACGATCCATTGGCCTGGTTGGAGCTGAGCTTCTTTGATGGCTTTGTAAGTAGTTACACCAGCACAAGTGATAGAAGAAGCTTGTGCAGGATCAAGACCTTCAGGAACTTTGACAGCATAGTCAGCTGTTACGATACATTGTTCAGCCATACCACCGTCAACAGAATAACCAGCATTTTTTACTGTACGGCAAAGAGTTTCACGTCTTGTAGTACAGTATTCACATGTGCCACAACCTTCAAAGAACCAAGCGACACTGACGCGGTCACCGACTTTTAAGCTCTTCACATCAGGAGCCAATTCTTTGACAATACCAATCCCTTCGTGACCAAGGATACGACCAGGGACCTTACCGAAGTCGCCATGTGCAACGTGTAAGTCAGTGTGACAAACACCACAGTATTCAATTTCTACAAGAGCTTCACCTTTTTCAAGCGGACGGAGTTCTTTGTTTTGGATAATTTCTACACCAGTGCTTTCTGGATTAACAACAACTGCTTTCATAAGTAGTTCCTCCTGTTTAATTATTATTATTAATATGTTAATCACATCATAAAGTTTTTGCGTCGGCAAGCGTTTTCAGCAAAGAGTAATTCCCTGCTAGATTTCTAGGTGGCCTATTTTTTACGATCAAGGTAGCAAAAACCGTATATTAATCTAATTTTGTTCTATATTTCAAACAAATTGACTCATCAAACTTTATAAAATAGGTATTAAGTAGAAAAACATTCGGTAATATTACATTTTCGTTACATTTTATAACAAAGTATGAATTTTCAGACAATTTTTATTATAATATGAGTTAAAAAATATTGAGGAGTTTTGTATGAAAAGACAACAACGTTTTTCACTTCGGAAGTTCAAATTTGGTTTGGCTTCGGCTTTGTTGGGAACTGCTTTGATTTTTGGTTCAGGCCAAGCTAATGCGGACGAGCAGACAGGCGTTAGTACAGCAGAAGCGAGTCAGCAGTCAAGCCTAGTTACAACAGCTGATCCGTCAGAGCAGGAGTCTCTTTCTGCGGATAAGGCGACAGTAAAAGAGGACAAGTCGCAAGCTTCTGAAGAAGTAGACAAATCCTCAAGTTCAGAGCCAGCAAATGCTCAAGCTCCATCAGCAGGAGAAACTAAGGAAGAAAAGCAAGTAGCTAGCGACACAGCAGTAGCTACAGAGCCAAAACAGGCTGTTTCGACAGCAGAGGTGACAAACCCTTCATCTGCGAAGAAAGATGATAAGCAGGAGGTTAGGGCTGAAAATCCTGAAAGCAAGCCAGCGACTACAGAAGCTGTAGCGTCAGAAAATACAGGTCAGCCAGTTGCTACTGCGACTTCTGCAGAAGAAGCTAAAGCTAGCAAGGACGAGCAACCAACTAGCATCAGTAGTAATGAAATCATCAAGGTTCCTCAAACTTGGTCTCAAGGTTACAAAGGGGAAGGCCGCTTGGTTGCTGTTATCGACTCTGGCTTAGACGTCCACCATGAAGTCTTGCGTATTTCGGACCCTTCAAAAGCCAAATACCAAACGGAGGCTGCTCTTGAAGAAGCAAAGAAGAAGGCCGGAATTGATTATGGTAAATGGTATAACAGCAAGGTTGTCTATGCCTATAACTATATTGATGGCGATGATAGCATCAAGGAAAAAGATAGCTATTCTCACGGTATGCACGTTACTGGTATCACGGCTGGAAATCCAGACAAGAAGGATAGCAATGGGGAATACATCTATGGGGTTGCTCCTGAAGCCCAAGTGATGTTCATGCGGGTCTTCTCAGACCGTCAAAAAACTACGAGCGACGCCATTTATATCAAGGCCATCGAAGATGCGGTAGCCTTGGGGGCAGATTCCATCAATATGAGTTTGGGTTCAGCAACAGGATCAGTCGTAAACATGAGTCCTAGTCTCTCTGCTGCGATTGAACGAGCTCGAGCTAAAGGAGTCAGTGTCGTGATTGCGGCTGGTAATGAAAATACTTTCGGAAGTGGCCATTCCAAACCTCTGGCTGAAAATCCAGACTATGGTTTAGTCGGAAATCCTTCAACTGCAGAAGGAGCTATTTCTGTTGCCTCTGTTGATAATACGGTAGTGACTGAGGAAGTCATGGAAGTTCGTGGTCTAGAAGACAACGCTGAATTAAGCAACGGAAAATTCACATTTGCCAAAGCAGATAGCAAGGCTGATTTTGAAAAAGGCAAGGAATATGAGTATGTCAATGCTGGTCAAGGTCGTGAAGAAGATTTTAATGGCCTAGATTTGACAGGGAAATTGGCCCTTATTCAGCGTGGTTCGATTACGTTCTCTGAGAAGATTAAAAATGCGATCCAACATGGTGCAGCTGGTGCCCTCATTTACAATAATGTTGAAGGGGCTAATATTCAGATGGCCTTGGATAAGGATTCAGAATCAGCTCCATCAGCCTTTATCAGCAAACAGTATGGTGAAGCCTTGGCTGCTGGTAATTATAAGATTGCCTTCAATGGATTGAAAGATAATCGTCCAAATCCAACAGCTAAAGAACTATCTGACTTCTCTAGCTGGGGTGTTACAACCGATGGGCAGCTGAAGCCGGATGTGTCAGCTCCTGGTGGATCTATCTATTCTTCACTCAATGACAATACCTATGGTAGCATGAACGGAACCAGTATGGCCTCTCCACATGTGGCTGGTGTTGCGGCCTTGGTGAAAGAATACCTGCTCAAGCATTATCCAAACCTAACTCCAGCTCAGAATTCTGAATTGGTCAAGGCTTTGATCATGTCTACAGCGAAATTGCATATTGATAAAGAAACAGGCGCTTATACCTCTCCGCGTCAGCAAGGTGCAGGAATCGTTGATACAGCTGCTGCGGTGTCTACTGGACTTTATGTTACTGGGGAAAACCAATACCCAAGTGTATCTTTAGGCAATGTCGAAGATAGCTTTACGTTTGACGTGACGGTTCATAATATTACTGATACTGACCGAACCCTGAAAATGATTGTCAATACCAATACAGATACGGTTAAGGACGGCCAATTCGATCTGACACCTCGTAAATTGACTGAGACAGTCTGGCCAGAAGTTACAGTCAAGGCTCATAGTAGTCAGACTGTAACTGTAAAGGTTAATGTGGCTAAATTTGCAGAAGAGCTGACCAAGTTAATGCCAAACGGCTACTTCTTGGAAGGTTTTGTTCGCTTTGTTGACCCAGCAGATGATGGTGACGTAGTGAGCCTTCCATTTATGGGCTTCCGTGGTCAATTCCAAAATCTGCCAGCTGCTGAAAAACCAATTTATAAATTAGTTCGCGATGGCAAATCAGGCTTCTATTATCAGGTGCCAGAGGATAAAAGTATTGATTCTAAAAGCAATGTGACGAGCCTTGTAACAACGTCTAAAGATACCCTTTATTCAACTGGAAAAACTGTAGACCGCAGTTCAGTTGTCTTAGGAACAGCAGAAAATGCTGATGGGAAACATATCTTACAGCTGGATGCTGATGGCAATATTCGCTTAGCCTTCTCACCAAATGGCGATGGCAATAAAGATGTAATCCAGTACCGCTCTGTCTTCTACCGGAATGTGAACAATCTGACAGCTAGTGTGTATACAACAGATGATACTGACTACCGCTTCCCAATCTGGCAAAGTAGCAAGGCTTGGGATGGCCGTAAGAATTTCTATAGCGGTGATGCGAGAAAACCGAAGTCTTATCTTTTGACAAATACTGTTTGGGATGGTCGCGATAGCAAGGGCAACCCGTTAGAAGATGGCCGCTATACCTATGTCGTTCGCTACACACCTGACGTGCCTGGTGCAGAAGAACAAACCGTAAGCTTCGATCTTCAAATTGATACTCAAAAACCTCAGATTACTTCAGGTTATATCACGAATAAAGACGGCGTTGAGACTTTAACAGTCCGTAAGCCAAATGATGTCGGAAACGGTGGTATCCTGCGCGAACAAGTTTTCTACTTGAAGGCAGACGAAGAAGGTTCAATCACTTATAAGGACGTGGATTCCCATGGGAAAGAACGGGAATACGAGCATAGAGTTTATCTTTCAGCCAATGAAGATGGTACTTACACCTTGCCAGAAGGAGTGGACAAGTCCCAGATTTTCTATGCGGTAGAAGATTATGCAGGCAACAAAGATGTTCTTGCCTTGTCTGAATTTGTCAGCCCTGAAAATTCAGGCCGGATCCGAGTTTCCATGGTGGATGCAACTACACATAAAGATGTCGACACGACCTTTGTCTATCGAATCAAGGACGACAAAGGAAAATATGTTGATTTGGATAAAGGAAAAGATATCAACTTCTTACCGTTCGGTCGTTATACAGTGGAAGTCTTCACCTATGATAGGGATGAAATCAAGTTCTACGGTTCCAAGACGCAGGAATTTGAATTAACAGCACAAGATAGCTTCAAGACAATCGAGTTCCTTGTTAAGGAAGTTGTCTTTGCGCCAGTCAGTGTTGCTTTTGATCAGCCTGTACCAAAGAATACTCAAGTACTTCTCAAGAACAACAATGGCGATGTATATACATTACCTGCTGCTAAATTTGGCAAGAATTCCTTTGGACGATCAGTAGGGGCAGGATTCTACTCTGTCTTTGTAAATCTCCCAACTGGTTATGAGCTTGTGGAAACAGATCCAACTGTTGAGGTCCTTGAAGGTAAGAACAATCTTCTTAAATTAGGAGTTGTTGTTAAAACCCTTCTTATGGCTGCGGTTAATCAGCAATCAAATCTAGTAACGACAGTTCAATATTACAATGCGTCTACCGCAAAACGTCTGGCTTATGATCAAGCTTATCAATCTGCTAAAGATGCTTTAGCTGGTAAATTGACTCAGGCAGAAGTGGATGCTGTTGTTGCTAAATTGCAAGCTGCAACAACTGATCTTGACGGTAAAGAATCTGATGTGGCAGTTGTTAAAGTGGCAGTAGAAGCTTATGCTGCAACAACGAAGACAGGTGCTTATGCCAATGCTAAGGATAGAAACCGCCGTGCCTATGACCAAGCCTTCCAAGAAGTTACTCTTCTTTTACTCCAAGAGAAGGTGACCCAGGAGCAAATCGATACGGCACTGGCTAAACTGGCGGCAGCTGAGAAAAAATTAGATGGTAAGCCAACGAACTTTACTGATTTACAAAAAATAGTAGAATACGACATGCACTATCAAGCAATCAGCAATAAGTTTATCTATGCTAGCGAGAATGTTAAAGCAGCATATTTAGAAGCGTACGCTCAAGCTAAGGCAGTTCTGGACGATCCGGGAGCTAGCCAAGCAGAAGTTAAGGAAGCTATTGCGAATTTGAAGGTGGCTAGGAGAAAACTTGATGGTAGAAAACCAAGAGTTGTGAAGCCGAGAAAACCAAGACAAGCTTAAATATTTCATGCTTACTTTAGAATTAGAATCCCTTAGGTTTATACTTGAGGGATTTCTTTTATTAAGGGCGTATAAGTGTTTTACAATAGTTAGGATTTCTGCTATAATCTTTTTTAGAGAGAAATCACTTTGTCTACTTTTTAGCGAGTCTGGGATAGTGTGAGCCAGATAGGGAAGCAGAGCAGATGGCGCTTTCGGTTATTATTTTTAAACGTAATGAAGTAATAAATTAGGGTGGAACCGCGTTTTTGACGCCCCTAGGTCGCAATAGCCTAGGACTGTCGGATGTGGTTCTTTTGTTTGTTCAAACAGAGCAAAAGATAGTCCCAGAGCTAAAATGAAAAACTAAAGGAGTAGCAAATGTCTAAAAAATTGACTTTTCAGGAAATTATCTTGACTTTACAGCAGTTCTGGAACGATCAGGGCTGTATGCTCATGCAGGCTTATGATAATGAGAAGGGGGCGGGAACCATGAGTCCTTATACCTTCCTGCGAGCTATTGGGCCAGAGCCTTGGAATGCGGCTTATGTAGAGCCCTCTCGTCGGCCAGCAGATGGACGCTATGGGGAAAATCCCAACCGTCTTTACCAGCACCACCAATTTCAGGTTGTTATGAAGCCTTCTCCGAGCAATATCCAAGAACTTTACTTGCAGTCTTTGGAGCTCCTGGGTATCAACCCGCTGGAGCATGACATCCGCTTTGTCGAAGATAACTGGGAAAACCCGTCAACTGGGTCAGCTGGCCTAGGCTGGGAAGTCTGGCTGGATGGTATGGAAATCACTCAGTTCACTTACTTCCAGCAGGTCGGAGGTCTGCCAACTCAGCCGGTGACTGCTGAGGTGACTT
>ERZ773026.1817-NODE-1817-length-10469-cov-7.278279_pt1 | contig 10469 bp, 8 predicted proteins | sample MGYA00580838_ERZ773026 | MGnify/ENA primary metagenome ERZ773026 (study PRJEB29015, sample SAMEA2738006) | human oral metagenome | biome: human oral; feature: human-associated habitat; material: dental | place: China | collected 2055 ... | reverse complement strand
CACCCGAGATGCTCAAAGCACTGCATAAAACGATTAAAAAGGTAAATGAAGATATTGAGAATTTCTCGTTCAATACCTCAGTGAGCCAATTTATGATATGTGTCAATGAGCTATCTTCGCTTAAGTGTCACCACAAGGCTATTTTGGAACCTTTGGCAGTCCTTGTAGCACCTTTTGCTCCACATATCGCCGAAGAGCTCTGGAAAAGGCTTGGAAATGCTGAAAGTATAACTTATGCGCCCTATCCTATCCACGAAGAAAAGTATTTGCAAGAGGATAGCAAGGAATATCCTGTATCGTTTAACGGCAAAGTACGCTTCAAACGCGCTTTCCCTACCGATATGCCAATTGCTGAAATAGAACAAGCTATTCTTGCCGATCCTCAAACGGCAGAACAACTACAAGGCAAAGCTCCTAAAAAAATCATTGTAGTACCTAATAGGATTATCAATGTAGTAATCTAAAAAAATATTTTACAGTATTTTGAAAGAGAATTGATAATTAATGATTAAAATTTTCTATTTTTGCAAAATTAAAAATTAATATATTTATGAGCCTAAATACGAGTTTAAAAGGAAGATTACGTAATACTAATTTACCAATCACTTATTCACTGTTTCCATTATTTGAGGCAGTGGTGAACTCTATACATTCTATTGATATGTTGAAACAGGAGAAAGATAATTATAATGGAAAAATTATAATTAAAATCCTCCGATCTTCTCATATGATCACTTATGAAGGTTTTGAAAATAATATTATTGGTTTTGAAATAATTGATAATGGTATAGGCTTCAATAAGAAAAATTATGATTCATTTAGAACTTTAGATTCTGAATTTAAAATAAATTTAGGTTGTAGAGGTATTGGTAGGTTGTTATGGCTCAAAGCGTATGATATTGTAAAGATAAAAAGTACATTTTTAGAACAAGGAAAAATATTTTTAAGAGAGTTTGACTTTAGTGCTGAAAAAGAAATCTTTAATGAAAAAACAGAAGAATCTTCTAAAACAGATATAACGACAAGTGTTTTACTTTCAAATTTATCTCCTAAATATTATAAAAGTTTGCCAAAGACTGTATCAACTATTGCAAGAGATTTGTTGGAGCATTGCCTTTGGTATTTTATAAGAGAGGGAGGAGCACCAGATATTGTAATTCAAGATGGAAAAGATAATGTTAAGTTACAAGATGAATTTGATTCTATGATGCTTAATGCTTCTGAAAAAGATAGTTTTACTTTAAAATCTCATATATTTGAGATAATACATATCAAAATAAAATCTACTCAACAAAATAAACACTCTATTAATTATGCAGCAGCTGATAGAGTAGTAAAAGAAGATACTTTATCAAGTAAAATAATACCTGGTTTATTTGGATTTCTCAATGAAAAAGAAGATAAATTTTCATATTTATGCTTTGTTACTTCTTCTTTTTTAAATGATAATGTAAATCCTGAGCGATTAGGTTTTAATATTCCTGAAACTTCTAACAATGGTCTTTATGATGAAGAAGAAATTACTTTTACAGAAATAAGAGAAAAAACAATAGAAAAAGTTAAGAATTACTTAGAGCCTTTTTTAAAAGAAAATAAAGTAAATGGTTTAGATAGAGTTAAGAATTTTGTTGATACTAAGGCTCCACGATATAAACCTATCTTAAATAGAATATCTGAAGAAGATAAGATCGTAGATCCTAATATATCCGATAAAGATCTTGAAATTAAATTACATAATCATTTAGCTAATATAGAGAGTGAGCTTATCGAAGAAGGACATAATATACTTATACCAAGTGTAGAAAATGAAAAAGATTACACTCAAAAAATAGAAGATTATTTATCTAAAGTAAGTGTCATCAAGCAATCTGACTTAGCAGGTTATGTAATGCACAGAAAAGTAATACTTGATTTACTCTCTAATGCTATAAATAAAAAGAAAGATGGGAAATATGTAAAAGAAGAAATAATACATAAACTTATAATGCCAATGCAAACTACATCAGAAGATATTTTTTCTGAAGAAAGTAATTTGTGGCTTATAGATGAACGTTTGGCTTTTCATAACTATTTAGCTTCAGACAAAACGCTCAATTCAATGCCTATAACAGGTTCAGAAGAAAACAAAGAACCAGATCTATTTGCTTTGAATATCTATGATAACCCATTACTTGTTAATAATGGAAAAACACCTCCTCTTGCTTCTATCACTATTGTAGAAATTAAAAGGCCTATGCGAAATGATTTTAAAGAGGGGGAAGATAAGAATCCTATAGAACAAGTGTATGGCTATTTAAAAAGGATAAGAAAAGGTAATGTTTCTACCTTTAATGGAAGACCTATTCCAGACTCTGGTAATATTCCAGCCTTTTGTTATATTATTTGTGATATCACCCCTTCTCTATTTGATAAATGTGAAAATAGTGGATTAGAAATTACTTCTGATAAAATGGGTTTTTTTGGGTTTAATAGAAGCCTTAATTGTTATATAGAAATTATTTCATATGATAGATTATTAAATATGGCTAAAGAAAGAAATAAAGCTTTCTTTGATAAATTAGGTTTACCTTCTACATAATATGTTTCAAATATATCTAAACCACAATATTAAGTTTTTTAATAGACTATGAACCCAGAAATTGTACAAAAATTCTCTGATAAGTTTCTCCCAGAAGAAAAGGAAATCATAGCCCTTATCGAGACACGTACTGATGGAGCAAGTTATTATGAGGGAGCTTGGGTGCCTTCTAACGACCCTTTAGCTTACATAGATATAGAAACAGGAGAACTTTTTTATAAAAATACTCACATACAATGGCTAGTCCCCGATAATAATTGGAAACATTTCTTTCAGGCACAAAAGGCATTCCGACTAAAAGTGCGCCCTATAAAACCCGAAAACGCTTCTAAAGTTTTCCAACATACATTTATGTTGGTCGAAATAGTGGAGGAGAATCTAATAGAGCCTCGTTTTGAGGCTATCTTAGAAGAATATAATACGGAAGTAACCTATGAAGATGATGATTTTTCGCTCGAACTCAACAAAACATACGGCAATTTTGAAGGAGAAATGTATTACCAGGAGGAAGAAGAGGGGCTTTCACTAAATGTTCATACCGATGATATCGAAAAACTAAAAGAACTCCTAACCCTCTTTAGGCAAACAGCCCTTACTAACTTCAAAGCGTGGATAGAACATCTGAAAACCTTTGCTGCCGAAAAACTTACTGATTTAGCCAACAAATGGCAAAAAGAAGGAGATTCCAATGCCCCCGATATTACACCACAACACTTTGCTGAGCGTATGAGTATAACAGAGTTAGTTCTCTTTGATGATGAGCGTTTATGTATCTATTTTGATGAAGACAATATGTTCTGGGGGCACACTATTACTGTGTATACTAACCTTAATGGTACACTCGAAAGTGCTACTATTGAGGGGTAGAAAAAAGTAGAATATTTTAGTAAACGAAACTTAAAAATTTTATAGTAGCAGGTTTTAATCAGTTAGACCCTATTAATTGGTCTATATACTTAATTGAGAGTATCTTGCTTTCGAAGCTTAAAGAATGTGTAGAATTCCTAAGAAAAAACTCTCTAAGATGTCAGTATCTCCTATGATGTTGTGTTTTTCTATCCTGATAGTAAGGGAATACAATGCTACAGTCTGACTTATATGTGATATGTGACCTTGAGAAATTGGTTGGTGATAAATGTTACTTATAGATAAATCTGGTAGAGATTTTCTAATGCCTTTGTTATTAGAACTCGTATATGTTGATAATAAATGAAAAAGTACTTCCTTTGAAGCTAGTTCCTTCCTTGAAGGGGAAGGAATACCCCCAGTAAAATTCAAAGGCATTGACCAATGAAAGACCTATTCGGGGTGTTATGGCCTCTGTATTTACAGACACACCAGCGCCTATGGGTAAGATAAAGAAAGCATCGGCTCCTATTTCAGGCAGGAGTTGCCAGTGGTCGGGTTTTCCTATTTGGGAGCCTGCATATACCTTAGCCCCAATAGCCGCCAGACCGCTCGGATCTACATCAATACTATTGAGTGAAATACCCCAAAAAATAAAATTGCGGCTGCCATTGGTATGAGTATAGGCGACACGTGATCCCCATTTGTCCAAGGGTTCAAATAGCTGTGCCTTGACAGATAAAGGCAATAATGATATGAGGAATAGGAGAAATTTCATAGGATATGAAGATTAAAAAATATATGCTACCTTAATACAAGGTAAGGATACAAAAGTCTAGCAAAGATACAAAAAATATTAATAGCTAAAATATCATGGATATAGATATTTTCTTTTTGATAAGTGTTTTCCACTATGCGCTAATGGGAGCCTTGCTCTACTTTGTAGCCTTTCACAAGAATGAATTTGAACAGCGTGTAGCCCGCTATATACCTTATCATGCGATAAGAGTGGAGCGTAAGCAATACTTGGAGAAAGTAGAAAAATACAAGCGCTATATCTGTAATGGACTTGCTATTTTTTTTGCTCTTGTATTTATAATCCCTCTTGGTTATCTTATTGCCTTAGATATTCTGAAAGGTTGGATGCTTATGCAGGTAGCTTCTTGGGCATTGTCTCCTCTTATATTTCTCTTTTGGGGATATTACCTATTGAGCTGTGTAGTGAAGAGAAATGCCAAAGCGCAACATCTGCTTTTAGAAGAGATGAGTGATAACGATTTTGAGTACCTGCTTAAGATACAGAAAAATTTATCTTGGCTAAGAAAATACTTTCCCTTTTTTATACTGTGTAAAGACAAATTGTATTTTTTTACTTTTTTCACTATCAGAGAAATAGACCCTAAGCGAGTAGAAAAAATGCGTTCTTGGTCGTCCAAAGGAGACAATAGAACGGTTCTGATAAAACATCCCAAATGGTTTATGACCAGTATGACTGGGAGGGTGTATCCTCATTTGCAGGATATTATTAAAAAATACAATCCCCAAGCGGATATAAAATCCTAAGTGAATGCAAGCTAAACGTGCAGTTCTAAATAAACTCCTTACTCACTATGGCAAGCAGAATTGGTGGAACCACTCCAATCGGTTGGTTGATTGGGTTTCTATGATTCTCATTCAGCAAACCACCCAACTCAATGTAGAGCGAGCTTTGGCAAACCTTGAAGGCAAACTCTCAGTGGCAGCACTACATGCCATGGGAGAGGAAGAATTACAAACCCTTATTCGTCCTGCAGGTTTCTACAAACAGAAGAGTAGCTATATCAAGGCATTGATGGCTTGGTATGTATCCCATGGAGCTTCTCTGGACAAATTTGCAGCTATTGCCACTGATGAGCTTCGTATGGAACTCCTTTCTATCAAGGGGGTAGGAGAGGAGACCGCCGATGCGATGTTGTTATATATTTTCCGTAGGAATGTGTTTATTGCTGACCAATATGCCCTTCGTCTCTTTACGCGCTTAGGGCTTACCACCGCAACTACCTACAAAGCACTGCGAGCGGAGTGTATGCCTTTGGTGGCTGATATTTCCTTAGAGACTTGTCAGGAGTGGCATGCTGTGATAGATGAGCATGGAAAAGCCTACCGCCGTGGTCATACCGATGAGGCATGGCTACGACAGTAGGCTTTATGGACAGAAAGGAGCTATTCCTTTATAATCTTGATATTTTTGTCAGCAAACTTTTGGGAAAGCCACTGCTGGAGACGTGCTATATCCACCTCTTTATCCACTTCTTTGCCTTTGACTTGTTCCCTTACAGGGGTATAGAGCATCAGCGTAGTGGTGGAAAGGCTGTCAGAAACAAAGCTATTTAGGCGACCAAAAGAGAAATCCTTGATATTAGGAAACAGAATCTTCACTTCCTTGGCAAAATCGGAATCCTCTATCTTGTACTTTTCTAACTCCTCGGTAAGTTGCTTTATCTTTACGTCTTTGCTGGAGAGTGAAGCTTTATTCTTGTTGATTTCAGAGAGTATTTCTTGACTTATATCCGATTCTTTTTGGCGGATAATAAGTTCTGTATTGGAGATATTGAAGTTTTTGAGGTTGTTTTGTAGGCTCTTTTCCTCCTCTTCGCTGAATTTTTTGTCTAAGAAAGCCAATTCAATTGTTTTAGGAGAAGTATTGTAGCGGATACGTTTGTAGATGATTGTATAACCATTGTTTTCAAACTCAGTGGTGATATAGTGGGCTACATTCTCGTGAAAACGCTTTTCTTGGAAGAGGGTATATGCCAAGTAAAGGCTAGGGGTAACAATGAGTATAACCAATGAGGTGATCACATAGCGCAGACGTTTGTTCAGTTTCTCGTTGCCTGTATTTTTAGGCGTATATTTTAGGTATTTGATAATCAAAAAAGTAGCAATTCCTATAAAGAAACAGTTGATACTATAAAGATAGAAAGCCCCTAAGAAGTAGCTTAAATTACCTGTTGCCAAGCCGAAGCCTGCGGTACATAGGGGAGGCATAAGGGCGGTGGCGATGGCCACCCCTGGGATAGGGTTTCCTTTCTCCTGACGGGTAAGGGAGATAGCTCCTACCACACCACCAAAGAAGGCAATCAGTACATCATAGATAGTGGGGGAGGTACGTGCCAGCAGTTCTGATTGGGCGTCCTTGAACGGGCTGATATAGAAGTAGATAAAGGATACCAATAGGCTGACGATAGTCGCTATCAATAGGCTGCGTCCGGTCTTCTTAAACAGATCGAAGTCATAGGTAGCTAAGGCAAATCCTGCTCCCACAATAGGCCCCATAAGGGGAGAGATGAGCATGGCTCCGATAATTACTGCCGTAGAATTGACATTCAGTCCAATAGAGGCAATGAGAATGGCACAAGCCAGAATCCATAAGTTGGCTCCACGAAAGGAAATATTACTGATAATATCTTCTATTACCTTTTCCTTTTTTTCCTCTCCGTCGTGCAGATTTAAAAGATGTCTAAAGAAACTCATATTTTTTGATTTGATATTTTTCAGGGCAAAGATAAGAATTAATTATCAATTGGCAAATTTTTTAATTTGCTCATATATTATATTGTTAATTTCCAAGGAACTACGATTTCTTTAAAAAAAATTTTATACTTTTGTCGTGATTATATAAAATCAGTGAAATGATGAAACCACATATCTTTACCTTACTGCTGCTTTGTGCGTTACCTGTTCTCGCTCAGCAAGAGGACATTGATGTGCAGCAGGATAGAACGGCTCGGCGTGCGGAGCGTGCAGCCTATTGGGGGCGGTTCTTCTCGGTAGGTTATGAAGGGGGTACGATTGCACCCTTTGGTATCCGAGGGGAATTAGGAGGGAGTGATAAGCGCATAGGTGCTTTCCTTAATTTTCGCTCCTCCCTTAGAAGTACTTCCAAATTGGAACAATATGCAAGAGAAGATTTCCCAGCCAATAAAACCGAGTTTGTAGGGGGAGCTTCCTTGAGGCTAACCCATTGGGCTTATCTCAATGTAGGAGGTGGCATAGGTTGGCATCATTACCCCTTTGTCAATGAGTATGCCCATGAGCAGACTTTGGAGCGGAAGAGCTATATCCCTGGTTATTGGGGAGCTACATTTCGGCTTACTAAGCTGATTAATGTAGTAGGAGGTATGTCCTATATTGCCTTTACAGAACGACTATACGCCCCTGAATATACTTTTGGAATTACAATAAACCTTAAACAGTGGTCTGTTATCAGCCACTAATCACTAACAACTAACTGAACAATTATGAAAAGATATCTATTATGTTTGCTGGTCTGTGTAGCTTGTAGCAAGGAAAAGTATAATTTCAAGCAAGTATTTGCCCCTGCCTTCAAAGACCAAAAGAAAATGGAGGTTACCAAAAGCGCTGCCACACTTAGTATAACACTAGTGCAGGACTATAACAGCATGGTTAGCAAAAGAGGCTTTTACTATGCCACTTCCAAAGAAGCCTTAGCCAATATTAGAGAACGCAGAGTGGCTACGGATCCGTCCTTTGGGACAGGGAGCTATACAGTACAGCTCAAGCACCTGATCCCCGAAACCACTTACTACTACCAAGCCTTTGCAACCAATGGACAGGGTACCGCTTTGGCTGAAATACAATCGTTTACCACTCTCAAGGGCACAGCAGCTATCATTAGTACGCTAGAACCAGAAGTGAAAGACTACCAGATCACCTTCAAAGGGGCCATACTCGATACAGGCGGTTACCCTATAACCGAATATGGTTTCTACTATTCTACGGTCAATCAACAACCTTCGGCTGCCGATGGAGTAGTATCCAAAACAACCCCTTCTTATAGAAATGATACCTTCACACTATCATTACAGACTTTTGTAGCCAATACGTCCTACTATGTACGTGCTTATGTGGTGACTCAGAAGGGCAAAGCCTTGGGAGAAGTACTCAAGTTCAACACCTCTCGGGAGGTTCCTGCCTTGGGAGTAGAGATAGAAGCACCTACCCATATTACCAACACCTCTGCTCTTGTCAAGGCAAAAGTGGCTCATATAGGGGGAGCGGCAACCTACCAAACTGGATTTGTTTATAGTAGTACTCAAGAGATGCCTTCTTTGGAAAATGGAGCTACCAAAGTATTGGGGGTGAATACTACAGAAAGGAAATTCTCCCATGAACTTACAGGTCTCGCTCCAGCCAAGCGTTACTTCTTGAGAGCCTTTGTAACCAATGCCGCAGGTACTGTTTATAGTGAGCAGTTGCTGCTACATACCTTGCCTACCGAGGCTCCTGAGGGAGTACATTTTGTCATTTATAAGGATTTGCAACAACGCTCTGTATCTCTCTATGGGAGTGTTGCCTCTGCTGCTGATGGAGGAGTAATCACCGAGCGAGGTTTCGTGTATGATACCTCTAGCGAACGCCTTACCCAAGAAACGGCCCAAGTAGTGAGACTTCAGGGAGGGGCGGGCAATTTCTCCACTACCATACAGGGGCTTACTCCACGTACCCAGTATTATGTGAGGGCTTATGCTAAGAATCAATTTGGTGTTGCTTATAGTGAGGAGGTGGCTACCTTTACCACTCAGGATATGGGTACTCCTTCCGCCTTGCAGATTATCTATGCCATTCCTTCAGTGAGTGAGATATCACTTAGTGCCTTAGTGAGAGAGGACGGTGGTGGTAGTATCTCTCGTCGAGGATTTGTTTATAGCAAAGAGAAGCCTCAACCTACTTTGGACGATAGTTGGGTAGAGGTAGGTAATGGGGCAGGTAATTTCTCAGCTACCCTTCGTAGGCTTTCGGTAGATACACGTTACTATGTACGTGCCTTTGCTACCAACGAGCGCGGCACTTCTTATAGTGAATCGCTTACCCTACATACTCAGAATGTTTCCTTGCCAACGCTTGCTTCCTTTGCACAAAGGGAGGTATTCTCTACTAGAGTAAAGCTGACAGGAAATATAACTTCCAATGGAGGAGGCAAGATACTCCAATATGGCTTTGTATATAGCCAGCATCATACCACACCTACTTTGGAAAACAATACAGGACAGGTTTCTCTTGGAGAAAATATTTTAGGTCATTTCTCTATCGAACTTACACAATTGCAGCGAAATAAAACGTACTATGTAAGGGCTTTTGCGGCCAATGAGCGTGGTACTACCTATTCAGATCCTCAGTCACTGACCACGCCTATTCTTAGTGTAGGTGATACCCATGAGGGCGGTATAGTAGCCTATCTGTTTACTCCTATGGACGAAGGTTTTGTAGCAGGGCAGTTACATGGTTACCTTATTCCTAATATAACCGACTTGCCTACAGAGGGCTACGTTTGGGGATGTGCACTGCCGCAAAACAGTACGAGTCCTTCCCTTGGCACAGGGCGGGACAATACCACTCTTATTGCTAACGATTGTTCTGATACCTCTGCCAGCTATTATGTAAGGCATCATTTCCGTGCTGCCAATAAGGACGACTGGTTTATTCCTAGTATGGTTGAGCTGTCCAATATTGCACATAATCGCAATCTCTTGAGGCTTCCCGTAGCCGCTTATTGGTCATCTACCCAGAAAGACTATTACGAGGCTTATTATGTGCTATTTGCCCCCACAGATGCGAAAGTACATGTAGCAGAGAAGAATAATCCTAAGAAAATACTGCCTATAAGAGAGTTTTGATTTGCCGATTTGTCGATTTGTCGATTTGTCAATCAATGGTGAAAAACAACAATCTTAGTCAGTATTTGTGTAGAGACGCAATTTATTGCGTCTTAGTGTAGAGATATAATTTATTGTATCTTAGTGTAGAGATACAATTTATTGCGTCTTAGTGTGGAGGTGCAATTTATTGCGTCTTAGTGTAGAGATATAATTTATTGCGTCTTAGTGTAGAAATATAATTTATTGCGTCTTAGTGTAGATATAATTTATTGCGTCTTAGTGTAGATATAATTTATTGCGTCTTAGCATGAGTGAATATATAGGCAAGGAGTTAGGAGTAAAGCTCTCAACCTCATGGTCTCATGAGCTAATTAGCTCATTGTTAA
>ERZ773026.1811-NODE-1811-length-10494-cov-7.299741_pt1 | contig 10494 bp, 10 predicted proteins | sample MGYA00580838_ERZ773026 | MGnify/ENA primary metagenome ERZ773026 (study PRJEB29015, sample SAMEA2738006) | human oral metagenome | biome: human oral; feature: human-associated habitat; material: dental | place: China | collected 2055 ... | reverse complement strand
AAGAGGCCATGAATGAGCTTGAACGGTTTTTTAAAAGTGTAAACCGTACTATACCTGATGCGAGTCGGCGAGAGGCACAATTACCAGAAGGGGCGAAGGTATTATATAACACTGTTGGAGTTGCACCAGGTGTAGTCGTTGAAGATGGTGACACTACATACATACTTCTGCCTGGACCTCCTGGAGAAATGAAGGGAATGTTTCAAGAGAGCGTAGTTCCTTATTTAAATGGTCGATTTGGTTCTCAAGGGGTTGTTACATCTTATCGTTATGGTGTATATGATATTCGTGAAATTGATTTAGAAAGAACCTTGATGGATCTCATTAAGAAGCAATCTAATCCGACGATCGCTTTGCTCATTAAAAAGGGCTACATTGAGGTTCGCATCACTGCTAAGGCTGAAACATTAGAAGCGGCGCAAGAACTACTTAATCCTTGGGATGCAATCATACGAGAGCGTTTAGGTTCTCGCGTAGGACGCGACTTAACGATTTCTATGGAGGAAACACTAGGCCGTACCTTGCTAAAGGAACACAGCACTATTAGTACTGCTGAATCTTGTACATCAGGATTGGTTGGTAAGCTTCTTACTAATGTCAGTGGTAGTAGTGAGTACTATATGGGCGGTGTCATCTCGTATAGTAATGATGTGAAACATCGTGTTTTAGGTGTACCACAAGATATGCTAGATGCGTATGGTGCTGTTAGTGAGCAAGTGGCTAAGGCTATGGCAGAGGGGGCACGAATTGTTGGTCAAACAACATATGCTGTTTCTACGACAGGCATAGCTGGTCCTGGAGGCGGTACGCTAGAAAAGCCTGTTGGTCTTGTTTGGTTTGGTGTTACTGGTCCACATGGTACGGTAGCCCATAAAGCTAATTTAATTGGCAATCGAGAAGATATTAGACAAAGTGCAGCAGAGCTAGCACTTTACTATGTTTATACTTATATAACAGAAAAGGGGAAATAAAATAATGGCTGTAGATGGTAGACAAGCAGCGTTGGATAACGCATTAAAACAAATTGAAAAAGATTTTGGTAAAGGTGCTATTATGCGTCTTGGTGAGGCGGCAGATCGCATGAATGTAGAGGTGATTTCCTCTGGTTCTCTAGCTATCGATATTGCTGTTGGTGTAGGTGGTTTTCCTCGTGGTCGTGTAATTGAAATCTATGGTCCAGAATCTTCTGGTAAAACAACAGTAGCTCTTCACGCGGTAGCAGAAGCTCAAAAACAAGGTGGCATTGCAGCATTTATTGATGCGGAGCATGCGATGGATCCTGTATATGCTCGCAACTTGGGGGTAGACATCAATAATTTGTTGATTTCTCAACCAGATAATGGAGAACAAGCTCTTGAAATTACAGAAGCCCTTGTTCGCAGTGGTGCAGTAGATATTGTTGTAGTTGACTCCGTAGCAGCATTGGTACCTAAAGCGGAAATTGATGGTGAAATGGGTGACGCTCATGTAGGCTTACAAGCTCGTTTGATGAGTAAAGCCTTGCGTAAATTGACTGGTATCATCAGTAAATCCAAAACAGTTGTTATCTTCATCAACCAATTGCGTGAAAAAGTAGGTGTTATGTTTGGTAATCCTGAAACAACAACTGGTGGTCGTGCGTTGAAATTCTATTCTTCTGTGCGTCTTGATGTTCGTAAAGGGGAATTGATCAAAGCAAATAACGAAAATGTTGGTGCTCGCACAAAAGTCAAAGTTGTTAAAAATAAGGTGGCACCTCCATTTAAGACCGCTGAATTTGATTTGATGTATGGCGAAGGTATTTCTAAAACTGGCACACTTATTGATATTGGTACAAATATGGAAATTATTAATAAATCTGGTGCTTGGTATTCTTATAATGGGGAACGTATGGGCCAAGGTAAGGAAGCGGCTAAACAATACTTGCTAGACAATCCACAAATAGCTGATGAAATCGATCGCATTATTCGTGATACATTAGCTGTTGGTACTGAAGAAATCGATGTAATCGGTGAAGAAGTAACTGAAGAAGTATAATCATGAGTGACGAAACGATGCAAGCTGCTATGGACCAAGCGTATCGATTCCTAGCTCAACGCTTTCTTAGTTCTTATGAACTGACACAAAAAATGAGACGTAAACAATTCGAGGACCCTATCATTGAGAGGGTCCTTGAGCGCCTTAGAGATTATGATTATATTAATGATGAACGTTTATCTGAGCAAGTATTAACCTATTTGATGAAAGAACAGAAATACGGTGCTTATGTGATTAAGCAAAAAATGAAACTTCGAGGACTTGCGATTCCTCAAGAAATTTCTGCTTATGATGAGGTAAAAGCTGCTTATCGGGTGGTAGAAAAAAAATTTGGATCTATTCTCAATGAAGAGAAGACTCCTCGGGTAAAAGTTTTTAGTTTTCTCAAATACAGGGGGTTCTCAACAAGCACAATTCAAATTGTATGCAATGATTTTTATGAATAAATTATGCTTTTTGAGAGGCCTTACTAAGCTTGTAAAATCTTGACAGAAAGGGCTTTGAAGTCTAAAATTAATAATAGCCTTATTTATTTATATGATGATATGGCTAATTGATAATTTAATGCATAAAGGGCATAAAAAGGAGCATGAAAGCTCAATTTTGAGAACTTAAAAGGAGGTGAAAGAAATTTTAGAGTATAGTCTAATTGCAGTGGTAATGGTACTGATTGGACTAGGGGTAGGCTATTTTTTAAGAAAAAATATTGCTGAAGGAAAACTGAATCAAGCTGAGCAAGAGGCTGCACGCATCATTGCAAATGGTGAACGCACAGCTGAGTCTAAAAAGAAAGAAGCTTTATTAGAAGCGAAAGAAGAAATTCATAAGCTCCGTTCTGATGTGGAACGAGAAAATAAAGATCGTCGTTCTGAACTTCAACGTATGGAACGTCGTATTCTTCAAAAAGAAGAATCTTTGGATAAAAAATTAGACAATATTGAGCACAAAGAGGAAGCTTTACATCGCAAAGAAGCTGACTTAGCCCAAAGCCGTGAAAAGGTAGAAGCTTTGTATGAAAAACAAATGGCAGAATTGGAACGTATTTCTGGCATGACGTTCGAAGAAGCAAAAAATATCTTGTTAACGAATGTGGAACAAGAAATCCGTCATGAAACGGCGATTATGGTTAAGGAAATGGAGCAGCAAGCTAAGGATGAAGCGGAGAAAAAAGCGAAAGAAATTATCTCCTCTGCCATCCAACGTTGTGCAGCTGACCATGTAGCGGAAACTACCGTATCCGTAGTGGCATTGCCTAATGATGAAATGAAGGGGCGCATTATTGGTCGCGAAGGTCGTAACATTCGTGCACTCGAAACATTAACAGGTATTGATTTGATTATCGATGACACACCAGAAGCAGTTATTCTTTCCGGCTTCGATCCAATTCGTCGTGAAGTGGCTCGTATTGCGCTGGAAAAATTGATTGTAGATGGTCGTATCCATCCAGCTCGTATTGAAGAAATGGTTGGTAAAGCTCGTAAAGAGGTGGACCAAACTATTAAAGAGGCTGGTGAACAAGCGACATTTGAAGCTGATGTTCACGGCTTACATCCTGAAATTGTTAAGATTTTAGGCCGTTTGAAATATCGTACTAGTTATGGTCAAAACGTATTGAAACATTCCATTGAAGTATCTCATTTAGCAGGTTTAATGGCAGCTGAACTAGGCTGTGATGTAACTTTGGCTAAACGAGGTGGTTTGATTCATGATATTGGTAAAGCATTAGACCGTGAACTTGAAGGTTCTCATGTTCAAATCGGTGTTGATGTGGCTCGTAAATATCGTGAAAGTGCAGCAGTAATTAACTGTATTGGTGCTCATCATGGTGATGAAGAGTTCCAAACTGTAGAAGCTGTATTAGTAGCTGCCGCTGATGCTATCTCCGCTGCCCGTCCAGGAGCACGTCGAGAAACATTAGAAAACTACTTAAAACGTTTATCTAAATTGGAAGAAATCGCTGAATCCTTCGAAGGCGTTGAAAAATGTTTTGCTATTCAAGCCGGTCGTGAGATTCGCGTTGTAGTAAAACCGGATAAGATTGATGAAGCTGAGTCTACATTACTTGTTCGGAATATCGTAAAACGCATCGAGTCAGAACTTGAATATCCAGGCCAAATTAAGGTCGTAATTATTCGTGAAACTCGCGTTGTGGATTACGCAAAATAATATGCTATAAGCGATAAGTATAGGCTGCAATGTTTTCATTGCAGCCTATTGTTATCAAAGTTTCGGTAATTACATATTGCTATATACGGCGTATAGGAATCATCATGTATATTGCGTTGTAGATGATGATTCCTATGATTCGTACCAAGCTTTTTTATACTTTTTTTATAATTTAATTGATTAAAATGCTTTACAAATAGAGGATTTTTTATTTGTATATAGAATTAATATATATATGGGGAAGGAGGCGTTGGCTATGAGCCGATATTTTGAAAATGAGTTGATTGAACAAATCAAAGATGCTAATGATATCGTGTCAGTTGTATCCGAGCATGTAGCCTTAAAGAAACGCGGCAAGAACTATTGGGGTTGTTGTCCATTTCATAATGAAAAAACGCCATCCTTTAGCGTAGCCCCTGAAAAGGGTTTTTATTATTGTTTTGGTTGCCATGCATCAGGAAATGCTATTAAATTTCTTATGGAGTTAGAGCATTTAACCTTTGTAGAAGCTTTAGAGCGGCTAGCTAATCGGGCTAATATTCCATTGCCAGAGGCGAAACTTTCACCTGAGCAAAGAGCTAGAGATGAAAGACGCAAAAAACTGTATGAAGCTTCTGATTTAGCGGCTACTTTTTTCCATAACTGTCTTACTCAAACTTCTATTGGTAAAGTGGGATTAGATTATTTGAAAAAGCGAGGACTCACACAAGCGACCATAGAAACATTTAAGCTTGGTTTTGCTCCTGATGGTTGGGATAAGTTATATCGTGCCTTTCATGACCGTGGCATTGATGATTCCATTCTTTTAGAGTTGAATCTTGTTCGAAAGAATCAAAAGGGTCAATTTTATGACTTCTTCAGAAATAGAATTATGTTCCCCATTATGGATGGTAAAGGGCGAGTAGTTGCTTTTGGTGGGCGCGTTATGGATGATAGTACACCAAAATATTTAAACTCTCCAGAGTCATCAATCTTTGAAAAAGGTAAACTCTTATTTGCCTTTGATAAGGCCTATAAATCTATTCGTGAGGAAAAACAAGCTATTCTTGTAGAAGGCTATATGGATGTTATATCTGCTCATAATCATGGTGTTACTAATGTAGTCGCATCATTGGGGACTGCTTATACAAGAGATCATGGACATATCTTGATGAGGCAGGCTGAAGAAATTGTGTTAGCTTATGATATGGATGGTGCTGGCCGTCAGGCGGCTGCTAGAACTATTGAATTATTGCAAAATACGGATTTTAAGGTGCGTGTCCTTGCCATGCCAGACGGCAAAGATCCAGATGATTATGTGCGTAATCATGGGGGACAGGCATTTAAGGAGTTAGTTGCTAAAGCTGTTAAGCCTCTTGATTATCTATTAAGTGAGTCTTTAATTAAACACGATACAAATGATACAGAAGGTAAGCAGGCTGTTATGGCAGATGTTTTCCCATATATTGCAAATATAGATAGTCAAACACAGAGAGATGATGCTTTAAAAACATTGGCATTGCCATTATGGCTTGATAATAGTACTATTTTTAGATACTTTAGAGATTATGTGAAAAAAGGACAAATTGAATTAGTGGATACGGCTTCTACCCCTCTGCCAACACAGGATTTACCAAAGGGGGATGCGGAAAAATTGCTGTCCTTAGCTTTCACAGATGGCGAAGTATTACAACATATGATGAGCTATTTGCCATTAGAGGACTTTGAAAAAATTGAATATCGAGGTATAATAGAAAAGCTATTCACCTTGTATAAGTCCGAAGGTCGTCTAGATGAAACTGCAATTCAATCTGTTTTATCTTCTCAAGAATACGATATTTACTCTAGGTTGGTCGTTATGAGTGACGATGAATATAAGGTACAAGTGCCTGCATTAATCCGCAAGATAAGGCTCCATTCATTGCGTGAACAGTATAAAGCGCATTCGATTATGGCGGATCAATTAAAACGAGCAGGAGATTCGACGTTTATTAGCGAATTACATAAGTGTCAAGAAATACAGAATTTAATTAGAGAATGGTCTAAGTAAATCATTAATGGTTAAAAAGGAGAGCGCTGTGGCTAAGAAAGTACAAAAAAGTCAAATAGAGGAGATTGTTGAGCAACTTCTTGAAAAAGGCCGTAAGAGCGGTGTGTTGACACAATCCGAGATTTCAGATGCTCTTCATGAGCAGACGGAAATTACTGCGGAACAATTAGATGATATTTATACGACTTTGGGTAAACTGAATGTTGAGATTGTGGCAGATATTGATGCAGATGATACAGATAGTCATACAATTGAAACAGATGAAGATGAAGACGAAGTTTCTAGTGAGAAGAAAATTTCTATCGATTTAAGTGTTGATTCTGGTGTTAATATCGATGACCCTGTACGAATGTACCTAAAAGAAATTGGTCGCGTACCATTGCTTTCAGCTGACGAAGAAATCGTATTAGCTAAGCAAATCGAAGCTGGTGCACAAGAGGATGCTACATATAAGGATATTCAACTTAGCAAAAAGGCTAAGAAAAAATTGGTAGATGCTAACTTGCGACTAGTTGTAAGTATTGCGAAACGTTATGTAGGTCGCGGTATGTTGTTCTTGGATTTAATCCAAGAAGGTAACTTAGGTCTAATCAAAGCGGTAGATAAATTCGATTATACTAAGGGTTATAAATTTTCTACATATGCTACTTGGTGGATTCGTCAAGCGATTACGCGTGCTATTGCAGACCAAGCTCGTACGATTCGTATTCCTGTACATATGGTAGAAACAATTAATAAATTGATTCGTATTTCTAGACAATTGTTGCAAGACAAAGGTCGTGAGCCATTGCCAGAAGAAATTGCTGAAGGTATGGGAATTACTGTAGAGCGGGTGCGTGAAATTCAGAAAATTGCCCAAGAGCCAGTATCCTTGGAAACTCCGATTGGTGAAGAGGAAGATTCCCATTTAGGGGACTTCATCGAGGACCAAGATGCAATTGCTCCAGACGATGCAGCTAGCTACATTTTATTGCAAGAGCAAATTGAAGATGTATTTACATGTTTAACTGATCGTGAGCAACAAGTATTGATTTTACGTTTTGGTTTGAAAGATGGTAAGCCTCGTACATTGGAAGAAGTTGGTCAACATTTCAATGTTACACGTGAACGTATTCGTCAGATTGAAGGTAAAGCGCTTACTAAATTGCGCAATCGCGGTAAACGTGATAAAATCAAAGACTTCTTATAATATTTTGAAACTCTTAAGGGTTGTAATGCAGTGTTGTATAGCACTGTATTACAACCCTTTTGTGTTATAATAAAAAATGGTAATATCTTACAATAAAAAGCGTTTTATGATAAGACTTATGTAGTAGAGAAGTGTCTCATGTAATAGCGATAAGTCTTATGTAATAGATATAAGTTGAAAGCTTATGTAATAGATAGGAGATATAATGTTTACAGTTACTAAACGGTTAGAGGTGAGTGCATCTCATCAATTACAACTAGATTATCCGAGTAAATGTCAAAATCTTCATGGGCATAACTGGATTATTACAGTTCACGCTTGTTCTGAAGAGTTAGATCATAATGGGATGGTCATCGACTTTACGATTATTAAAGAAAAAATTCATGGTCGCTTGGATCATCGCCATATCAACGATGTACTAGGTGACATTAATCCCACTGCGGAGAATATGGCGAAATGGATTGCTGATGAATTGGGCCCAAAATGCTTTAAAGTAGAGGTTCAAGAATCTGAAGGGAACACAGCTATTTATGAACGTGATTGAGATTTTTGCCTCTATTGATGGGGAAGGTAGTCGGCAAGGATTACTGACTACATTTTTACGCCTCCATGATTGCAATATTCGCTGTTCCTATTGCGATACGATTTATAGTTATGGCATTGATAGTGTCTTTACAGAGATAACTGTAGCTGAGGTGGCGAATGTTATTGAAAGCTTAGGTAATCATCGCATTACTATTACTGGTGGGGAGCCCTTATTGCAAGAAGCAGCTGTAGTAGAGCTAATCGATGAGCTAAATCGCCGAAACGTTCAAACAATGCAGGATAATAAATCAGGTCAAATTGGTTCAACTTGTATCAATGGTGCAGATAAATTTGATAAACGAGAGATGCTTAATAATAGCCTTTATGATTTCAATATTGAAACAAATGGCACGATTGTACCGAGCTTTCACAGAGATAATGTGTGGTTTACCTATGATTATAAAACACCGTCCTCTTTAGCCGAAGAGTCTATGAATGTAGGTATATTTAAGGCGGCTACAGAACGAGATCTCATCAAGTTTGTCGTTGGCTCCCCAGAAGATTTAGATTGTATGCGTCGTATAATTGACCAATATCCTACAGCGGCTCAAATATATGTATCGCCTGTATGGGGACAGATTGAGGCGGCATCGATTATCGATTATATGAAAGCATATAATTTACAGAATGTACGATTTCAACTGCAAATCCATAAATTTGTCTGGGATCCAGATGCAAAGGGTGTATAGTATTGTTAGGATGTGTAGTGTCAGCATCTTTTCTAATGCATAGTATAATATGAGGTCTGATGGAATCTTGATATAAAGGGGTAAATATGGATACAAAAAAAATAGAATCACTTATATATCAGTTGTTAGAAGCATTAGGTGAGGATCCTAATCGGGACGGTTTGTTAGAAACACCGAAACGGGTGGCTCAAATGATGGAAGAGGTATATGAAGGCATTCAGTATACAAATGCTGAAATTGCAGAAATGTATGGTAAAACCTTCGCTGTAGATACAAATCAAATGGTAGTAGTAAAGGATATTACTTGCTTCTCTCATTGTGAACATCATATGGCATTGATGTATGATATGAGTATCAGTATTGGGTATATACCAAAAGGTCGTGTCATAGGTTTATCTAAGATTCCTCGCATAGCTGAAATGTGTTGCAAGCGTTTACAACTACAAGAAAAAATTGGTGAAGATATTGCGGAAGTAATTTCTTTAGCGACAGGGTCTGATGATGTTATTGTGCACATTATATCGTCCCACAGCTGCATGAGTGCAAGAGGCATTAAATCTACAGATAGCCAAACGACTACACTAACTACTAAAGGCGTATTTAACGAAGATCATATGATTCACCGTTTTATGCTAATGAAACAGTTTTAAGATTTGAGTTGCCTTGACTAAATGATAGTCTATTCGGTATAATTAATAGGCTAGAAACTAACTGAGGGCCTATAGCTCAGGGGTAGAGCAACCGGCTCATAACCGGTCGGTCCCTGGTTCGATCCCAGGTGGGCCCACCATTATGTTGATATCTACCGTCCTTGAGATTTCAAGGGCGGTTATTTTTATATGTAACTCATTTTGAGGCAACATAATAGAGATTATTTTAGAATAGTATTGTGTCTATAGATATATAAACGAGAATAAATAAGTAAGAAAATAATCAAGAATTAGTAATTAAGAATAAATAATTAGTGATAGTAGAGGAAGTTATGGAACCTAGACCTATGATGGACCGCCTAGAAGCGGTATTCTCAATCGTACCAAAGGCTCATGCCATTGCAGATATTGGTACCGATCACGGCTATTTAGCGGTAGAGCTTATCAATCGTCAACGTGCTGAATACGTCATTGCCGGGGATGTGCATAAGGGTCCGTTAGAGTCTGCAAGAGCATATGTTGAGTCTTGTGGATTAGCCTCTAAAGTAGATTGTCGCTTAGGGGACGGACTTAAAGTGACCAAGCAGGGCGAGTTGAATGGTGCCATCTGTTGCGGTATGGGTGGCTTCTTAATGCGAGATATTATAGATGCAGGTCCAGAACTATTAGAGTTCTATGTGTTGCAACCACAGAATGGGCAAAAAGAATTGCGTCAATATATGGTGCAAAAAGGCTATGCTATTGTTTTAGAAATCATCGTAGAAGATGCAGGTAAGTTATATACTGCGTTTTTAGCCGTTCGAAAGGACTGCGTAGAAGCGTACACGGGAATGGAAAATCAGGAAGATTTATATGCATCATTGCAAGAGGATTCCTTATTATGGTCTGTTGGTGCGCTCCTGGAACAAGAACGTCCACCGCTTTGGAACAAATACATTGAGTATTTAATTTACCAGCGCCAATGTGCGTTAGATGGTATGACAAAAGAATTAAGCCATACGGATAAATATAAGGAACTAGATGGAGAAGTTAAATTTCTTCGCAATCTTTTAAAGAATAGATAGGAAGTGATTGTATGACGACGGTTCAACAAATTATTAATGTAATGGAACAATTAGCACCCCGCTCCTATGCAGAGTCTTGGGATAATGTAGGTTTAATGGTGGGCGA
>ERZ773026.1810-NODE-1810-length-10495-cov-16.682184_pt1 | contig 10495 bp, 10 predicted proteins | sample MGYA00580838_ERZ773026 | MGnify/ENA primary metagenome ERZ773026 (study PRJEB29015, sample SAMEA2738006) | human oral metagenome | biome: human oral; feature: human-associated habitat; material: dental | place: China | collected 2055 ... | reverse complement strand
AAAGAGGAGGGTCCCCCCGCCTATAAAGGCTAATATTTTCACGAGCTTTGGAACATAATACTGTTTGACTATCTTTGTTTGTTCTACAGCTTTCGTATGTGAATATCCTGAAAACTTTCCTTGGTAGGTGCTTTGTCGCGCTCCGATATTCTGATATACTACTAACTGCCCTTTGTCCCTATTGTAATAGACCCCTTGACTGTCTTCTCCTTGTTGCCTATTGACAGAGATTTGTTGCATGATCTTGCGTACCTCCTCGTTACACAAGCTGTCACATTCGGGCTTTATGGTTCGTATTTCAGGGATATTGATATACACAGTATCACGCAAAGGCACTTGTTTTTCTACAAAAATGCTGTCTATACGCGTCCTTTGGGTAACCTCTTGGCTCTGTTGTGTCTCCTTAACCGATTTACAAGCAACTGCAAGGAGAGAAAGTAAAAGGGATAGTAAAATATTTTTCATTTGGTTAGGTCATTAAGGCGTTCTTCTAATTCTTTTATCTTCTTACGTAGGAATTCGTTTTCTTTGACAAGTTCTTCATATCGTTTTTTATAGTCTTCTACGAAGTGGCCGTAAGAGGATTGTATTTTTTCTATTACATCAGCTTCTATGGTCTCGGTTTCGGCACGTCGCTTGCGGCGCTCAAATAAAATTCCTAATAAACCTCCTCCGATGAGGGAGGAGAGTATTGTTACTACATGTTCAAGGGCTATCATAATTGTTTTTGTCTTTAGTTTTTTACTGTTGTAGTGCTTGGAGATAACCTGTAAATTTGTATTTTATGATTACATCTCCATACCCAGCACTTTTATCCTTGTGGTATAGGTTCCACTCTCCTTCGGGAGCAGTACCTATGGCTGTAGACATGTACTCAACCCCTGGTGTATCATTAAGTTTTTGAAGCAGTTCAGCGCCTGTTATATTGGGATTGTCCAACATCTCCAAATCGGACGCTTGGTGAGGATAGTTTTGTTTCCAAGCCCCCTCTAACCGAAAGCCAGGCAAGGAAGCCCATACAGCTACATTTTTGACCCCTCCGTCGAAAACAGGAAGATATAGCTCTATCTCTTGGAGAGTAGGTAGTTTAGGTTCAAAAAAAATCTCCTTGGTAGTGATCTTTCCTTCCTTAGAATCCGTGCCTGATAGCAGCACAGCTGCATATAGCGTTACTTTCTTAGGGGCCTGATTATTCCCTTGGTTATTCCCTTGATTGTTTCCCTGATTGTTACAGTTACAAATCATTCTATGAGGTATGCCGATCATAAGTTTACTTTTTTGCTTACTTTTTGGGTTTGTGAGTTGTTCAGTGCTGCTATAAGCAAACCAAATAGGAGTATTCCCCCGCCTAACATTAGTAGTTTAGCGTCCTTTAGGTTTTGGTTATAGCTTTTCTTTTGAGTTATTGTTGTCTGTGGGTTATAATATTTTTGTATAGGGTTTTCTTTCTTCGGCTGGGTAGGGGGGAGATTCTTTTCGGGCTCCTTCTTGGGAGCGGTAAAGGTAAGTCCGTCCAATTCCTCGGCAACCTCCCTGAGTACCACTGTAGGAAACTTGCTGGAAGTTTTGGTAATGGGCGAGGATTCCATGGTTTGCCTACCTATAAAAGAAAATACCAATTGGCTCCCTACAGGTGCTGTGAGCTTGTATATACCGTGACTATCTGTGGCAGTTCCCTGTATAGGTTGGCTGTTCTTGACAACTACATTGACCCCTAAGAGTGGCTCCCCTTTTTCATCGGTAACCTTACCGGTTATAAATCGTGTTTCTGTCTTCATCGTTAAAAAAGATTAGGGTATCTGTCCTTGACTTGCTGGTATTCGCTTTTGTCCAATTCTTCCTTAAACCATTCCTTGAGGGTGAGCATTTTCCCACTTGCCATCGGAATCTTACCAAACAAACGGTTATAGTAGGCCCTTTTACCAAAGCGATCCGATACTATTTTCATTTGTGTCTCGTCTAAATTACTCATTATCTCCAATATCTTATTAAAATTGGTTCCTTCTTCCTTCATGGCATTGTGTAGTTGTTGGGCATACTCAGAGACCAATTCGCGATTGTTGGCAAAGTCCGCAATAAACGCCCTATAATCAGGGTCATTGAGCTTGTTGTAATACTTACCATAAGTGCCTCCACCATTGGGGATTGCAGGCTTTTTTTTCAGTAGTAAAGAAAGAGTGATGGTAATGACCCCTACGCCGAAAGCACTCCAGAGTATATATTTCTTTTTCATAGTTTTATTTCCTTTTAATTTTTTATTTATAAAAATAGCACCTATTGACATAGGTACTATTTTATATCTTTATTCTTTGTTTCTTTTTTTCAATTTTGACATTACTATTGGAGATAATAATGAGAAAAGAGTTAAAAGTAATAAAACTTTTGAAACTGTACTTTGGAATAGAATTGAATAACTATTATGATTTAAAATAAGTGATCTTCTAAGTCCAGATTCACCAATTGGTCCTAAGATTAAAGCTAAAACTATTGAAGCAGAGTTTAACTCAAATTTTTGAACAAAGTATCCAATTATACCAAACAAAAACATTACCCATACATCTGACATTTGATTGTGTATAGCATAAGAACCAATTACACTTAGTGAAAATATAAGAGGTATTAGATAACTATCTGAAACTCTTGATACTTTTGCAAATAATTTAGAACCAAAAAGTCCTAAAATTAACATAAATATATTAACAATTACAAATCCTGCAAAGAAAGTATAAGTTATTTTTCCATGAACAGTAAATAAATCTGGTCCAGGTTGTAATCCTTGTATCATAAGTCCACCAAGTAAAACTGCTGTAACACTTTCCCCAGGTATTCCTAATGTGAATGTTGGGATAAGTGAACCTCCTGTAACGGCATTGTTAGCTGCTTCGGCTCCTGCAATCCCTTCTATACTTCCATGTCCAAATAATTCTTTTTTCTTTGAAAATCTTTTTGCTTCATTATATCCTAAGAAAGCAGCTATACTTGCTCCAGCTCCAGGTAATATTCCTATAATACTTCCTATAACTGTTGATCTTAAAGATGTTGGTAATATTTCTAAAATTTGTTTTTTAGATAATAAAACTTTATTATCAAATTCAACCATATTTCCTGCTTGTTTAATTTTCTTTTCAGCAAGCATTAAAACTTGTGACATTGAGAAAAGTCCTATAAGTGCAGCAGTAAATGGTATTCCTGAAAGTAATGCAGGAACTCCAAATGTGAAACGTGGGTTTCCAAGCATAGGGTCCATTCCAACAGTTGAAAGCATTAAACCTAATGCACCTGAAATTAAACCTTTTACTATTGATTTTGTACTTGCTCCAGCAATAATAGTTAAACCAAATATAGATAACCAAAAGTATTCAGCTGGTCCAAAAAGTAATGCAAGTCTTGCTAGTCTTGGAGCAAATAAATAAAGTGGAATAGCACTTAAAATTCCTCCAATAAATGAAGCGATAATTGCAGTACCTAATGCAGTTCCTGCTTTACCTTGTTTTGTTAATTCATAACCATCAATTGCAGTTGCAGCAGCAGCTGGTGTACCTGGTGTACGAATTAAAATTGCTGAAATTGAACCTCCAAATATAGCTCCACAATAAACTCCTGCAAGTGTAATAAGTCCAGTTGATGGATCCATTCCAAATGTAATAGGAATTAATAAAGCAACTCCCATTGCAGCAGAAAGTCCTGGTAAAGCTCCAATAGTTATTCCAATAGCCACACTAATTACAGCAGCAATTAAATTAATAGGTGTTAAGGCTGCTGCATATCCAAATAAAACATCTGACATAATTATTTCTCCTCTCTAACTTATAGTAAAAATCCCTTTGGAACTGGAACTTTTAAGAATGATACAAATATTAAATATAAAAATATTGGGAAAAGTATACTCACAACAATACTCCATTTAACACTGCTCTTTAATGCTACCATAGTTACAAAAAGATAAATAGCTGTTGTAACAAAGAAACCAACTATATCAATTAAAATTACATATACAGCAGATAATGCCATAATAAGAAAGAATTGTCCATATAAGTTACCTTTAAATTGGTCTTCTCCTTTTTCTTCTTCAGCATTTTTAGGTTTAATAAGGAAAGTATTTATAGCTAAAAGTAAAGTTAAAAATACCATTAAACCTAATACAAAATAAGGATATCTTGCTGCTTTTGGTGGAAGTTGTTTTATTAAAAGAAAATAAAATGCTTCCAAAATAAATAAACCTATTGTTAAAAATTTATCATATTTTCTCATATTGTTAAAAACCTTTCATTCTATCATTAAAAATAAAGGGCTTGTTGCAAATATAACTATTGAATTTGCAACAGCCCTATTTAAACTACTATTCTAAGTATTACAATTAATTATTTATTCCTAAAGTTGGAACAGTTTCTATAATATATTTTTCTTGATCTTTAATATATTGAGCTAATTCTTCTGGTGACATATATTTTAAAGGTAAACTAGCATTTTTAGATTTTTCAATATTATCTGGAGATTCTAATGCTGCTTTGAAAGCATCATGTAATTTTTGAATAATTTCTTTTGGAGTTCCTTTTGGAGCAACAATAGCACGAGCAGAACCAAATATTACAGGGTATCCACTTTCAGTTAAAGTAGGAACATCTTCAAATCCTTCTAATCTAGTTTCTGTAAATGAAGCTAATATTTTTAATTCACCTGATTTAACTAAACTTGCAACTTCACTGATTTTAGCAACAGTTGCAGTAACATGGTCACCACGTAGAGCAGAAATCATATCTGTACTTCCACCAAATGGAACATGAGTTACTTGAATTCCAGCTTCTTTTGCAAAGTGAGCAGCACCAATGTGGTTAGAAGCACCTGTACCATTGTTAGAAATAGTTAGTTCTTCTGGGTGAGCTTTTGCATATTCAACAAATTCAGCTAAAGTTTGGAATTTGCTATCAGCTTTTACAACTAATACACCTGGATCATAAACATGGTTCATGATAGGTTCAACATCATCAATTTTGTATTTTGTTTGTCTTTCATGAGGTAGACTAACAAAAGTTGGTAAATTAATAAATCCAATAGTATATCCGTCTGGAGCAGCTTTTGCTAACTCTGTATATCCTATTTCTCCATCAGCACCTGGCTTATTAACAATAACAAATGTTTGAGGGAAATTCTTTTGAGCTTCTGCCATTAATATACGAGCTCCAACATCAGTTCCTCCTCCTGCTTTGTAAGCTATAATCACATTAACTGGTTTATCTGGATAAGTTTCTGGATTAGCTTCAGTTTTCTTTTCTCCACCACAAGCCACTAGTAGTAAAGAAAGTAATAAAGTTAATACTGCTAAAAAATTCTTTTTCATTTTTAAAATGACCTCCCTAGTATAATTCTAAATTCTATTGTACACTATTATATCAATTTTTTCAATCAAATTATTGATATAATTAATACTCATTAAAAAAAATGAATATAGTGTAAAATTTAACTACATTCATTTTTTATTTATTATTTTATATTAGAAATTCTTTGTTTTAATTTATGATATATTTCTTTTGGTATTTTGGATTTTATTGTTGCTAAATCAGCAGTAACATCATTTCCTAATCTTTTTTTAAAAATAATTTCATTAAATTCAATAACAGTTTCCAACTTACTTTTTCTATTCTTTACAAGTGCTTTTAATTTATCTATACTTTCTTTCATTAAGTTATAATCATTAAATCTATCTGCTATATCAAACATTTCCATATATATATAATGATTATCTTCATATTCTATACTTAAATCTTTTATTTTTTTTAAAGTTTCTGAATCATTTTTTACAAAAGCTTCATAAGAAATTTTAGCTCTTTTTTGCATTTCACCACTAATATCAGTCCCTATGTCTTTTAGCTTTTCTAAAAGTTCCTCTATTATCCTTTTATTTTCTTCTATATCTTTATTTTCTTCTTTATTTTTTGTTGTTTTTATCAATGCTAATAAATAACCTTGAATTGTATAAGGGTTATTTTTATTTGAGCCTTCATATAGTTTTTTTGCATAAACTAAAGCCTGTTCTACTTGACCTATTATGGTATATATTTGTACAATTTCCCTTTGAGCACCAGTATATGTTGATTGTAACTCCAATACTTTACATTGGTTTTCAAAAGCTTCATTATATTTACCAATTTGTCTATAATATAGTCCTTTTATAAAAAATTGATCAGCATCATTTTTTATCTTAGCAACTTCTGTAAAAATATTATCTTTGTCCTTTTCACGAGCCAAAGCAAGGCACATATATTTTCTAATTTCTTTAACCAAATATTCATCTAAACTATCTTCAGATTCAAGTATCTTTTTTGAAATAGCTATTACTTGTTTATAATTTCTCTTCTTATACAATTTTATAATTGTTTTCAAATAATGAGAAGGTAAAATAAATTTAAATTGATTATCTTTATCAGAATTTTCTGTAAGAATCAAATCTACTATTGTATGATCAACATCTGTATAATTACTTGAATCTTTTAAATTACTTTTAAATTCTTCTAAAGATTTTCTTATTTTCTCTTCATAAGCATCAGAAATTTTAAAATTTGAGCGAACAATAAAATCTTGAATATTCTCACTTATATTAATATAGTCAGAGTATCCTCCAGAATATTCAAATATATTTTGCAGATGTGGTCTACTTAAAATATTATTTAATAAATTATCATCAGTTACTATCTCATATAGAAAATTTTTTTCTATTATTTCTAAATAAGCAATTAGAATAACAATGCTTTTTTCTTCATCAGAAAGTTCATTAAATATTTTTGAAGCATTTGTATAATTATATTCAATAATATCATTAAAAAAATCAAAACTTTCTTTTGGATTTTCTTTTATAAGTTCAACTGCATATCGTATTTGAACTGGATACCCTGTAAATAAATTACAAATCTCTTTTTTATAATTATTTGAAAGATAGTCAATACCTTCAAGGGTTAACAATTTTGAGAACATTTTTTTTCGATCATCAAGATCAAGTAATTTTACTTGTACATTTGCTATTTCTTTATAAATATAGGTTTTTCTTAAATTAAACTTACTAGATATTCCAAATATAAATCTGTTCTCTATTTTTTGTAAAACTTCTTTAAACCAATCTACAACCTCTCCATTAGGTAAAATAATTCCACCAAAATCATTAATGAATATTACTTCTTTAATTTTTTGAAATTCTTTAATTATTTCAACAAGTTTATTTACCTTTATTTTCTGTGAACTATTAATAAAATCAAAATTTTCAATAGAAAATTCTATAATTCCTAAATCAAAAAGCATTTTTATAAAATCTTCAATACTTTCATTATCCTTAAATTTGATAGTAATAGGAGTATATGAAGCTGGAATTATTTTTAGTTTTTGTAAAGTATATTTCATCAATGCTTTTCTACCTGTTAATGAAAATCCAGAAGCAACAAAACAATTAACATTTTTATCAAAGTCTGAAAATTCAGATTCTAATTTTTCTACTAAAATATTTCTCCCACAAAAAAATGTATTTTTCTCTTTTAAATGAGGAGATTTCTCCCAAAGAATTTCTTTTAACAATCTTCTAATTATTTTTTGTATTCGGTCACTTTTTGTTAATCTCTGTAAATTGTATGTTTCTGATAACCATTCTGGAATTCTTGAATCAGTATAATCTATTTTTTCATCAATTATAATGGGAAATATCCTTTTAATTTTATTAATTTGTAATTTAGAATAAGCAATACTTAATTCTTTTTTTACCCATTCCGAATTTAATGAGTTGTCTGATAAAAATAATACAAATAAATCTGTATCATCTAATCCCTTCATAATTTCATCAAAAGTTTTTTGTCCACACTCAAATGAGAAAGTGTCACAAATACAGTATTTCTCTCCTAATTTTCGTGCAACAGCTTCAACCAAAATTTTATCTCTACTACTATGTGATAAAAATGCTTTACCCATAAATCCCCTCTCCTTATATAATTTAAATTTTTTTATTAATAAAAAAACTTAGTAAAGGTGGAGCGACATTTTCCACATCTCCTAACGAGGGTGATAGCTGCCTTTTCTATCCTCAATACTAAATTTATTTATCATCATATTTTTTTTATATAATACTTCTTTTTTTATTAAATGTCAATATTTTTAAGTGGTAAGTAATCACCTTTAGATAATTGATATTCAAATTTTTTTAAATTAAGTTTATAAAGTGTTCTAGCAATTAAAACTCCTGTTTTAGAAATTCTGACTGCAACTTTAATATAATTTTTTTCATCTATTAAAAATTCTTTTACAAGTTCTATTGATTCATCAAGAGGATTTTTTCCAAAATAATCAGGAGAATTCACTATCTCAGAAATATAACTATAATATTTTTCATAATCCTCATAATGTTTATTTTTTATATGTTCTTCATTTTGTTTCCCAATATAAACAAGACTGGTATTAAGATTAAAATATTCTATGATTTTAGAATTTAAAATACCTATTAGTTCCTTTTGATTATCCATTACTCTAATTTATCCCCTATTTAACTCTTTCTCAGTATCTTCCCACTCCTCATATTTTTGAGTAATTTTCTTATCAAGATTATCTAATTCTTCTTGTAAAGACATAAGTTCATCTACATTATTTTTTTCTCCAGCAAGTAGATATTTCTTATTTACTTCTTCTATCTGCTCTTGAACTTTTTGTAATTCTTCTTCTATTCTAACAAGTTTCTTTTCTAAAGAAGCAATTCTATTTTTAGCCTTTTTCTGTTCTTCATAAGATTTAACAGCTTCTTCATTTTTTACCTTTATATTATCTCTTTCTTGCTTATAAGCCTCATAATCTCCATCAAAAGTTTCAACACCATCAGTTTTCAGCTCATAGATTTTAGTGACAACAGTGTCTAAGAAATTTCTATCATGAGATACAACTAAGATAGTTCCAGGATAATCTTCAAGTGCATCCATTAAAATTTCTCTTGAATATATATCCAAGTGGTTAGTAGGTTCATCTAATATCAAGAAATTAGGCTTTTCAAGCATAAGTTTCATAAAAGCAACCCTTGCTTTTTCTCCACCACTTAAAGAAGAAATCTTTTTATAAATATCATCTTCTCTAAATAAAAAGGCTCCACAGATATTTCTTGCTTCTTCTTCTGATAGAGTGAAATAGTACATCAGTTCCTCTATAATATTATTATTTAAACCTAAACCTTGATGATTTTGGTCATAGTAACCAATAGAAACTCTTTCACCTATTTTAAATTCACCTGAACTAGCTTTTTCTAAATTATTGATAATCTTTAAAAGAGTAGATTTCCCAGTACCATTTTTTCCAATTAACCCTATTCTTTCACCACGATAAACTTTTAAATTCAAGTCTTTAAATAATAATTTATCTTCAAAAGTCTTAGACAAATTTTTAATATCTAAAACTAAATCAACACTTTGTGCCTTAATATCAAATTTAAGCTTTATCTTTTGTGTTGTTACAACAGGATTTTCCATTTTTTCCATTCTATTAAGGATTTTTTCTCTACCTCTGGCTTGTTTAGATTTTACTCCTGCTTTGTATCTTCTAATAAATTCTTCCATCTTCTTGATTTTTTCTTGTTCCTTCTCATAGGCTTTAACTTCTCCACTTAAATAAGCCTCTTTTTGAATTAAAAAATCAGTGTAGTTTCCTTTATAGTCTTTTAATCTTTTTCCTTCAATTTCAAAAACTCTATTAACAACATTATCTAAAAAATAGACATCATGTGATATTAAAATAATAGCTTTATTATAGTCTTTTAAAATCTTTTCAAGCCATTCAATAGAAGTTAAATCTAAATGGTTAGTAGGCTCATCAAGTATTAATAAGTCAGGTTCTTCCAATAAAATTTTGGCAAGTGCAACTCTTGAATTTTGTCCACCTGATAAGTTTCCTATCTTCATAGTCCATAAATTTTCTGGAATATTTAAACCATTTAAAATCTGTTTGATTTTATATTCTATTGAATATCCTTCATGTCTTTCATATCTTTCAGAAACTTCTCCAAGTTCTTCCATCAATTTATCAAAATTATCTAAGTCAACAGTTAGTAAAAAGTTTATCTCTTGCATTCTGTTATAGTCTTCTAAAAGATTATTAAATACTGTCATAAGCTCATTAAAAACAGTATTTTCTTTGTTAAGTTGTGTATTTTGTGCAAGATACCCAACTTTTAAATTACTTTTCTTTGAGATAGTTCCTCTCTCATTTGTAGCAGGATTGATTTCAGAATTTTCTAAACCTAATAATAATTTAATAAGTGTAGTTTTCCCTGCACCATTAACACCTATTATTCCTATCTTGTCTTTCTCATCAACTGAAAAAGATATTTCTTTAAAAAGAGTTTCACCAGAGAAACCCATATATATATCATTTACTTGTAATATTGCCAAAATTCCACCTCAACTACATAAAATTTATTTTTTCTTAACCTTTTTATCAAAATAAGCAACTATAAAAATTGTTGATATTATACATATAAAACCTA
>ERZ773026.1808-NODE-1808-length-10504-cov-101.025935_pt1 | contig 10504 bp, 7 predicted proteins | sample MGYA00580838_ERZ773026 | MGnify/ENA primary metagenome ERZ773026 (study PRJEB29015, sample SAMEA2738006) | human oral metagenome | biome: human oral; feature: human-associated habitat; material: dental | place: China | collected 2055 ... | reverse complement strand
TGGACGACGACGGCCATTCTGGTGGGCTACGCCGTGCCCGGCTTCGTGCTGGGGGTGGCGTTGCTGGTGCTGTTTGGCGGCGGTTCGTTCCTGTCGTGGTTCCCGCTGCGCGGGCTCACCTCGGATGATTGGGAGTCGCTGAGCCTCTTTGGCAAGGTGATGGACTATTTCTGGCACCTGGTGATGCCGCTGACCTGTCTGGTGGCAGGCAGCTTTGCCGTGACCACGCTGCTGACCAAGAACGTGATGCTGGAAGAGATCCGTCGCCAGTACGTGGCCACGGCGCGGGCCAAGGGGCTGGGTGAGCAGCGCATCCTGTACCGGCACGTGCTGCGCAATGCGCTGATCCCGCTGGTGACGGGCTTTCCGGCGGCGTTCATCGGGGCCTTCTTCACGGGCTCGCTGCTCATCGAGACGCTGTTCTCGCTGGACGGCCTGGGGCTGCTGTCGTATGAATCCGTGGTCAAGCGCGATTATCCGGTGGTGCTGGGCATGCTGTATCTGTTCTCGCTGATCGGGCTGCTGACGCGGCTGATCACCGATTTGGCCTATACGTGGGTGGACCCGCGGGTGAAGTTCAGTGGATCGGGGCGGTGAACGGATGAACGCAGTGCAGGACAATCGACACGGTGCGACCGGCCAGGGGCAGCCCAGCGGCCCGCAGGGCGTGCCCGCATCCACGGCACCGGCCTTGGGCGGTGCAACGCCGGGTGCTCGGGAAGGGGCCGCATCGGCCTCGCCGGCAGCGCGCGCCTGGCAGCGTTTCCGGCGGCATCGGCGCGGCTACATCAGCCTGTGGATCTTCGGCGTGCTGTTTGGCATCTCGCTGTTTGCCGGCGTGCTGTCCAACGATCGGCCGCTGCTGGCCAGCTACCAGGGGCAGTGGTACACGCCCTTGTGGCACGACTACCCGGAAACCACCTTCGGCGGCGACTTTCTGGCGCCCACCGAATGGCATGACCCCTTCATCCAGCGACAGTTTGCGCAGGACGGCAACTGGACGCTGTGGCCGCTGAACCGCTACAGCTTCAACACGCTGAACTACTATGCCGAGCTGCCCAACCCCGCGCCGCCGTCCGCCCAGAACCTGCTGGGCACCGACGACCGGGGGCGCGACGTGCTGGCGCGGCTGCTGTACGGCTTTCGGCTGTCGGTGATGTTCGGACTGGCGCTTACCGCCATCGGCACGCTGCTGGGTATCGTGATGGGGGCGCTGCAGGGTTATTTTGCGGGTCGGGTGGACATCACGCTGCAGCGGCTCATCGAGGTGTGGTCCTCCATCCCCGAGCTGTACCTGCTGCTGATCCTGGCCTCGATGTTCGAGCCCAGCATCTGGGTGCTGCTGGTGATCCTGTCGCTGTTCGGCTGGATGGGGTTGTCGGACTACGTGCGGGCCGAGTTCCTGCGCAACCGGCAGCTGGAATTCGTTCAGGCGGCGCGCGCCCTGGGGCTGCCACGGCGCACCATCATCCTGCGGCACATCCTGCCCAATTCGCTCACGCCGGTGCTGGCCTTCCTGCCGTTCCGGATGAGTGCAGCCATCGTGGCGCTGGCCAGTCTGGACTTCCTGGGACTGGGGGTCTCGGACTCCAGCCCCAGCCTGGGTGAGCTGCTGGCGCAGGGCAAGAACAACCTGGATGCGTGGTGGATTGCGCTGCCCACCTTCGGCGTGCTGGTGGGCACACTGCTGCTGCTGATCTTCATCGGCGAGGCGCTGCGGGACGCGCTGGACCCGCGCAAGCGCTGAACGGCATCCGGATAAAGGCAATTGAAGGGAGAACTGGCCCCATGACGGGTTTGGCGGTTGGAACGACACAGGGCACGGCCAAGGCAACGGCAGACGGCGCGTCGCTGCTGGAGGTGCGAGGGCTGGGCATCGCGCTGCCTGACGGCGCCGGCCAGATGCAGCGCATCGTGCACGACGTGAGCCTGACGGTGGGCCGCGGCCAGCGGGTGGCGCTGGTGGGCGAATCCGGCTCGGGCAAGACGCTGACGGCGCACGCGCTGATGCGGCTGACCGAGGGCGCGAAGTATGACGGCCAGATCCTCTTCGAGGGGCAGGACGTGCTGACGGCCGACGAACGCACCCTGCGCACCTTGCGCGGTGGCCAGATGGGCATGGTGTTTCAGGAACCCATGTCGGCATTGAATCCGCTGCACACCATCGGTGACCAGATCAGCGAGGCCATGGAGCACCACGAGGGGCTCACCCGCGCCCAGGCGATGGCACGCACGCTGGAACTGCTGCAGCTTACCCGCATCCAGGATCCGGCGCGCTGCGCGGCCGCCTACCCGCATCAGCTTTCGGGCGGACAGCGGCAGCGGGCGCTGATTGCCATGGCGCTGGCCTGCCGGCCCAAGCTGGTGATTGCCGACGAGCCCACCACCGCACTGGACGTGACCGTGCAGGCGGGCATCATGAAGCTGCTGGCCGACCTGCAACAGGAATTCGGCATGGCGGTGCTGCTGATCACGCACGACCTGCCGCTGGTACGCGCCTTTGCCGAGCGGGTGGTGGTGATGCGCCACGGCAGCATCGTCGAACAGGGCTCGGTGGCCGAAGTGTTCGACCAGCCGCAGCACGAATACACCCGCGCGCTGCTGGCCGCACACCCGCAGCGGCTGGTGGAGCCCGTGGGGGCAGGGGAGAATGTCGTCCTGCAGGCCCGCAAGGTGGGCTGCACCTTCGTGAGCCCCAAGGGCTGGTTCTCGCGCCAGCGCACGGACGTGCTGAAGGACGTGGACCTGCAGATACCGGCGGGCACCACCCTGGGCGTGGTGGGGGAATCCGGATCGGGCAAGACGACACTGGCCCTGGTGCTGATGCGGCTGGCCGCTGGCGAGATGCAGGGCGAAGTGGAGATCGGTGGCCAGCGTATCGACACGCTGCCTGAGCGCACGCTACGGCCGCTGCGCGCCGGCTTCCAGATGGTGTTCCAGGACCCGTTCAACTCGCTTTCGCCACGGATGAGCATTGCCGAGATCGTGGGCGAGGGCCTGTGGCTGCACCACAGCCAGCTTTCCGACGAGGAGCATCGCGCGGCCGTCATCGGCGCCCTGCAGGATGTGGGGCTGGAACCCGCCCAGGTGCTGCACCGCTACCCGCACGAGCTGTCCGGCGGCCAGCGCCAGCGTGTGGCCATCGCCCGCGCGCTGGTACTGAAACCGCGCCTGCTGGTGCTGGACGAGCCCACCTCCGCCCTGGACCTGACCGTGCAGCTGCAGGTGCTGAAACTGCTGGTGTCGCTGCAGCAGAAATACGGCCTGAGCTACCTGCTGATCACCCACGACATGGGTGTGATCCGCGCCCTGGCACACCGCCTGCTGGTGATGAAGGACGGCGCGGTGGTGGAGCAGGGCGCCGTGGAGGAAATCTTCATGACGCCGGCATCCGCCTATACGCGGGAGCTGCTGGCGGCTGCGGCTTGGCGGGATGCGGTGTGAGGACTATATGTTACAATTCTTTCCCCCCGTGGGCAGATTTTGTACCGCGTTTCGTGGTATGTGGTAGTAAAGTTACAGAGCGTTGGATTGCTTTGTCCGTTTGCCAAGCAGGGTAACTGATTGGTTCGTTGCACGCGTAAGAGTGCCCACGGGGACCTAACTGATGAATAAATATAATAATTTTGAGAAGAAATGGCGACGTAATCTGGATAAGCTGAACAGGCTGAAATCCGCAAAGACAAGGCGTGAATTTTCCGATATTTTTGGAATGAAAGAATCAAGCCTGACATATATCCTATATAAGTTAGAGGGTTCTGATAAATACAAAAGGTTTGATATCCCAAAGAAAGACGGTGGGGTTAGAAAAATTTGCGCCCCGCAGGCGGGCTTTCGGTGTCTTCAGCAGAGTATTGCTGATATCTTGTCATGCGCTGTTAATGGTGGTTGTAGGGAAGGGGTGGAAAACTCGGCCTCTCATGGAAATAGGCTGGGTTGCGATATATTTACAAATGCAAAAGCCCATAAAAATAAGAGATATGTCTTCAATATAGATATAGAGGAATTTTATAGGACAATTACCTTTCCGAGGGTTAGGGGATTTTTTATATCTAATGATAAATTTCGATTTGATCCCGCAGTGGCAACATTGCTGGCTCAGATCTCATGTAATGATGAGGGCTTGCCTCAGGGGAGCCCGTCTTCTCCCGTAATATCAAACTTGATAGGGGCAATTCTTGACTATCGTTTGTCTCGGTTGGCAAAAAAACATGGTTGTACCTATACGCGTTATGTAGACGATATTTCGTTCTCGACTAACAAGAGGGATTTCCCGTCTGAGATAGCTGAGATTGATGGGATGTCGGGAAAGTGGGTTCCTGGGAAAGAAGTGATTGGTGTTTTTCGTAGATCCGGTTTTCGCATAAACCAAAGAAAAACCAGGATGGACTTCAAGAGTTCCAGGCAATTGGTGACGGGGGTTGTTGTAAATAGGAGGGTTAGTATTCCTGTTGAGTATAGGAAAAAGGTTAGAGCGTGCGTTCACAGCTTGGTGACAACAGGGAGGTTTTATATTGAGAAAAACGAACTTAATGAGATGTCCGAGGATGAAAAGAGGTTGTCATTACAAGGAATGATTGGCCATATAGTGCATGCCGACAGGGTGGCATTTGGTGAAGAGTATGGCCATAAGACGGCGTTTTGCAAGATATTTAGGGATTTTATTTTTTATACCAGGTTTTATAGCAATAATACGCCTCTGATTGTCTGCGAGGGAGAAACGGACTGCATTCATTTGAGGTCTGCAATTTTCGCCATGTCCGATAGGTATCCAGACCTTGTTGACGAGAGGGGTAGTGGTGTTAGGTTTTTTAGTCATAAGGGGTATGACAAGAGGGCAAAAGAAAAGTCTCAAAGAAATACGTTGGTTAATGTAATTGGAATGCCTAGTGGAGGGGTCGGAAATCTTGGAAATATTATCAGAGGGTATAAGGAGCTTTACGATAAGTCAGTTAGAACGCATCCCTGTTGCGGGCGTCCTGTTATTGTCATTTCTGATAATGATGATGCTGGGTCGAGACTTCTTTCTGTTGTGAAAAGCATAAAGAGGATTAAGAATAATATAGGAAGGGATGAGAAATGCGTTCCTGTTTTTGGGAACTTGTTTATTGTTCTTATTCCGAGAGGAGAGCTGTGTGGGTCGGACAAGCCTGTGGATATCGAAAGATTGTATAGTGATGATGTGCGACGTGGTTGGGTCGGTGTTAATGGTATTGTGAGCAGGAAGGTTGTGTTTGCAAATCACGTTAGGGGTATGGTTCACAAGAGTCCCGAGATTTTTTCTGGATTCGCTCCATTGTTGGATGTCTTGGCGGGTATAGTTAGATCCTAGTCAAAGTGATGTTGGTATCCAAGACGTAGATCACTTTTTTGGTTCGTCACTTGAGTCGCAAACGACGAACAGTAGAGGGGGATTTAGGTTTCATGGCTCGTCAGACAGTGCGCACATGGCCTGCAGCAGGGGGCTCGGCCTGGGTTGCGCTGGACTGGTGTTACTCGCTTTGCCACGCAGGACCCCCCTACCTTTCATCTCAGATATCCAGAATCTTCCGCTCCATGCCCTTGACGGGTGGCAGCCAGGCCTGGGTGCCAAGCATGCGGGCCGGCAGGCGGTAGGACTCGGCGCGCTCGGGGTCGAGTTCGGTCTGGATGTCGTCATCCCGTCCCTGTTCGGCCAGTTCTGCCCAGTGGGGGTTGATCAGGAGTGTCTTGCCCAGGGCAATGAATTCTGCCCAGCCGGTGGCCAGTGCTTCGGCAGCCTGGGATGGGGTGTAGAGGTTGCCCACGCCGATGAGGGGAAGCTTGCCGTTGATGCGCTGGTGCAGCTGTTCGATGCGGGTGCGCTCCGTATCGGCGCCGCGACGGGCTTTCTTGTAGAAGTCCCACAGGGAGACGTGCAGGTACTGCAGCGGTTTCTGCACCAGGGCATCAATGAGGGCGAAGGTGTCGGCCATGGTGATGCCGTTTTCGCCGGGTTCTTCGGGCGAGAAGCGGTAGCCGATGATGAATTCGGGTTTGGCGTGCCTGTCGCGCACGGCCGTAACGGCGTCCACGACGGCCAGCGGGAAACGCAGCCGGTTCTGCAGGCTGCCGCCCCAGGCGTCGGTCCGGCGGTTGGATTGGGCGGAGAAGAACTGCTGGATCAGGTAGTTGTTGGCACCGTGGATTTCCACGCCATCAAAGCCGGCTTCCAGCGCCAGTTCGGCGGCGCGGCCATAGCCGTCGATGATGCTCAGGATCTGCGCTTCGGTCAGGGCCTTGGCGCCGGTTTCGGGATGCTCGGACGGGGCGAAGATCTCGCCATTCGGGTTGAGGTCGGGAATGGACTGCCAGCCGCCGTGATGGATCTGCAGCAGGGCTTTGGCGCCCTGATCATGGGCAATGTGGGCGACTTCACGCAGGCTGGGCAGGTCTTCGGGGCCGATGGCCTCGGGTTGTCCGTAGAAGGCCTTGCCACCGTCGTGCACCAGGGTGGCGGCGGAAATGAACAGGCCGATGCCCCGGAAGCGGTCAGTGAGGAACTGACGCTCCTCGTCGGTGATGTGGCCGTTGTCGTCGGAGGCCAGATGGGTCATCGGGGCAACAGCCAGGCGGTTGCTGACGGTGACGCCGTTGTTGAAGGTGTAGCTCTGGAAGAGGTTCGGATGCTTCATGGTTGATGTGTTCTGGTGGGTTGGGCATCTGCCGTGACGCTGTTATACCACTGATCCTCGTCAATGCCGGGTCGCGTCTGGGGCTATTGATCCGCTGCCCCCGCGAGTTTTCCCGTTTCCGATAGTGTCTTTCTTGCCCCTGTACGCCCTTGGACGGACAATGGCCGAAGGGCAACATCGAACGATGAGGCAGCTCGGCATGGCCGACATGGGGGCAGATCGGGCAGAGGACAAGGTACGGGCAGAGATGTTCCGTGCCCGTGGGCTGACCAAGGTCTACCGGATGGGCGAGGTGGAGGTGCACGCGCTGCGCGGCATCGACCTGGCACTGTATCCGGGCGAGTTCGTCGTGATCCTGGGCCCTTCGGGTTGTGGCAAGTCCACGCTGCTGAACATCCTGGGCGGGCTGGATGTGCCCACGGAGGGCGAGGTCTGGTACAACGGCCATGACCTGACGCATGCGGACGATGCGATTCTGACGCGTTTTCGGCGCGACAACGTGGGCTTCGTCTTCCAGTTCTACAACCTCATTCCCAGTCTGACGGCACGTGAGAATGTGGCGATCGTGACGGAGATCGCGCGCCAGCCCATGCCGCCGGAAGAGGCGCTGGCGCTGGTGGGGCTGGGTGAGCGGCTGGACCATTTTCCGGCGCAGATGTCGGGGGGCGAGCAGCAGCGGGTGGCCATTGCGCGGGCCATTGCCAAGCAGCCGGCGGTGCTGCTGTGCGACGAACCCACGGGGGCGCTGGATTCGACCACCGGGGTGCGGGTGCTGAAGGCACTGGACGAGGTGAATGCGCGACTGGGCACGTGCACGGTGGTGATCACGCATAACGCCGACATTGCACGGATGGCGCACCGGGTGCTGACGATGGGCGACGGGCGCATCGTGGCCGAGAAGGTCAACGAACAGCGGTTGAAGGCCGATGAGCTGCGCTGGTGACAGCAAGGGCTGGCGGCTGCCGGCACTGTACCGGAAGGCGCTGCGCGACCTGTGGCTGCTGCGCGGCCAGGCGCTGGCGATCATGCTGGTGGTGGCGGGCGGCATTGCCATGCTGGTGATGTCGCAGGTGGCGCTGGATACGCTGAACAACAGCCGGTTGCGCTTCTACGAGGCGCAGCGGCTGTCGGACATCTGGGTGGATGCCAAGCGCGCGCCGGAAGCGGTGGCGCGGCAGGTGGCGGCGCTGCCGGAGGTGGCCGAGGTGGAAAGCCGGGTACAGGCCTTTGCCAAGCTGAAGCTGCCGGGGTTCGACGAGCCAGTGTCGGCGCAGATGATTTCCTTGCCGGACGACGGTGGGCAACCATTGATGAACGGCTTGCACCTGCGTCAGGGGCGGCTGCCGGCGGCGCTGTCGCGCGATGAGGCGGTGGTGAGCGATGCCTTTGCCGAGCGGCACGGTCTGAAGCCGGGGGACCGGCTGCGGGCGACGGTGAACGGGCATGCACAGTGGTTCCGGCTGGTGGGGGTGGCCACGTCGCCGGAGTTCCTGTATCCGATCAAGCCCGGGGCGATCTTTGCCGACCACAAGCATTACGCCATTCTGTGGATGCCGCGCCGGGTGCTGGAGGCAGCCATGAACATGGCCGGGGCCTTCAATCAGCTGGTGGTGAAGCTGGCGGTGGTGCGGCAGGACCGCGTGAAGGAGGGGGGGCCCGGCGCAGATGGCCAGGAGCGCGCATCTGGCGGTGCCGTCCCCCGGGCCGGGCGGCACAATGCGGCCGATGCAGCGCTGGCCCGCGCCCGGCAGGAGGCAACGGCCATCGACGCCATCGAGCGGCTGATGGAGCGCTGGGGCGGGCTGGAGGCTGTCGGGCGGATGCAGCAGACATCGTATCGGGTGCTGCATGAGGAGCTGGCGCAGCTGCGTTCGATGGTGCGGGTGATGCCGACGATCTTCCTGGCGGTGGCGGCCTTCCTGCTGAACGTGGTGTTCACGCGGCTGGTGGGCACGCAGCGGGCGCAGATCGCCATTCTGAAGGCGTTTGGCTACCGCACGTGGGAGGTGGCGCTGCACTATGGGCTGATGGCGGCCATCGTGTGCGTGGCGGGGGCGTTGTTGGGGGCCCTGGCCGGTGCGGGGCTGGGGCAGGGGCTGGCCTCGCTCTATCAGGACAATTTCCGGTTTCCCGCGCTGTATTTCTCGCTGGATGGCCAGGTGGTGCTGGTGGGCGTGGCGGTGGCAGTGCTGGCTGGCGTGGGCGGTGCGGGCTGGGCGGTGCTGCGTTCATCGCGCGAGCCGGTGGCACAGGCCATGCGGCCGCAGGCACCGGAGCGTTTCCGGGCGGCCGGCTTCGAGAACTGGCGGCTGGTGCGGGGGCTGTCACAGCCGGTGCGGATGGTGCTGCGTCAGCTGGAGCGCCGTCCGGGGCGGGCGCTGCTGAGTGTGCTGGGGCTGGCCATGGCAGGCAGCCTGATCATCCTGGCGGGCATGCAGAAGGGGACGCTCTCGTATCTGGTGGACAGCCAGTACCGGCTGGCCGAGCTGTACGACATGTCGGTGACGTTCGTCGAGGAGCGTTCGCCACAGGCGGTGCATGAGCTGCGTTCCATCCGCGGTGTGCAGCACGCTGAGCCGACGCGTTCGGTACCGGTGGAGCTGTCTTTCCGCAGCCATCGCATTCGCACGGTCGTCTGGGGCCTGCCGGCCGATGGCTTGCTGCAGCAGCCGGTGAATGACCGCTTGCAGCGGGTTCCGCTGCCGCCGGACGGGCTGGTGATGAATGCCTATCTGGCCGAAAGGCTGGGACTGAAGGAAGGGGATCTGCTGACGGTGCGGCAGTTGCAGGGCCGCCGCCGGGTGCTGCAGGTGCCGGTGGCACGGCTGATCAACGAGAACCTGGGTACCCGGGTGTACATGAACCGTCAGGCACTGAACCGGTTGCTCGGGGATGGGGACGTGCTGAGCGGGGCGCTGCTGGAGATCCGGCCCGGCGCGGCGCCTGCGGTGGTGCGGGCGCTGGATGAGCGGCCGCAGGTGATGGCTTCGGATGATCGGCTGGATGCGATCCGGGCGATGTTCCAGATGGTGGAGCGGGTATCCGGTCCGATGACGCTGCTGGGGATTCTGCTGGGCTGTGTGGTGAACTTCGGGGTGGTGTACAACGCGGTACGCATCACGCTGGCCGAACGCTCGCGCGAGCTGGCCAGCCTGCGCGTGCTGGGCTTCACGCGGGGTGAGGTGGCGCGCATCCTGCTGGGCGAGATCGGCGTGCTGGTGGTGGTGTCCATTCCGCTGTCGTTCGTGTTTGGGTGGCTGCAGTGCTGGTACATGGCGAAGGGGATGCAGAATGAGCTTTACCGCATTCCCGTGCATGTGCCGATGGGCAGCTACATGATGGCGGCGCTGGTGACACTGGGCTCTGCGCTGGTGTCCATGGTGGTGGTGCTGCGCCTGGTGAACCGGCTGGACATGGTCGAGGCGCTGAAGAACAGGGAGTGAGAGACAAATGCCTGCGCGAAGAACGTTGATCCAGGTGCTGGTGGCCGTGGGGGTGCTGGGCTGGGTGGGCTGGGAGGCACTGCGCGAGCCGGTGCAGCTGGCTCATGTGGAGAAGGCGGTTCATGCCCCGATGACCGAGAGCTTTTCGGAAGAAGGCAAGACGCGGCTGAAGGCGCGCTATGCGCTGGCCGCACCCGTGGCGGGGCAGTTGCGGCGCGTGACGCTGCAGCCCGGGGATGCCGTGCAGGCCGGGCAGGTGGTGGCGTGGATCGATCCGACTTCGCCAGGTCTGCTGGACGGGCGCAGCCACCGTCGGGCCGAGGCCGAGCTGGCGGCAGCGCGCAGTCAGTACCGGGCGGCGGTGTCGTTGGCGGGAACGTAGGCGAAACCTTCAACGAAGGGGAAGAA
>ERZ773026.1803-NODE-1803-length-10521-cov-2.553507_pt1 | contig 10521 bp, 10 predicted proteins | sample MGYA00580838_ERZ773026 | MGnify/ENA primary metagenome ERZ773026 (study PRJEB29015, sample SAMEA2738006) | human oral metagenome | biome: human oral; feature: human-associated habitat; material: dental | place: China | collected 2055 ... | reverse complement strand
GATCCACCGCTGGATCCCCAGCTGGCAGTTCGTCCTGGTGTGGCCATTGAACATGTTGATGTCACTAGCGACATCAACTCCGGTTTCTCCCCTGCGGTAGTGCGCGTCACGCGAACAGATGGTCCGCGTTGGTCTCACGATATTGATGAGCATCTTGCAGCCATACTCGCAGGGCTTAACCCCCATGGGCTAAACCTAGAGGAAACGGCATCGCTCTATTTTCTTAGCCAAGGAATTGACGTTTCACCAGTGCTGATGAACGATGTGATAGCCGCCATTGTGGATCTTTTACGTCACGGAATAGTGCTGCCATCAGACCTGCTTGAACTCGACACAGCAACCCATGGAAAGGCCGAAGTATGAGGGCCGTGTTGACGCGCGTTAGTTCTGCACAGGTGACGGTAGACGATGCCGTAGTTGGTGCGATTGACTGCCCCGAGACCTGCGGGATCTTGGCGCTTATCGGTGTCACCCATGACGACGGTCCAGATGCTTGCGACACGATGGTGCGTAAAATCGCCGAACTGCGTATTTTGCCGGACGAAAAGTCAGTCACCGACGTGGGTGCACCAGTACTGGTAGTCAGCCAGTTCACCTTGTACGGAAGGACAGCGAAAGGTCGGCGCCCGTCGTGGTCAGACGCAGCGCCTGGCAATGTTGCTGAACCACTGGTTGATCGCATTATTCGGGGATTACAGACACGAGGTATTGCAGTGTCTACAGGCATGTTCGGAGCGATGATGCAGGTCACTTCGACAAACGAAGGGCCTTTTACTGTGATAGTTGAGTGTTAAAAAAATTTTTTCCGCTGTGGGAACAAACTTCCTGTCCTGTCCGTTAAACGCACTGAGACCGACGATCAGCAGGAGGCATAGCATGACTTTACCGTCCACACAGGATTTTGGTGCTGAGGAGATCGACCGCGGCAGTCGCCAAGGGCAAACAAATGATAACCCTTCCGCTGACTTAGTGCGTGTTTACCTGAACGGGATCGGCAAAACTGCGCTCCTGACTGCGGAGGATGAAGTGCAGCTGGCGCAAACCATTGAGGTTGGTTTGTATGCAGAGCACTTGTTGGAAAATTCGGAGGAACCTCTTACTCGCGCCATGAAACGCGACCTTAAGGTTCTGGCTCGCCAAGGGAAGCACGCCCGTTCACACCTGTTGGAGGCAAATCTTCGCCTTGTAGTCAGCCTAGCCAAACGCTACACCGGTCGTGGAATGCCATTGCTTGACCTTATTCAGGAAGGCAATCTTGGTTTGATTAGGGCGATGGAGAAGTTCGACTACACCAAAGGTTTCAAGTTCTCTACGTATGCAACCTGGTGGATCCGACAAGCCATCACCCGTGGGATGGCCGATCAGTCCCGCACTATTCGCCTTCCTGTGCATTTGGTGGAGCAGGTAAACAAGCTGTCCCGCATCAAGCGGGAGCTTTACCAAAACCTCGGGCGTGAGGCGACTAATGAAGAACTAGCTGAAGAGTCTGGCATTGATGAATCCAAGATTGAGCTTCTGCTCCGTCAGTCTCGTGACCCGGTGAGCTTGGACATGCCGGTGGGAGCCGATGAGGAAGCGCCGCTGGGTGATTTTATTGAAGATTCTGAGGCAACGGATGCGGAGGCAGCCGTTGTGGCATCTCTGCGGCATTCGGATATCCGCTCAGTGCTAGCCTCCCTGGAGGTGCGTGAGCAGGAGGTTATTAGTCTACGCTACGGGCTTGACGACGGCGTGCCACGCACCCTGGATCAGATCGGACGGAAGTTCGGATTGTCTCGCGAGCGTGTTCGCCAAATCGAACGCGAAGTGATGAGCAAATTGCGCGATGGTGAGCGTGCAGAGAAACTGCGAGAGTACGCAACGTAGTTTTTCTTGCCCCATTATGGCTGGCCTCCCCTATTTTTAGGCGAGGCTAGCCATTCCTTATTGTTTTACTACGTTACACACCCTGATTATTGCTATCTTTGCAGCTCACAGCATCGCTGCTGGACCACCTGGGTCGGCGTTGGATGTTTAGTTTTGCGACGCATAGAGATTGGCTCTTTTACATAACCGTCCAGACACGGCACGCCATTCTGGTTTGCCTAGACGACTTTTCCATTAATGTATAGATTAAGCAGTGATTGAGTTCCACAAGAAGGGTCTAGTTCCGTGAAAGACTTAGTAGACACCACCGAGATGTACCTCCGCACCATCTACGAGCTGGAGGAAGAAGGCGTCACACCACTGCGGGCACGCATTGCGGAACGGCTTGAACAGTCTGGACCAACCGTCAGTCAGACCGTCGCCCGTATGGAACGTGATGGCTTAGTGGTGGTCGCTCCCGACCGTAGCCTGCAGATGACTGATAAAGGTCGCAGGCTGGCAACCGCCGTGATGCGCAAGCACCGTCTTGCCGAGCTGCTGCTGACTGACATCATTGGCTTGGATATTCACCGCGTCCACGCCGAAGCGTGCCGCTGGGAACATGTGATGAGCGACGAGGTGGAACAATGCCTTGTATCCAAGCTGGATAATATCGAGCGTTCTCCTTTTGGCAACCCGATCCCAGGCTTAAGTGACCTCGGTATTGAATCCCCAGACATTCTGCCTGGAAAGCGCATCATTGACCTCCCCGAAGACACCCCGATCAAGGCTCGCGTGGTTCAAATCAACGAGATCTTGCAGGTTGATGATAAGCAGTTCAATGCCTTATCCTCCGCAGGCATCATGGTTGGCTCCGATATTGAGGTCAGCCACCACAATGGTGTGGTGCAACTTCTTCATAAGGACAACGCCGTTGAACTCGACGAGGACTTAAGCCACGCCATTCGCATCGAAGAGCGATAACCGGTCACCTTTTGCTTATCACGCCGCCCCCTCTGCGCGCTGCGCAGGGTGGGTGTATTTTTCACGCAACGTCACGCTTCCGGCAAGGCAGGCTTTGAGCATCTGATCACACAGCCCCGCGTAAAATCCTTTCATAAGCAGGTCAGCTAGGCCGTGGTCACTTTTCGCCTCCAATGCGCACCGCACTGCCGGAACTGTGCGTACCCGGTACCCGCATTGCGACGCCGCGAGAGCATAACTACACAGGGCATTGGCCCGCAGTTCACCAGTAAAACACCGCCCAACTGCCAATGCCAGTTCCATAAAAGCCCGGGTGGTTCCTGGAGCTATTGAGTCGTTAACGCTGCGGTCTGCAGCAACTAAAGCGACGTCGCGAAGCAACGGATGAGCAAAGAACACAGCACCGTTGATGAGTAGTTCGGTGTCTGCCGCAATGGCTTCTGCAAGGTCGCAGTTGGCAATTACTTCGGCATCGCAGTCGTTGATCGTGTCCCGCACGGCAGCGAGGACTTCCCACAGTTCATCCATTGCCGCAGCAAAAGTCCCTGAGCTTTCCGGGGTATGGGCCTCGGCGAGGTCGGCGAGCGATTGCGCCATTTCCGTAATCTGTTTTTGCACAACATGGGCTTCAATGTCGTCGTCAAAGGCGTGGATTGGTTGAAAATGGTCTAGCATGTCGGTTCGAGTAATGTCGGGCAGCATGCCCTTGCTAAGAAGATCCCGCGTTGATGCAGCACTGGCCACTGGTGCGATACATCCGGCATCCCAGTTGTCACGTCCGGTTGTTGCAGGTCCCACGTCATGTTGTGTGAGGCCGAAAACCCTGCGATAAGGCTCACCGGTGTAGAGCGACGGAGTTGCCCACACGGCAGCGAGTGGAGCGTCATGGTCGCGAGCGATGGCGCAGAGGCTACGAACGTAATCCTGAGCGCATGGTGCAGAGTTGGAATCACTGTAGATCCCATTGTCAATGATGAAACCAAAGATCAGGTCCGTGCTCATGGTGAGATTGCGGAGAATGTCTGCGATGGCGTCCGTCCGGTTGCTGTCTGTGCGAAATAGCGGTCCGAGAACATATTTTCCCGGCTGCTGTGTGGACTCACTTCTGTGAAACCCTGCGAGGACAATGGATTTTTCGGGGTAGAACCCGAGTATCCCTGGCAGGTTGGCAAACATATCTGCTGGCGTGCAAAGTGTAGAAGTCATGCTTCCACTGTGACGTAGTGCGTTTGGTTGCTGCTGTGGCTTATGTTCTTCCTGTGGATAACATCGTCTTCTTCTGAGTTATCCACAACGCGTGATCCGATCGGACTGCACGGTGCGGGTAGGCTGGTGGTGCGGCCGTGTATGCGTAGCGTCCGATGACGTTCAGACAAGGCATCATAAAATGTGCGTTGCAGGGAATCTTTCGGCGGTGTGGAAAGTTGTGTTAATTATGGGCACATTTATGTAACACCATGTAAGACCGTGTAACACCGAAGGAGGATCATCATGTCACAGGAACAACCACGTATGTACGAACTGGAATATCCATCCCCAGATATGTCGGCCAGCGACACTGAGGGTCCAACCCTCATTGTTGCTTTACAAGGCTACGCCGATGCCGGACAGGCCATTGATGCCAGTGCGCAACACATTCTGGCTGCCCTGGAACATGGTCTAGTGGCATCGTTTAATAACGATGAGTTAGTGGACTACCGTTCCAGACGCCCTACCGTCGTGCTGGATCATAACCGCATCGCTGACGTGGATCCATTAGAGATCGGGCTTCATGTTGTCCGAGATAACGCTGGGAAGCCATTTTTGCTGTTGACTGGACCTGAGCCAGATATGCGCTGGTCGGCTTTTACTAAAGCAGTGGCTGATCTTGCTGAGCGTTTCGGCGTGTCTCAGACGTTGTGCCTGTATTCCGCGCCGATGGCCGTACCACATACTCGGCCATTAGTGGTTACTGCTCATGGAAATATCCCTGAGCTCACTGGTAAGCACTTCACCTTGGATTCTAGGATCCACATTCCCGGCGCGGCATCGTTAATGTTGGAGCGCGCTTTAGATGAGCGCGGCAAGAATGTTGGTGGGCTCACGGCTCATGTGCCGCATTATTTGGCCGCGTCGGACTATCCGTTGGCTACTCTACGGTTATTGGAATCGCTGAGTGACGATGCCGGGCTTTCTATTCCTTTGGGCACGTTGCAGGCAGACGCTGATCGCGTCATGCAGCAGTTGAGTTCGCAGATTGACGACGCCCCGGAAATTCACCAGGTAGTGCGGGCGCTGGAGCAGCAGTACGACCGTGAGCTGGAGCGTTATGAAGCGTCCCAAGAGTCAGCCGCCTTGGACTTTGAAGCGATTCCTTCTGGTGAAGCACTCGGCGAAGCGTTTGAGCAGTTCTTGGCCACCTTTGATCCACCAAACGATTCGGACAGCTTGGAAAACGGCGATAGCGATAAGTAGCTATTCACGGTTAATTGCTGCAATCCCGACGGCGATGCCCACGCCGGCGAGGGTTACTGCGGAGAGCACACCGTAAAGTATGGCCTGGTCGCTAGTGAGTCCTTGATCAAGCAGTATGCGCAGGGCTTGGACGAGCCAGTTGGCCGGGTTGACGGTAGCCGCGGTGCGCATCCACTGTGGCCCATAATCAAGTGGGATGAGCAGTCCGGACAGTATCAGCAGGGGGAAGATCAGGGTTTGTTGGACTCCCCAGAACAGCCAGTCGTGGTTTTTGCTGGCCAGCGCTAGCGCGTAGGAGAGAGCACCGAGTCCCACACCAAAGATGGCCAAGAGAATGACGCCGAGAATAAAACCGGATACGGTGACGTGGTAGCCGAATGGTAGTGCAACCAGCACAATAATGAGGGCCTGCACCGCGGTGGGCAGTAGTTCCTTGCATGCCCGCCCGATCAAGAGCGACGATCGGGAAAGCGGCGCGACGAGGGTGCGTTCGTGGGCACCGCTCATCATGTCGTAGAGCAGGTTTGATCCAGTGGCACCACTGCCGAAGAGCACAATCATGACCAGGACTCCTGGGACGAACCAACGTAACGTCTCCCCCGCTGGCTGCCCAGATTGTCCCACGAGTAGTGGGCCAAATATCCCGAGGAAAACCAGGGGTTGGACGAGACTGAAGATGAGGCTGAAAGGGTCTCTAAGTAATGGTCTGAGTTCTCGTACACAAACGTTCCAGGTGTCTTTCATGAGTGGTCTCCTGATTCGCGAAGTGACGTTCCGGTAAGTGCTAGGAACACGTCGTCAAGGGTGGGTGGCACAGCGGTGACGCGTCGAACGGGAATGTCCGCAGCGTCGAAAAGCGCCAGTAGTTGTGGTAGGGCCTGACACCCATGAACTGCGGTGAGTGTGATGGTGGTGGTATCCACAGTGAGGCTGGAGGAATCGGGTACGACTTGCTTGACGATGCCTACCGCACGCTGGATGTCTGCAAGGTTCATCAGGTCAAGGGTCAGGATGTCGCCCGCATAGCGTTGTTTCAACATGGTGGCGGGGGCGTCGGCAATGATGTGCCCCTTGTCCATGACCATGATGCGTTCAGCGTACTGGTCTGCCTCTTCCAGATAGTGCGTGGTGACGAAAACGGTGGTGCCGTAATGTTCGCGCAGATTGGTGATGTGTTTCCACAGGTTGGCGCGGCTTTGCGGGTCGAGGCCGGTGGAGGGTTAGTCAAGGAAGATGAGCTGTGGGGAATGCATGAGACCCAGCGCTATGTCGAGTCGCCGCCGTTGACCACCGGAGAGGCGTTGGACGGTGGTGCGCACGCAGGATTCGAGTCCCAGCGTTGTGATCAAGTCATCCGCACGTGTCCTGGCTGCGGCCGTGGACATCCCGTAAAAGGCACCTTGACTGACCAGTTCGTCGCGGACGCGTTGTGGCAGGCTGCCGCTGCTGTTCTGGCCCACATAGCCGATGTGTGCGCGTACCTTGTGTGGCTGAGTCCGTGTGTTGTAACCACACACGATTGCCTCACCGCTGGAGGGCGCGATCAGGGTGGTGAGCATGCGTATCGACGTCGTTTTGCCCGCGCCGTTCGGCCCGAGGAACGCCACCATCTCACCCTGCTGTACCGCAAAGTTCAGGTCTGTAACCGAATTGGTTGTAGCTTTGGCGAAACGCTTGGTCAGATTATGCGTTTCAATGATGGATTCTGACATGCCCCGCACGCTAACAACCCATGCGGTCATTTCTTGTCCGCATGGCGTGCAACACTAGCATCATGACTGATGTGACGTCCCGTATTCTCCGCCTACTCACCCTGCTGCAATCGCATCGGCACTGGTCAGGGCCTGAACTAGCCACCACACTCAATGTGACAGAAAGAACAATTCGCCGTGATATTGATCGATTGCGTGAGCTTGGGTACAGGATTGACTCGCTCGCAGGAAGTGATGGTGGCTACCGCCTAGAGTCCGGAACTGGCATGCCTCCACTGCTGCTCACTGACGACGAAGCCGTCGCCATGGCCATTGGCCTGCGCATTACTGCATCCCAGCAGCTCATCACCGAAGTTGATGCCACAATCACAGCGTTGACCAAGCTGGAACGCATGCTCCCGGCGCGGCTGCGGCGGCGAGTATCTGCTCTCAACGCAGCAATCAATAAGGCAACATCGTTTCAGCAGGATACTGGGGTATCTGCAGAGACTCTGGGGTTGCTCGCTGTGGCGTGCCGTACCCATGAGCGGGTGCGTTTTAGGTACACCTCTGCATCAGGCGAGGTGACACATCGCCTGGCGGATCCGTATGTCTTAGTACCTAAGGTTCAGCGCTGGTATGTGCTCTGCTGGGATGAAGGGCGTGATGATTGGCGGACGTTTCGTGTTGATCGGCTTTCTGGGCTGGAGCTGACTGGAGTGCGGTGCGAGCCGCGCGAGCTGGATGCGCGGGACGTCGAAAAGCGACTGATGTTTCCTGCAAGAAAGCAGCGACGCAGGCATGAAGTGCAGGTAACTGTGGCACTGTCTGCGGAGGAAGCACAGGCGAGGTTCGGTCGATGGGTGCCGGAGATTGAGAAAGTTGGTGAAAACCAGTCGCGGTGGTGCGTGCAAGTTGTGGATACCTATGAGCTTGTACACGCATTGTGGTGGATGCCCACTGGGGTTGATTACACGGTTGAGGTAGCCGAACCACTACGTTCAGCGTTTCAGGACGCCTTGGAAAGGATGACACAGGCGGCTGGCGGTGGACAGCTGTCGGCGTAGCTGGGCAGCGGCTGCATACAATGCTCCGCTGAAAGCTATTGAAAACTAATGAAAATAGTTTCCATTGATCTTTGGTTGCCATACTGATAACCTGGCCGGAGTTCTAATGAGTAATCACTTTCAATAGAGTATGCGTCAACAAATCTAAGATCTCAGGACGTTATCCCCGGCTCAGCAACGAAGAAGGGCGGTCACTATGTTACCTATGGATAACACCGGTGGTGTTCTCACCATCAATGACTGCACCATATCGTTTGACGGAACCCCTGTCCTCCGTATCGACGCCCTTCACATTGACGACACTCCGCGCGCCATAGCCGTACTCGGGGTATCAGGGTCTGGAAAATCTACACTCGCCGCGCTCATTGGCGACTATCTCAGCCCCGCGGCCGCTGTCACCGGCACATGCACGCGCAACGGCACGGTCAGCATGGTGGCGCAGGATGCGTTCGGCGCGCTCAATCCCTTGATGCCTGTGATCAAGCAAATCGCGCTCACCGCTGGAAGTATCGACGCTGCGACGAACCTTCTGGAGTCCGTTGGCCTTAAGCAAGAGCTACACCAGCGATTTCCGCTGCAACTTTCCGGCGGCCAACGTCAGCGTGCCGCACTGGCCTTTGCCCTAGGGCCCTGCCCGCGCCTTATTCTCGCTGACGAAGTCACGTCCGCGTTGGACCCTGTTGCGACCGCCGATGTTGTGAGCACCCTGCGGTCCGTGCGCGACAACAACGACGCAACACTGCTGTTTATCACTCACGACCGCGGGGCAGCGGCCGCGCTGTGCGATCAGGCCATCATCATGATCCCCAACCAGGACGGTAGCCACCGTGCCCACCTGTGCACCGACGACGAATGGGCAGAGCTACGCTCACTCTTCGGTGCGGGACAACGCATCACTGACAGTTCTTTTGCCACGACTTCTTTTGCGATGACTGCCACAGCCGAGACGGGAGCTGAGAGCATGTCCGAGGTTTCAGCCCTGTGAATGATCGCTTAGCCATTCAAATGGAGGATGTCTCATACGAGCCAATCCTTCACAACATATCCATCAGCATCGCACCGAGTGAAAAAGTCGCGATCATTGGGCAATCTGGCGCCGGGAAAACCACACTTCTTCGCCTGCTCACTGGGGCGTACTCCCCCACCAGCGGCAGCGTCACTGAGGTAACACGCGGGCGATTCACCTACATCCCACAAGATCTCGACGCGAGCTTAAACCCGGCGCTGTCAGTGGCGACCATTGTGACAGAACCAGTCGCTATTGCGCATGGGCGCGCTGCTGCGAGAAAAGCCAAGACTCGTGCGCAAGAACTTCTTGCCCAACTGGGTCTGGGTGCCGAGTTCCTGACACGTAAACCTGCGCATTTGTCTGGCGGCCAGCGCCAACGCGTCGGCATTGCCCGTGCTCTGATCACTGACCCGGAGATCATCTTTGCTGATGAAGCCCTCAGCGCTCTCGATGCCGACACACGGGAAATCGTCACAACTATGTTTGGTGACAACAATGCGACACTCATTTTGATCACGCATGACCTCGCCGCAGCAACACTGTTGTGCGATAGGTGGGTCTTGCTGGATAACGGCACCATCGCCGAGGAAGGCACCATACAATCCTTGTGGGACACTACTCCCCCGGTTTCCCCGGCGCGGCAGGCGTTCCTTGATGCTGACCGCATCCTCCATCCCACTCTCTGGCACGACGACCACCGCATTGGATATTCCGCGAGTGAGCGACTGGCGGCAGACGTGCTGTCCGGCGAGGATGAAGTATGAGCATGCTCCACGATGCCTCACGTTTCCTCCGACTACCGCTGTCGGTGCAGTTGCTGTTGGTGACCCAGATGTTGTTCAACGTCGGTTTCTATTTGGTCGTTCCCTTCCTGGCCACATACATGACGGACAACCTGGCAGCCAGCGGCGCCATGATCGGCTTTATCCTGGGTTTACGTACCTTTAGTCAGCAGGGGCTGTTTTTCATTGGCGGTGGGTTGACGGATCGTTGCGGAATTAAACCGGTGCTTATCGTCGGTATTGCCATCCGCGTTCTGGGCTTCGTAGTGACAGGAACTGCGCACTCGACCTTTCACATCATGGTGGGCGTCGTGCTCATTGGTTTCGCCGCCGCGTTGTTCTCACCAGCTGCGGAAACAGCCTTGGCAGTGTCTGGACGAGACGTGGAAAAAGCCAGAGTGATGACCCGCTCTGAACTTTTCGGCATGGACGCGTTCTTTTCCCGCGTTGGCGCGCTCACTGGCCCTCTACTTGGCGCCGAGCTCATCGATGCAGGTTTTCACTTGACCTGTTTCGTGGCGGCCGGAATTTTCGCCTTCCTTTTTGTGAGCCACCTGCTGCTTATTCCAAGCGTACACACGGAATCAAGCAGCTCAATGCTGACTGGTTTTTCGTCAGTGCTGCGAAACCGTAGGTTCTTGGTCTTTGCGCTTGCATATTCGACGGGACTTGTGGCCTACAATCAGCAG
>ERZ773026.1798-NODE-1798-length-10564-cov-23.811114_pt1 | contig 10564 bp, 5 predicted proteins | sample MGYA00580838_ERZ773026 | MGnify/ENA primary metagenome ERZ773026 (study PRJEB29015, sample SAMEA2738006) | human oral metagenome | biome: human oral; feature: human-associated habitat; material: dental | place: China | collected 2055 ... | reverse complement strand
CTAACTTAACTTTTTCAATGGTTACTTTATCATGGTCATAATAGTGTGGATTCTTCACATATTCGATCGAAGATTTTGATGTGAAATCTTTTAACAGATAGGGACCGTTATAAAGGATACTGTCTGGTGTCAAGGTACCAAAGTCTTTATCTTTTGATTTCAAAAACTCTTCGTTGACTGGGAAAAGAATACTATTGGTTGTCTTAGAGTTCCAATAAGGTTCTGGTCGAGTCAAGGTGTACTCGACTGTGTAATCATCCAAGGCTTTGACACCAACAGTTGAAAAATCATTGGTCACACCCGTCACATAGTCATTCAATCCCTTGATTGAATTTTGGATCAGATCCATAGCTTGTCCCTTGTTGTCCGCGGCATATTTGATCCCAGTGACAAAATCCTGAGCTTTAACTGAAGCATATTCCTCACCATCAGCTGTATACCACTTGGCATCTTTTCTAAGCTTGTAGGTATAGGTCAAACCATCTGATGAAACAGACCAATCCTCCGCAAGAGCAGGTACGAGGTTCCCATAGCTGTCATTTTCTAACAAACCATCTACGAGATTGGTAATAACGGCAGTGTTATCCGCATAATAATCTAGAAGATAGTTAAAAGTTGTCGGATTTGCACTAAATGTTGATGAATAAGTGCTAGTATCTGTATTGGACTGTCCACATGACGAGAGCAAAATACCTGTCGCTAAGACAAGACCTGTCCCGATTAGTCTTTTTTTCATTTTGATCATCATTCACTCCTTTATGTCACTTTTTATAACATAACCATATTTTATCAAATTTATTCAAAAATGTAAAGTTGCTGCTTTTATGACAACTGGTGTCTCAAAACAAAAAGGAAGCACAGTTTCCTGCAACTTCCTTGTCTATTTATAGATTACTTGACGTGTTTTTCAAGTTCTTTTTGGTATTTGGCATTTGTCTCGATTTTTTCTTGTTGCCATTTCTTGAAGGCTTCTTCGTATTCTTTTGCAGTCACAACGTCATTTTGCAACTCCAAACCTTTGAACACAAATGGGTCTCCCTTGATCCCGACTTGAGAGTAAGCTTTTGTAAATGGTACAGTACGGCTAACCGTTGGAGAACCACCTGAAGAAGCAACTGGGATTAAAAGTGAACTATCCGATACCCAAGCTTGAGCTTTAGCATATTTTTCATAACGCTTGTTAAGGTCGCTTGTTTCAGCTGCAGCGTCATCCAAGAGTTTCTTGTATTCGTCCAATCCAACTTGAGCCATCACTTCTGGATCATTTCCGCGCTTAATCCCCAAGTGTTTAAGGGCAGAACCCTTCTTAGCATCAAGGATGTTGAGGTAGGTAGCTGGGTCTTGATAGTCTGGCCCCCAACCAGTTCCGTTCAAGTCATAGTCTTTTTGGGATGGAACCTTGGCTTGAGATGTAATGCTCAATTTCTCATTATCGGTCATTTGAAGGACATCGACAATGACATTTTCAGTACCAAGTGATGATTCGATAGACTGCTTGAGTGAGTTGGTTTGTTGAACCGCGATTACATCTGTTTGTTCAACGGGGATATCCAAATGGATTGGGAAGGTAACACCCTTGGCTTGCAATTCTTCCTTGGCTTTAGCAAAGGCTGCCTTAGCTTTTTCAGGACTGTAAATCGTATCCTTGCCATCTGTAAGGGCTACATCTTTCCACTGGTCTCCATATGAAACGAGCTCTGCCTGTGCCAACTCTCCAAAGGTTTTTTCACCCACTTGAACGTAGTCATGAGGCACTAGGCTGTTACGGATAATCTTGTTCGCACCTTCTTCACCATTCAACTGAGCAGTATAAGAATGACGGTCAAGAGCAAAGTTCAGCGCCTGACGGAAGTTCTTGTTGAGAAGAGCTTCTTTCGTTGAAGTTTTTTGAGCCTCGTCTGTTTTGGCTGTTTTATTATAAGATTGGCGGTTTACGTTAACAGTGAGGTAGTAGCTTGTCGCTTCTTGTGGACTATAAACAATCTTATCGCCGTACTCTTGTTTAGTTGACTCAAAATTTGAACTTGTTGGGAAGAGACGAGCTGTTGTATAGGCACCTTGTGTAAAGCTACGAATCAAAGATTCTTGGTCTGATCCATCGTAGAAAGTTAGTTTAATATTGTCAATCTTGACATTGTCCTTATCCCAGTAGTTTGGATTCTTTTCATATTCGATGACTGATTTTGAAGTCAATGATTTCAAGAAATAAGGACCATTATATAGGATACCTGATGGGGTTGGTGCACCGTAGTCGCTCCCTTTAGAATTCAAAAATTCTTCATTAACTGGCAGCATGGTTGCAGTTGTGACTTTAGAGTTCCAGAAACTTTCTGGTTTGTTGAGCGTGTATTCTACCGTGTAATCATCAACAGCCTTAACTCCTACGGTAGAGAAATCATTGCTCTCACCACTAACATACTCTGCCAAACCTTTGATAGAATCCTGAATCAAAGAAAGACCATCTGATTTTCCGTCAGCAGCATGTTTAAGCCCAGTAACAAAGTCTTTGGCCTTAACTTCAGCGTATTCTTCTCCATCAGAAGTATACCATTTTACACCCTTACGAAGTTTGTAGGTGTAAGTCAAACCATCCTTTGAAACAGACCAGTCTTCTGCAAGTGATGGAATTAAGTTCCCATACTTATCATTTTCCAAAAGACCATCAACAACGTTTGCTATAACGTCAGAGGTTGAGCTCTTGCTCGTCACACTATAGTCCAGAGAAGATGGATCCATAGCGTAGACATAAGAGAATGTCTTGGGAGCATCCGCTTTCTTTTCACTTTGCCCACAAGCAGTTAACAGTAGGGCTGCACTCAAAACAGCACCTGCTCCTAAGAGCCACTTTTTCGATTTCATAAGTAATCTCCTTAAAGATAGTGTTTTCACCATTATACCCTATTTTTTCATAAAAGCAAGAACTTTCGCCAGATTTTTTAGAAAATTCTAACAAATATTTTTTAAAGGCTTTTCTATATATTTTTCAACAAAAGAACCCCAAGCATCAAAGGCTTGAGGTTCACTTATTTTAATCCGTTAGTTCCACACAGAAGGCATCCCATGGCTCTAAGGTTTGTTTTTCAACTGCTTTTTTAGCAGTAGTGTTTTCAATCAAGATTGACTTAACTCTTCCTTCTACTGAAAAGTTTTGTTTTTCATTGGACAAGTTAGCCACAACTAGGAAACGACGGTCACCGTCCTTACGGATATAAGCAAATACCTTATCAGCCGTATCGAGTAATTCAAAGTCAGCTCGAATCAACCAGCGATTCTCCTTACGGATTTGAACGAGTTTTTGATAAGTATAGAAAATAGAATCTGGATTTGCCAGTGCTTCTTGAACGTTGATTTCTTCGTAGTTTGGATTAACTGCCAACCAAGGTTGACCTGTTGAGAAGCCAGCATTTTTGCTTTCATCCCATTGCATCGGAGTACGTGCATTATCACGACCGATGATACGGATGCTGTCCATGATTTCTTCTATCGGAACGCCTTTTTCAAGAGCTTCACGCGCATAGTTGAGAGATTCAATATCTTCTACTTGCTCCAGTGTTTTAAACGGATAGTTGGTCATCCCAATCTCCTCACCCTGGTAGATATAAGGTGTCCCCCTCATAAGATGAAGCAAGATTGCAAAGGCTTTGGCGGATTTTTCACGATATTCTTGGTCATTTCCCCAGATAGAGACGATGCGAGGGAGGTCATGGTTGTTCCAGAAGAGGGAATTCCAGCCATCCTCAACACCTAACTCTGTCTGCCATTTGTTGAAGATTTCTTTCAACTTAGCAATATTCAGTTCTTTTTGATAGTGCCACTTAGGTTGCCCTTCCTGATATTGAAGACAGATGTGTTCAAACTGGAATACCATAGACAATTCTTGTCCCTTTGGATCCGAGTAGAGCTTAGCAATCTCTGGCGTTGCACCCCAGGTCTCTCCTACTGTCAAGAGATCTTTGTCACCAAAGGTGGCTTGGTTCATCTCCTTGAGATAGGGATGGAGCATAGGACCGTTATTGACTACTTTCTCATCAGGAATCTTACCAATCATATCAATGACATCCATACGGAAACCACCAATACCTTTATCAATCCAGAAGTTCATCATCTCATAAATTTTCTGGCGAAGTTTTTCATTTTCCCAGTTGAGATCAGGCTGTTTCTTGCTGAAAAAGTGGAGATAGTATTGACCTGACTTTTCATCGTATTCCCAAGCAGACCCACTAAAGATAGACTCCAAATCATTGGGCTCATCTCGCCAGATATAGTAGTCTCGTTCGGGGCTGTCAGGATTTTCACAAGCCTCGACAAACCAGGCATGCTCATCCGAGGTATGATTGACCACCAAGTCCATGATGATACGAATATCACGCTTCTTAGCTTCTGCGATGAGTTGATCCATGTCCTCCATGGTTCCAAAAATAGCTGCAATCGCTTGATAATCAGCAATATCATAACCATTATCATCCATAGGACTGTCATAAACGGGAGAAAGCCAAATCGCTGTAATCCCTAGCTTAGCTAGATAGTCTAACTTACTCGTAATTCCTGGCAAATCACCAATCCCATCTCCGTTGCTATCCATAAAACTCTTTGGATAGACTTGATAAACTACGGCATTGTGCCACCATTTTTCTTGCATCTGTTTACCTCATTATTTTAATATTCTACAATCTATGATAGCGCTTTTTAAAACTTTGTGCAAGCGTTTGCTTAATCTTTTTGATTTCTTTTTTAGCTCCGTAGTTTCCTAACTCCCAATTTTTTTATATAATAGAGGTCAGAGGTAAAAAAATGAAAAAACAAGCTTTTAGTTCTGAAAAATATCTAAATTTACAACGCGACCATATTTTGGAGCGCATTAACCAGTTTGACGGCAAGCTATACTTGGAGTTCGGAGGCAAGATGCTGGAAGACTTCCACGCTGCCCGTGTCCTTCCTGGTTATGAACCAGATAACAAAATCAAACTCTTACAAGAATTAAAGGAGCAAGTAGAGGTTGTTATTGCTATCAATGCTAGCAATATTGAACACTCAAAGGCTCGTGGAGATTTGGGAATTTCTTATGACCAAGAGGTCTTTCGTTTGATTGATAAATTCAATGAACTTGGTATCTTTGTAGGTTCGGTGGTTATCACTCAATATGCAGGCCAACCCGCAGCAGATACCTTCCGTAATCAATTAGAGAAGCATGGTATTGATTCCTATCTACACTATCCAATCAAGGGGTATCCAACAGATATGGATCATATCATTTCTCCTGAGGGAATGGGGAAAAATGACTATATCAAAACTAACCGCAATTTAATCGTCGTGACTGCTCCTGGACCTGGTTCAGGGAAGTTAGCTACTTGTATGTCTAACATGTATCATGACCAACTTAATGGCATCAAGTCTGGTTATGCTAAGTTTGAAACCTTCCCAGTATGGAATCTACCTCTCCACCATCCGGTCAATTTGGCTTATGAGGCTGCTACTGCAGATCTTGATGATGTCAATATGATTGACCCATTCCATCTCCAAACTTACGGAGAAACCACCGTCAACTATAATCGTGATATCGAGATTTTCCCTGTTCTTAAGCGCATGCTTGAACGTATCTTAGGGAAGTCCCCTTATGCATCTCCAACTGATATGGGTGTTAATATGGTTGGTTTTGCTATCATTGATAACGATGCAGCCATCGAAGCATCCAAACAAGAAATTATTCGTCGCTACTACCAAACGGTCCTTGACTTTAAGGCTGAAAAGGTCGGAGAAACTGCAGTTAAGAAGATTCAACTTCTTATGAATGACCTCGGAATTACACCAGCTGATCGTACAGTTGCCGTTGTTGCTCGCCAAAAAGCAGAGGAAACAGGTGGTTCAGCTCTGGCACTTGAACTACCATCAGGAGAGATCGTTACAGGTAAAAACTCTGAACTCTTTGGTCCAACCGCTGCTGTCTTGATTAACGCTATCAAGAAATTAGCCAATATCGATAAAGAAACTAAATTGATTGAACCAGAAGTGGTCAAACCAATTCAAGGATTAAAAATCAACCACTTAGGCAGTCGGAATCCTCGTCTGCATTCCAATGAAATTCTTATCGCTCTTGCCATTACAGCCATGGAAAATCCAGATGCAGATCGCGCCATGAAAGAATTAGGAAATCTCAAAGGAAGCGAAGCTCATTCAACCATTATCTTAACAGATGAAGATAAAAACGTCCTTCGCAAACTTGGAATCAACGTAACCTTTGACCCTTACTATCAATATGATCGCTTGTATCGAAAATAAGTTTTCAATATCATACTTATATGAAATTACCCCCAAGAGCTTTCTTCTGTATAACTTCTTGAGGGGTTATTTCTTATTTAAGAGACACAAAAACATTCTCTATGTTTTTTACAAACATGTATTATCAAAAATGGAAATAGAAAGCGGATTATTTTATTGATTTTCTTTATTATTTAGAATTTCAATGTCCTTTTAAACTGTTATTTTTATAAATTAGTATTTGTTTTGCCATTTTTTACAAAATTCATATTAAATTTCATTGTTTTTTAATATTCTAGTGATATAATTGTTAGGAATTGCAATTTATTTATAAGTGGATATTAGTTTGTCGCAGGAGTTTATTATTCATGAGAGAATTACTCACTCAAAAAGAACAAAGACAATTAAAGATTTTAGAGTATTTATTTGAAAATTCAGATTGGATCTATCTTGATGATTTATCTAAAATCATTGGCAATAATCCCAGAATTATTAAAAGCGATATCAAGGAATTACGGGATATACTTCCTGATTTTAGTATCAAACACTCTACAGCTGGAATTATGATGGTAAATGTACAAAATATTGGTATTGAGCGAATCTACCAATATTTTTTGCAGACCTCTGATTTTTTTAAAGTTTTAAGAGCTTTCTTCCTATTAGATGCTCCGTTTACTTATGAACATCTTGCTGAATCTTTAGACGTATCTCTTCCCGCACTGCGGAAAAAAGTTGCTGAAATCAATAAGATCCTTAATGAAAATTACAATTTCAAGTTAAAAGTTACACCAATCTCTATCATTGGCGATGAAAAGGATATCCGCTTCTTCTTCTCCCAATATTTTCATGAAGCTTATGGTTTTTTAGACTGGCCTTTTTCCCATGTCCAAGAAGAAGATATAGAAAATTTTGTTTCTTTCTTTCTTAAGTTGGCAAAATTCCCTGCAAAATATCAAAATCTTTACCAAATTAAAACTCAAGCAGCTATTAACATTCATCGAATCAATACAGGAAACTACGTTCAGTTATCCACTGAATGCTCTTGCAAGTTCCCTCTCTATGATCAGTTACCTAAGTTTGAGCACCAGTTACAAGCTTTCTCACAAAAGATAGGAATTGAATTAACACCTGAAAATCTTGACCAGATTTTTAGTCCTTTTGCTGAGCTTTCTCTATTTTTCACAATCGACGACTTTTTGGCAGCTCGTCCCCTCTGCGAACAAGTGGATCATTCCTACCATGCCGCTCGTGACATACTAGATAATCTCACCCGCAAATTTGGAGTTCAATTCTCAAATACAGATGCACTTATCTGGAATTTGCATAACACTGCTCTTTTAGAACGTAAGGAAATCAATTCTGAATCGATTATCAGCCGTAATAAATCTTATACTCTAAGCAAAATTAAAAAGATTTTCCCAAAATTCTACCAAGCAACAGTGATTGAAATGATGAGATATAAGACCAGCATTGGTCAGAAGGAAAAATCTCGAAACGTTGTACATCTAGTATATACTTTCTTCACTCACGCTGAAGGCATTATCGATCAGTTATTTGAAGCTAAAAAGAAGGTTAGGGTTTTAGTTTTAAGCGAATACGACTTCTCTCACCCTCACTTCCTGATTTCTCTATACCAGTTCCATACTTCTAATAACATTCAATATGAAACTTGGGACAAATCTTCCTTAGATCTCAACGAAATAAAAGAGATGAATTATGATGCTATCATCACTAATTTTGATCTCAAGGGCTTAGTTCACCCAAATATTATGAATATCAGCAGAATGTCTATTTTGCAAGTTGTAAATGAACTAAATAAAATCTCAATCCAAGATTTATAATTTTAAAAATCTCCTAGAAAACATCTAGGAGATTTTTAGTAATCTATTTTTTTCTAAAAAATCATGAGTCAATCACATCATTCAAAATCAAGTGTTTGATTCTTAACCACAAGCTTGGTATGAGCTGTTATATATTGTCGGTCAAGGGTTTTCGTAATTTCCCCTTCCTCATTTATAACATGCCAAGCTCCATCTTTATGAACAACCATAGCAACTTCTTGTTTATTTTTATCTTCATTCTTAACAGCTAGGGCATAGGCATTATCAACCCCTTCTAGCAGGAGTTCTTTTTTGCTACTGATTGTTACGAGATAATAGGCACCGTCTCGAACACCAATATTGTATTGTTGGTTCACAAATATGGTTTTGTCGTAGCTAGGTCCTGGTTCAGAAGTTCCTGATCCATTTCTAAGGATATCCGTATAAAAACCTTTTTGTTTGTCTGACTCTTCCTGTTCTTGGGATTTGATAAATTCCTGAACTGCAGCAATTTTCTCACTTTCTTGTTTCTTTGAAGCTCTCATTTGATGAATGATGACCGTTCGAATCAAAAACGAGCTTGCAAACAGGATTCCTAAAATAGATGAAATTTTTCCTTTTTTCATTTCTGCTCCAATCTCCTTATACTTCACTGCTAACTACTTTTCTATAGTATATCAAGATTTTTATAGATTGACAAGAAAAGTTGGAATTTAGTAAGAGGATTTCCTTATTCTACTGTTACAGACTTAGCAAGGTTACGTGGTTTGTCCACATCGAGTCCACGGTGAAGAGTTGCAAAGTAAGCGACTAGTTGAGTTGGTACGACCATGGAGATTGGCGAGAGATAAGGGTGTACAGTCGTAAGAACGATATCATCTGTATCTTTGGCAACATTTTCTTCTGCGATGGTGAGAACCTTAGCGCCACGCGCTGCCACTTCTTGGATATTTCCACGAGTGTGGTTAGCTAGGACTGAATCTGACAAGAGGGCCAAAACAGGTGTTCCATCTTCGATCAAAGCAATAGTTCCGTGTTTGAGTTCTCCGGCCGCAAAGCCTTCACATTGGATGTAAGAAATCTCTTTGAGCTTGAGACTGGCTTCCATGGCTACATAGTAATCTTGACCACGTCCGATGTAAAAGGCATTGCGTGTTGTTTCAAGAAGGTCACGAACCTTGCTATCAATCAATTCTTTTTCTGAAAGGGTTGACTCGATAGACTGAGCTACGATAGACAACTCATGAACCAGGTCAAAGGCTTGCGCTTTTTCATTTCCGTTTGCTTCACCAACTGCTTTTGCCAGGAAGGCAAGGGCTGCGATTTGCGCTGTATAAGCCTTGGTTGATGCTACTGCAATTTCAGGACCTGCATGAAGTAGCATAGTATGGTTAGCTTCACGAGAAAGAGTTGAACCTGGGACGTTTGTCACAGTTAAGCTTGGGATTCCCATTTCATTAGCCCTAACCAAAACCTGACGGCTATCCGCTGTTTCACCAGACTGACTGATAAAGATGAAGAGTGGTTTCTTGCTGAGAAGTGGCATACTATAGCCCCACTCAGATGAGATTCCAAGTTCGACTGGTGTATCTGTCAATTCTTCCAACATCTTCTTAGATGCAAATCCTGCGTGGTAAGATGTTCCAGCTGCAAGGATATAGATACGGTCTGCCTCTTGAACAGCCTTGATGATCGCTGGGTCTACGACTACTTGACCAGCCTCATCAGTATAAGCTTGAATCAGCTTACGCATCACCGTTGGTTGCTCATCAATTTCCTTGAGCATGTAGTAAGGGTAAGTTCCCTTACCGATATCAGACAAGTCAAGTTCAGCAGTGTAACTAGCACGCTCACGACGATTTCCATCATAGTCTTGCACTTCAACACTATCAGCTTTGACGATAACCAACTCTTGATCATGGATTTCCATGTATTGGTTGGTTTCACGAATCATAGCCATGGCGTCTGAGCAGACCATGTTGTAACCATCTCCAAGACCAATCAAGAGTGGTGATTTATTTTTGGCTACATAGATGACATCTGGATTTTCAGAGTCGATCAAGGCAAAGGCGTATGAACCACGGATGATGTGAAGAGCTTTTTTGAAGGCTTCAAGTACTGACAAGCCGTCTTCTTCGGCAAATTTTCCAATCAAGTGAACAGCGATTTCCGTATCTGTTTGTCCCTTGAAATGGTGGCCTGCAAGATACTCTTCCTTGATTTCAAGATAGTTTTCGATCACCCCGTTGTGAACCAAGACAAAACGTCCTGTCTCAGACCGGTGTGGGTGAGCATTATCTTCTGTTGGTTTCCCGTGAGTGGCCCAACGAGTATGTCCAATACCAGTTGTTCCCTCAACACCAGCTGTCTTGGCAGACAATTCTGCAATACGACCAACTGCCTTGACTAGATGACTTTCTACACCACCTAGAACAAAAATTCCAGCCGAATCATAACCACGGTATTCGAGTTTTTCAAGTCCTTGAATT
>ERZ773026.1794-NODE-1794-length-10572-cov-12.371684_pt1 | contig 10572 bp, 9 predicted proteins | sample MGYA00580838_ERZ773026 | MGnify/ENA primary metagenome ERZ773026 (study PRJEB29015, sample SAMEA2738006) | human oral metagenome | biome: human oral; feature: human-associated habitat; material: dental | place: China | collected 2055 ... | reverse complement strand
AATATATGTTATATTAAAAAAATAAAATATTGGAGGTTATTTATGAAAAAAAGATTTTTAGTTTTAAATTTCCTATTATTTATTGTTTGCTCATTTAATGTATTAGCTATAAATTTTCCAGAAAAAGCTAATAAAGTTGAAGATTTTATTCCAAAAGGTTGGAAGAGCATAATAATAAAGAAAGGTGATTTAAATAAAGATAAGATAGATGATGTAGTTTTAGTAATTGAAAAAAATGATCCTAAAAATCTAAAAAAAACTGAATCTACATATGAAGAATCTGTTGTACATAATTTTAATCCAAGAATAATATTAGTATTGTTTAAAGATAAAAATTCTAAATATAATCTAGCTGCTAAAAATGAAGATGGATTTATTGTTTCTGAAGGAAGATCTTATGAAGAAGGATTTGAAAAACTTTCTTCTCCTAACCTTAATGGCAAGTTATCAGATTCAGTATCTATAAAAAATAATACTTTACATATCTATACTTATTTTGAAGCTACAAGAAGTTCTAGTTCAACTGAATATATCTTCAGATATCAAAATAATAGATTTGAGTTAATAGGTTTAGAAGTAAATGCTGATGGAGCTGGTGGTGGTTATGTAGAAAGCAGTAACTATTCTTTTAATTTTTCAACAAAAAAACTAAAAAAATATCTTTCAAGAGAAGATATATCTGCTGAAGAAAAGCCAAAAGAAGAAAAAACTGAAAAAGATATTGATGTTGAAAATAAATATATTTTAGACACTATGAAAGAAAATACATTAGAAGAAATATTGACTGAGTACATCTATAAATACTATAACTAAAAATAAGAGGGAAAATTTATTCTCTCTTATTTTTTTTAAATTTACTTGTTATAATATTAATAAATATTATTTTTACAAGATAAGGAAGATAAAAATGAAAAAAAATACTAAATGGCTTTTAGAAAATAAAACTAATTATGAAAAAATTTTTGAAGATAAAAGAGAAAAAAAATTAGATTTTATTATTGAAGATTTAATTGAAAATAGAAATCTATCTCTTGATACAAATTTTGATTTCAATCCTTTTGATTTAAAAGATATGGATATAGCCACTAGAAGAATTTTTGAAGCTATAAAAAACAATCAAAAAATTTATATCTATGGAGATTATGATGTTGATGGAATAACATCTGTTTCTCTTTTATATTTAGCACTTTCTGAGCTAGGTGCAAATGTAGATTACTATATACCTTTAAGAGATGAAGGTTATGGTTTAAATAAAGATGCAATACAAAGTTTAAAAAATGAGAATACAGACTTAGTTATTAGTGTAGATTGTGGAATAAATTCAATAGAAGATATAAATTTTGCTAATGAATTAAATTTAGACTTTATCATAACAGATCACCATGAGATAACTGGCGATATTCCAAAAGCACTTGCTGTTATAAATCCTAAAAGAGAAGAAAATATATATTCTTTTAAGTATCTTGCAGGAGTAGGTACTGCTTTTATGTTAGTGTATGCACTATATAGTGAAACAAATAAAATAAATGACTTAGAAAAATATTTAGATATTGTTGCAATAGGTACAGTAGCAGACATTGTTCCTTTAATATCTGATAATAGAAAATTTGTAAAAAGGGGTTTAGAAGCACTTAAAAACACTAGATGGATAGGAATCAAACAACTGCTTAGAAAAGTTTTTCCTGATAATTGGGATACAAAAGAATATTTTGCTTATGATATAGGTTATATAATTGCACCTATTTTTAATGCTGCTGGGCGTTTAGAAGATGCAAAACAAGCAGTTAGTCTATTCATAGAAGAAGATGGTTTTAAATGTCTTTCAATTATTGAAAAACTTTTAGAAAATAATACAGAAAGAAAAAATATACAAAAAAAGATTTTTGAAATGTCTATTGTTGAGATTGAAAAAAAGCAATTATATAATAAAAATTTAATTTTAGTTGCAAATAAGTCGTTTCATCATGGTGTTATTGGAATAGTAGCTTCAAAGATTTTAGATAAATATTATAAACCAACTATAATTATGGAAATTAAAGAAAATGAAGGTCTTGCCACTGCTTCTTGTAGAAGTATTGATAGTTTAAATATAGTTGAATGCTTAAACTCTGTTTCTGATATTTTAGTTAAATATGGAGGGCATTCAGGAGCAGCAGGCTTTACAATAAAAATAGAAAAGATAGAAGAATTTTATGAAAGAATAGATAAATATATTGAAGAAAACTTTGATAAAGATTTATTTACAAAAAAATTAAAAATAGAAAAAATCTTAGCTCCTTATAAAGTAAACTATGAATTTTTAAAAGAGTTAGAAATTTTAGAACCTTATGGTTCTAAAAATCATACTCCTATTTTTGCTTTTAGGAATTGTCAATATGAAAACTTAAGATTTACAAAAAATAGTACTGAGCACTTAATGTTAGATATTAAAAAAGATGGCTATTATTTTAAAAATTGTATATTTTTTAGTGGTGGAGATTACTATGATATTATTTCAAATTCAAAAAATATTGATATAGCTTTTAAATTAAAATTAGAAACATTTAAAGATAAATATATGTGTAAATTACAACTTGAAGATATTAAAAACTCTGATGAAAATATTGGGTTTGAAGATGACTATTTAGAATTAAATGGTAAAGATATCTCTTTTCCAATAGAAACAGTTGTGTACCCTAAAAGAATAGATATAGAAGACCCTTTAAATTTAATTTTTAATGATTATGGTGTAGCTATTACAAAAGAAAGGACTATTATTGAAAATATAGATAGTAATTTAGCAAAAATTTTAACTGTTTTAAAAAATAAATTTAATTATGAGTTTACTATAAAAATCAAAAAGAAGTATTTAAAGACTGAGAATATAAATTTACATTTAGAGATTGATGTAATAAAGGATAATAACTTAAAATCATTCCCACTAAAAGATGCTTTAATATTTAAAGAAATTAAAAATCTTTTAATTAGAGATTTTGAGTATAATTCCATACAAAAAAAAGCACTTGCTTCAATTTTTAAAGATAAGAAAAAAACTTTAGTTATTATGGATAGAAAAAGAGGAGCAACGACAATAATTGATACTATTAAATGTTACTGTAAGTACAGAAATTTAAGTTTTTCTATAAATAATGAAAAAGAAAAAGTAGATTTTTATATTTTTGAAAATTTTAAAGAAATAGAAAAAATTAGTTCTATCATAACAAATAATGTTCTTGTTATTTCTAATGAGAATATGGAAATTAATGATTTTAATAAAATTACAGATGATTATTTTATACCTAAGAATATTGAATATATTGATTATAGAGATATAACTCTTTTAAAGAGAAATAATAACTTGTATTATCCATTTTTAACTGATGAAGAAAAAAATAATGTATTAGAATTGATAAATAAAAATAAAGAAGTATTTTCTACAAGAGAAATAATTGTGCACTTTTAGATACTTGATAAACACATTAATTTATTCTATAATTAATAATAACATGTTGAATTCATTAATTCTATAAAAAAGGAGGATGGAACTTTAAAAGTTCCAAAGAAAAAATGAAAAAATTTATTAAATTTTTATTGATGTCAATTAGTGTTATGTTTATGTTTGTTGCTTGTGGTGGTTCAGATAAAGAGAAAACAGAAGCAACTCCTGAAAATAAAGGGTCAAATGAATTAGTTATTTATTCACCAAATGCTGATGATGAAGTAAATAAAATAATTCCAGCTTTTGAGCAAGCTACTGGAATAAAAGTTATTTTACAATCAATGGGAAGTGGAGATGTTCTTGCTAGAATAGCAGCTGAAAAAGAAAATCCTCAAGCTGATATTAACTGGGGAGCTATTAATTTAGGAATATATCAAAACAATCCTGAATTATGGGAAAGTTATACTTCTGAAAATGAAAAGAACGTTCCTGATGCTTATAAAAATACTACTGGTTTCTTCACAAACTATAAACTAGACGGTAGTGCAGCATTACTTGTAAATAAAGATGTATTTGCAAAATTAGGATTAGATCCTGAAAAATTTACTGGATATAAAGATTTATTATTACCTGAATTAAAAGGAAAAATCGCAATGGGAGACCCAACAGCAAGTAGTAGTGCTATGGCTGAACTTACAAACATGTTACTTGTTATGGGAGAAAAAGCTTATGATGAAAAAGCATGGGAATTTGTTGAAAAATTTGTTGGACAATTAAATGGAACAATTTTATCTTCATCTTCTCAAATTTATAAGGCTACTGTTGATGGAGAATATGCAGTTGGTGTGTCTTATGAAGATCCTTGTGTAAGTCTACTTGAAGATGGAGCAACAAATGTAAAACTTGTTTATCCAGAAGAAGGAGCTGTATGGTTACCAGGTGGAGTTGCAATAGTTAAGAATGCACCTAATATGGAAAATGCTAAAAAATTTATTGACTTCTTAATTTCAAATGAAGGACAAAAACTAATAGCAGAAACAACTACAAGACCAGTTGATACTTCTATAAAAAATGTAAGTAAATTTGTAAAACCATTTGATGAAATTAAAGTTGCTTATGAAGATATTCCTTATGCAGCTGAACATAGAAAAGAATGGCAAGAAAGATGGACTAATATATTAACAAAATAGTTAGGAGAAAAATTAATGAGTGTAAACATAAAAATAGAAAATGCTCAAAAAAAATATGGAGATAATATTATAATTGATAATTTATCTCTTGATATAAAACAAGGGGAGTTTTTTACTCTTCTTGGACCTTCTGGTTGTGGAAAAACTACTTTATTAAGGATGATAGCAGGTTTTAACTCTATTGAAAATGGAAATTTTTATTTCAATGAAAAAAGAATTAATGATTTAGATCCTGCTAAAAGAAATATTGGAATGGTATTTCAAAACTATGCTATTTTTCCACATTTAACAGTTGAGCAAAATGTAGAGTTTGGTTTAAAAAATAGAAAAGTTTCTAAGGAAGAAATGAAAGTAGAAACAGATAAATTTTTAAAACTTATGCAAATTGATGAATATAGGGATAGAATGCCTGAAAGATTATCAGGAGGACAACAACAAAGAGTTGCTTTGGCAAGAGCCTTAGTTATAAAACCTGATGTTCTATTGATGGATGAGCCTCTAAGTAACTTAGATGCAAAACTAAGAGTAGAAATGAGAACTGCTATAAAAGAAATTCAAAATAGTATTGGAATTACAACTGTATATGTAACTCATGACCAAGAAGAAGCTATGGCTGTTAGTGATAGAATTGCAGTTATGAAAGATGGAGAAATTCAACACCTAGGGCAACCAAAAGATATCTATCAAAGACCAGCAAATTTATTTGTTGCAACTTTTATAGGTAAAACAAATGTATTAAATGGTACTTTAAATAATTCAGTACTAAAAATTGCTGGAAAATATGATGTAACCTTAAATAATATAAAAGATAAAAATATTAAAGGGAATGTTGTTATTTCAATAAGACCAGAAGAATTTGTTATTGATGAAATTCAATCAAAAGATGGAATAAAAGCATTTATAGATAGTAGTGTATTTTTAGGTTTAAATACTCATTATTTTGCACATTTAGAAAGTGGAGAAAAAATTGAAATAGTTCAAGAATCTAAAATTGATAGCATAATTCCAAAAGGTACAGAAGTTTATCTAAAAGTAAAACAAGATAAAATAAATGTTTTCACAGAAGATGGTTCAAGAAATATTTTAGAAGGTGTTAATAATGATGCAATAGGTGTTGCTTATGTTAAGTAAGAAGAAAGATATATGGATAGTAATTTCATTATGTGTTTTAGCATTTTATATAATATTCATGATCTATCCTTTAGGAATCTTATTTAAAAATGCAGTTATTGAAAGTAATGGAAATTTTACTTTTGCTTATTTTTCAAAATTTCTAAGTAAAAACTATTATTTTTCTACTATATTTAATTCATTTAAAGTTAGTTTAGCTGCAACAGCTTTAACTTTAATAATTGGAACACCTTTGGCATATTTCTATAATATGTATAAAATAAAAGGAAAGACATTTTTACAAATTACAATAATATTATGTAGTATGTCAGCACCATTTATTGGAGCTTATTCATGGATTTTATTATTAGGAAGAAATGGATTAATTACAAATACTCTAAAAAACTTAACAGGTTTTAATGTTCCTAGTATATATGGATTTGGAGGGATTTTACTTGTTTTGTGTATGCAACTTTATCCTTTGGTCTTCTTATATGTCTCAGGTGCTTTAAGAAATATTGATAATTCATTATTAGAAGCTAGTGAGAATATGGGATGTACAGGGGCTAAAAGATTCTTTAAAATAATTATTCCTCTATGTATACCAACAATATTAGCTGCAGCTCTTATGGTATTTATGAGAGCTTTTGCAGATTTTGGAACACCTCTATTTATTGGAGAAGGTTATAGAACTTTCCCAGTTGAAATTTATAATCAATTTATGAATGAAACTGGTTCTGATAAGAATTTTGCATCAGCAGTAAGTATTATTGCAATTATAATTACATCTTTAATTTTCTTATTACAGAGATATATAAATGGAAAATATAAATTTACAATGAATGCTCTTCATCCTATTGAAGCTAAAGAAGTAAAGGGAATAAAATCTGTTTTAATTCATTTATTTTGTTATTTAATAGTTTTTATTTCTTATGCTCCACAACTTTATGTAATTTATACATCTTTCCAAAATACATCTGGAAAACTTTTCAAAAAGGGCTACTCTTTAAAAAGTTATACAGAAGCATTTGGTAAATTAGGGAATGCTATTCAAAATACATTCTTTATAGGTGGACTTGCACTAATTCTAATTATAGTTATTTCTATTTTAATTGCATATCTTGTTGTAAGAAGAAATAATTTTGTTAATAAAACAATAGATACTTTATCTATGGTGCCTTATGTTATTCCTGGTTCAGTTGTAGGTATAGCTTTGGTAAGTGCATTTAATAAAAAACCTTTTGTTCTAGTTGGAACATTTTTGATAATGGTAATATCTTTAATTATAAGAAGAAATGCCTATACTATAAGATCTTCTGTTGCTATTCTTCAACAAATTCCTATTTCTATTGAAGAAGCAGCAATAAGTTTAGGAGCTTCTCGTATGAAATCATTTTTCAAAATAACAACACCAATGATGATAAATGGTATTATTTCAGGAGCACTTTTAAGTTGGATAACAATAATAACTGAACTTTCATCAAGTATAATTTTATATAACTATAAGACAATTACATTGACATTACAAATATATGTTTATGTATCAAGAGGTAGTTATGGAATAGCTGCTGCAATGTCAACTATTTTGACATTAATGACAGTTATATCACTATTAATATTTATGAAAGTGTCAAAAAATAAAAATGTAATGATGTAAAAATATATATATTAACTACTTGATAGCCTATAATGTTTCTAGAACTCCACAAAGGCTCTTTCAACATTATAGGACATCACAGTAGTTTTATTTAAAGCCTTTTTATTATTTATTATATGTATATATTCCTAAACGATTATTGACAATCCACATAAGTGGAATAAATATCTTTTTTGAAAATGGTAAGATTTTTGCCATTTTTTTTGTAAAATTAATAAGTCCTATTTGTTTCAATTTAGGTTCTAATTTAACAATCTCACTTCCATCCTTTACTCCCCACTTGAATACAATATTATTCATTTTCTTTAAAGTATCATGCTTAGAACTCATTTTTACTGTTCCTTTATAAAGTAAATCTAGGTGCAATTCAAATTTATTAAAGTTATTAACTAAAATTTCTAAAATTTTCTTTACTTCACTTTCATCAAAATACATAATAACTCCCTCAGAAATTATAAGTAGTTCTTTATTATCAGTTATAACTTCCTTAGTCCAATTATCATTAAAAACAGATTTTGAAATATTTTTTACTCTATCATTCTCTTTAAAAAATAATTTTCTTGTTTCAATTACTTCTGGTAAGTCAAGATTATACCAAGTTATTTTGCCATTATCTACTCTTTCAAATCTAGTATCAAGTCCACAACCTATTGAAACTATTACACAATCTGGATATTTTTTTATAAATTTTTTTACTTCTTCATCCATTATATATGCTCTTGCTAATATTCCATAGTAACTAGCCCAAGCAGTATCAAATTTTTTAAAATCATAATCTAATTGTGAAGCAATTTCAAAAGATTTTTTATCATGTAACACAGATTTTGGGTTTTCATAATCTTTAGCTCTTGCATTTAATGTTATAAGTAATGTTTCTGCTACTCCATCTAATTTAATTTTCATAAAAGCCTCCAATATAGTTAAATAATAATATTGATTCTTTAATACAATTATACTCCTAAGATATAAATATTTCTATATAAAAATTTTTGTTAATAAAATATTTTTTATAAATATTAATAAACATTTGATTTCTAAAATAGAAATATGTTAAGATTAACTAATAACAAAATTTTAACGGAGGTTAAGTATATGAAAAAATTTTTAGTTATTATAATGGTTTTATTTGGAGTTTCTGCATTTTCATCAAATAGTTATGAAACAGATTTAGTTGGAAGAATGAAAGTTTTAGAAGAAAAGGCACAGGTTAAATTAGATAGTGGTGTAACTGCTGATATGCATGAAGGTATAGCTGAATTATCAGAAGTGTGGGAAAATGAATTAAATACTGTTTATAGTTTACTTATGAAAAAATTACCAAAAGCAGAAAAAGTTAAATTAGAAAATGAACAAAAAAAATGGTTAAAAAATAGAGATATTAAAGCTAAAAAGGCTGCAAAAGAAGCTGAAGGTGGAACAATGGAACCATTACTTTTTACTTCTTCTATAGAAGAATTAAATGAAGAAAGAGCTATTGAATTAGCAAAAAGATATGATAAGATTATAAATAAGAAATAAATTTAATAAAAACTAAGAATAAAAAAACTGTTACATTCAAAAAATTAATTGTAACAGTTTTTTTATTCTTATATTTTTTCTTTTTTAGAGCCATTTACAAAATCAAAAGTATCAACTTCTTCAACATCTACATAAAATAATTCAAATAGAGGATTACTTGGAATTTTAAATATTTCTTTTAGTGCAGGATATTCATTTAATACTTTTTCCTTTAAATTAATATCATTTGTAAAGGTTACTTTCCCACTTATAGATAGCACATAAGAGAAATCAGGTTTATGTACACAAAAAGAAACATTTGGATTTTCTTTAATTTGTTTATAAACAGCTTTATTATTTTCTGTGCAAAAATAAACTTTCTTTTCATCTGAAAATAAAAATTGAAAGGCTCTACTTTTTGGCTTTCCATCTTCTACTGTTGTAAAAATCCCATTTAAATTTTCCTTTAAAAAATTACTAAAATCAATTCTATTGTAGTGCTCTTTAATATACATCGAAAATATATGTTTTCCAAAATATTTTTCAGAATCATCTTCCGCACTTCTACAGAAATTTTTTCCATGAATACTTACACTTAAAACTTCATCTCGATATAAATCTTCAATTTCACACTCCTCTAAACCTTTCACAATTGGAATAGTTTGCAAGAATAAGTTAGCTTTTAACTGCTTAGAAATTTGCCCATCATCCAGTTTGATATTTAAATATCTTAAGAAATTCTTTAATAGTCTTTCGCTTTTTTGCTCATTATCAAATAATAGAATCACAGGGTTGACTTTGTTTAAAGACTCATTTTGGCTCTTATTATTTATATATTCATATATATTAGCACAATTATTCTTTCCAGTATAAAAGTTCCAAATATTCTTCATTGTGTCAGCACCATCACTCGAAACACCTAAAAAATAATCTAATCTTCTTGTTTTATTTAGAAAGTATACCTTGAACTCATATTTTCCATCGGCATTTTTAGTAATAATCTTTGGATATCTATCACAATATTTCATCAAGGCAGACTTTATATGCAAAATATCCGTTTTCCCTTCTGTCACAATTGTTGGTTTAGCTGGTCTAAAAAAATACTTGTAAAACAAAAAATACTGTTATTGCTTTTCTCTGGCATTTAAGCCTGAAATAAACTTCTTGCTTGCTTTTTTCTTTGCCATTCTATATGTTAATCTATTATTTAAAAAATCTAATTGATTTATAAAGGATAACCGTCCCTCCAATTGATTTACAGTTCCGTCTTTTCTATTTATTTGGAAACTATTAGTTTTATATAGTTGATTAGCCATAGCTCTAGTCTTATTTATAAAGGTTCGACTAGCATTTATCTAATCATTCACAGTTAATCCAGTTACTTCTTGTCTTGAGGAGTAGTATTCCAATCTAGTTTTATTTTGATTGATCTCAAATCCATTCTTTTCTAGAAGTTCTTTCAACTCTTGTATAAAAGCAAAATGATCATTTTTAAATGCTTTGTTATTAGGGTGTGTCTTAAAACTTAAAATTGTACAATACCTTATTTTTTGATAAAATATAAAAAACAAAGTATTGGAGATTACAGCCATGGAACAAAAACGCTATGAAATGTCAGATGAACAATGGGAACAAATTAAGGATTTATTTCCAAAAGCCAAAACCGGTCGTCCGCCTAAAGATAACAGACTGATGTTTAA
>ERZ773026.1792-NODE-1792-length-10575-cov-23.434791_pt1 | contig 10575 bp, 7 predicted proteins | sample MGYA00580838_ERZ773026 | MGnify/ENA primary metagenome ERZ773026 (study PRJEB29015, sample SAMEA2738006) | human oral metagenome | biome: human oral; feature: human-associated habitat; material: dental | place: China | collected 2055 ... | reverse complement strand
ATCGTCTCCCTCATCCTCACCTGCCTCATCCTCCTTCCGCTCGTTACTATCCTCTCTCAAGCCTTCTCCGCCACCGGCTCAGAGGTGCTTACCAGTTTGGTGAACTCCACGACGAACCGAACGATCACTCTCAACACCATCGTGCTGGGCGTCGTCGTGGGGGCCATAGGAACGCTCGTCGGTTTCTTCTTCGCCTACGTTCAGGCCCGCGTCGACATCCCCGGTAAGCGCCTGCTTCATCTCATCTGCCTCATTCCAATCGTCTCCCCGCCCTTCGCTGTGGCCACGGCCTCGATTACCCTGTTTGGGCGCAATGGGATCATCTCCACCCAGCTACTGGGTCAGCAGTGGAACATCTACGGCCTACCTGGCCTCACGCTGGTGCTCTCGCTCTCCTTTTTCCCCGTCGCCTACATGAACATGCTCGGCATGCTCCGCAACCTGGATCCGGCTATGGAAGAGGCCGCTGCCTCACTGGGCGCCTCCTCCTGGACGATCTTCCGCACGGTAACCCTGCCGATGCTCATCCCCGGTTTCGCATCCTCCTTCCTGCTGCTCTTCGTCGAGGCGATTGCCGACCTGGCGAATCCATTGGTCATTGGAGGCGACTTCACTGTTCTAGCCTCCCGCGCCTACATCGCCGTCAACGGTGAGTACAACACGGCAGCCGGAAGCGCGTACTCCCTGGCGCTGCTCGTACCGGCACTGCTGGTGTTCATCATCCAGCGTTATTGGGCCTCCCGCAGTTCAGCGGTCACCGTCACCGGAAAGCCCGCAGGAAGAGTCCGCATGATCCGCGCTCTGCTACCCCGAACCATCCTGTCTGTTGCGACGGTGGCCCTGGCGCTGTTCATCGTCTCGATCTACGCCACCGTCATCCTGGGTTCCTTCGTCAAAATCCTGGGAGTGGACAACACCTTCACACTCAAGAACTTCCAGTACGTGCTTTCCGGGATTGGCAACGATGCCATGATCGACACAACTATCTTAGCCCTCATCGCCACTCCGATCGCAGGCGTCCTGGGAATGGTCGTGGCATGGCTCGTCGTTGTGAGGCTCAAGGCCAGTGCCGGAGTCATGGACTTCCTAGGCATGCTCGGGCTGTCGGTGCCCGGCACGGTCCTGGGAATCGGCTACCTCATCACCTTCAATCAACCGATCATCTACAACAATCTCATGTTCATGCCCGCTCTGGCCGGAGGCAGCGCGGTCTTCGGCGGAGCCATCGCGATCATCATGGTTTACGTGGCCCGTTCCATGCCCTCGGGACAGCGTTCGGGCATCGCCAGCCTCCAGCAGATTGATAAATCGATCGACGAGGCGTCCACATCACTAGGCGCATCAGGCCTCCAAACCTTCATGAAGGTGACGATGCCGCTTATCAGACCGGCATTCATCGCTGGCCTCACATACGCCTTCGCCCGCTCCATGACAACCCTTTCTCCAATTATTTTCATCACCACTCCGAAAACGAAGATCATGACCTCCCAGATCCTCGCGGAGGTTGATGCCGGGAGATTCGGAAATGCCTTCGCCTTCTGCACCATCCTTATTATCATCGTCATGCTCGTCATCGGCATGACCAATCTTCTCGTCCGCGACACCTCGGTGACATCACAGGCCCGCGCAGGCATGTGAGACCGACCAGAAAGGACTCCACCATGACTCTTAAATCAGACACTGACATTCAGTCGATCTCCCAGGACGAGAATGCTGCAAGCAAGAGCGGCCACCTCTCCCTGGTAGAGCTCACCAAGTCCTTCGGCGAAGGCGCCGGAAAGGTGACGGCCGTCGACCACATCAACCTTGACATCAAACCCGGAGAATTCATTACCCTCCTGGGGCCTTCAGGTTGCGGTAAAACCACGACCTTACGAATGATAGCAGGATTCGAGGACGCATCATCCGGACAGGTGATGCTCGACGGCGAGAACATGGCAGTCGTTCCACCCAACCGACGCCCGATGTCCATGGTCTTCCAGTCCTACGCGCTCTTCCCCCACCTGTCCGTGCGGGACAATGTCGCCTACGGACTCAAGCTGCAAAAGATGTCGGCGGCGCAGATGGACGAGGCCATCGAGGTGGCCCTGACCTCGATGAATCTGACGGCGATGGCCAAACGGGCACCCTCCCAGCTCTCCGGCGGCCAGCAGCAGCGTGTCGCCCTGGCCCGCGCCATGGTGGTACGCCCCAAGGTGCTGCTCTTCGATGAGCCGTTGTCGAATCTCGACGCCAAGCTGCGGATCAAGATGCGCCTGGAGATCCGCCACATGCAAAAGCGCCTGGGGATCACCTCCGTTTATGTCACGCATGACCAGTCCGAGGCGATGGCGATGTCAGACCGGATCGTCGTCATGAACTCCGGCCATATCGAGCAGGTCGATACTCCCGCAGAGATCTACCTGCACCCGGCATCGGTCTTCGTGGCCGACTTCGTGGGGCGCGCCAATTTCCTGGTGGCTACGGTCACCGGGAGACCGGACACGGCATCAGGAACGCAGAAGTGCGCGACGGTGAGGGTGCTCGGTTCCGAGGCGACGGTTCCCGCTCATCCCGATGCGTTGGACGATGGCCGGGATGTCGTGCTCATGGTGCGGCCCGAGTCCGTGCGCCTGACCGCCGCCCACGAGCCGGCTCAGACGATCTCGGGATCTCTGGGCCAGATCATTACTCGCGTCTTCTACGGGGAGACTGTCGAGTACGAGGTCGAAACCGAGTACGGGTCCATTGTCTGCGTCGTCGCCGATCCGCACGAGGACGAGTTCTTCCAGGAGGGACAGGCCGTTCACGTCTCCATCGAGTCCAGCAAGGCGTGGCTGCTGCCCGCAGAAGCGAACGCACCGGCCTAGCCTTTTCGACCACGCCCACCAGCGCTGAGTGTCCTGAGCCGTTCGGGACACTCAGCGCTGGCGCAGGAGGTGCTGGGTGGCGCTGTCGAGAACCGGTCGGGCGGTCTCGGGCGCGTAGACGCTCAGGCCGCCGTCGGACACGGGCAGCTCGACGTCGCCGTCGTCACCGATGGTGACCGGCTCGTGCCCGCCCAGGACGCAGATCCACTGCTCGCCGGCGTGCCGCGCCCCGACGTGGAGACGCTTAGTGGCGGCCCTGCGGTCGGACAGGACGACGGCGAGCCCGGAGCCGGGGTGGGCCTCGTCGCCCTCCCGCGCGAAGCCGACGACGTCGGGGTCGTCGAAGGCGTCGTGCTGGGGGCCGTGGGCCAGGGCACGTCGCATGGTCATGAGCAGCGGCAGCTCGGTGACGGCTGGCAGGTCGCCGGTCTCGGGCGTGCCGAACAGGTCGCCCCAGAAGACGCAGGGGGTTCCGGCCTCGCGCAGCAGGATGAGGGCGTAGGCCGAGGGCTTGAACCAGGTCTCGATGGTGGAGGCCAGCGACTGGCCCGGCTGGGTGTCGTGGTTCTCCACGAAGGTGACGGCGCGCGCGGGATCGGCGGCCACAAGGGTGCCCTCGAAGAGGCGGGTCAGGTCGACGTCGCCGTTGGAGCTGGAGGCGGCGTGCAGGTGGAAGTGGAGGGGGACGTCGAACAGGCTCATGAAGGGCACGGCCTCCAGGTAGCCCTCCAGCTCGGCGACGTCGTGGGACCAGTACTCGCCCACGGCCGGCAGGGCGCGGCCGGTGGCGCGTCGCAGCTCGGGCAGCCAGCGGGCGAAGAAGTCGGCGCCGACGTGCTTGAGGGCGTCCAGGCGCAGGCCGTCGACGCCGGTGGTCTCCACGTACCAGCGCCCCCAGCGGTCCATCTCGGCGCTGACGGCGGGGTCGACGACGTGAACGTCGGAGCCCATGAGGTAGTCGTAGTTGCCGAACTCGTCATTGACGTTCTCGTTCCACCGCTTTCCCTCGAAGAGCCAGACGCCCGGCTGGTGGCGGGCCTCGTCCCAGTCAGTGCCGTGGAAGCAGGTCCAGTCCCAGGTGAAGTCCGAGTAGGCGCCGGCGCGCCCCGGGAAGGTGTAGCGGGTCCAGGCCGTGATCTCCTCGGTCTCACCGATGGTGCGTGTGCGGTCGTGGGGATCGACGGGCGTGGCGCGCACGACCTCGGTGTCGTCCCCGCCCATGCGGTGGTTGAGGACGATGTCCGCCACGACGCTGATGCCGGCGGCGTGCAGGGCCTCGATGGCGGCGAGGTAGTCCTCTTTGGTGCCGTACTTGGTGGGGACGGTGCCCTTCTGGTCGAACTCGCCCAGGTCGTAGGTGTCGTAGACGCCGTAGCCGACGTCCTCCACGCCTGCCTGGCCCTTATAGGCGGGAGGCAGCCACACCGAGCTCACCCCGCAGTCGGCCAGGAGGGCGGCGTTGTCCGCCAGGAGGCGCCAGTGGGTGGAGTCGGCGGGCAGGTCCCAGGCGAAGGCCTGGAGCAGGAGGGGGTTGACGACGTCGTCCGGGTTGGCGGGGCTGGGCTGGGCATGGTTCTCGGTCACGGTTCCGATGCTGCCAGTCCTCCCCCGCGGCCGGGGACATTCCACGCGACCGGGTGCGTGTCATTCCGCCCGGGGGCGTTCGACGCCGTCGGGGACCGGATTCCTGTCCCCCAACGCGCGACATGTCCCCGGCCGGGAGAAAATGCACCCCCACGCGCAGAATGTCCCCGTACGGAGGAGGACGGATGCGATATGGACAGTGCATAGCGGGGACCCCATAATGGTGGGGAGCCAACTGGCTGCTACCGGTTGACTCCCCTGGCAAGGGAACGGCCTAGCCGGTCCACTTGCTGAGGGCATCCACAAGGACACCGACGGCCCGGATCAGGCGAGCGACAGCGGTCAAGACTTCGCTCACCTTCCGGGCCGTTACCTTGCCCTTGCGGACTTCAGCACGTCGTCCTTTCAGCTTGGACACGGCCCTCACCTCCTCCCCACCCCTTCCTCCCCGGCAAGGACATGAGTGTTCCGGGAGAAGATGCCATGGGAGGCATCACCCATCATGCCAACGGGCGCCGGCAGCCCTTCTCGGACTCCACAACACGGGGATTCCGCGGCGAGACAGTCACTCTTGTGGAACCGGCGTCGTCGACGCTGGTCCCACGCGCCTCTTGGTCTCCAATACGTAGTGACGGCCGGGGACATTCCACGCGACCGGGTGCGTGTCATTCCGTCCGGGGGCGTTCGACGCCGTCGGGGACCGGATTCCTGTCCCCCAACGCGCGACATGTCCCCGGCCGGGAGAAAATGCACCCCCGCGCGCAGGATGTCCCCCGCCGGAGGGGAATGCCCCTGGCCGAGGGAAGGATGCGATGTGGACGGTGCGGAACGGCGCCGCTCGCGACTCCCGAGTGATCAGGTTGGCGCGAGCAGGGCTGCGACGTCGTCGAGCTGAGCGGCGATCTCGGTGAAGTCCCGGTCCAGGTCGAGGGTGCGCACGTGGAAGCGGTGCCCGGTCTCGGTCCAGGTCTCGTGGATCGGCGGGTCGACGGCGGTTTGGGCGTAGAGCAGCATGCCGGCGACCTCGCGCCCGGACTGCCGGGGGTCGCTGGCCTCGTGCATGACGTAGCTGTAGATCTGGTTGCGGTTGGCCGGGGACAGGATCGACTTGTCGTAGCGGGAGCCGAGGATGCGCCCATAGCACTTGGTGTCGATGATGAGGGTCCGCTGCGGCCCGGTCAGGACGATGTCGGTGTGCAGTCCCGGGAGGAAGACCGGGGCGTCCTCGATGCCGCCGCTCACCCAGGGAGCACCGGCGCGCAGGTGGGGGTGGTGGCGGCGGAAGTAGGCCAGGACGAAGCGCTCGTACAGGGCGCTCAGCTCCTGGGGGTCGAGGAAGTCGGCGAGGCTGACTGCACCGTCGGCGCCGCTGAGCAGCCGCTCGTCCAAGATGAGCCGGCACACGCCCATGAGCAGCCGGTAGGAGCGGTTACCGCGGTGGAAGCGCAGGCTGTCCCATTGCAGCTGGCGCAGGTCCCCGGCGCTCATCACCTCGACGTCGCCCATGACGAGCAGTGTGGACTTCAGACGCTTCCGGCGGGCCGAGGCGACGTCGCCGTGCAGGATCAGACGCAGGGCGGCGGTCTTGAGGAGCCGGTTCATGAGGGTGTTCTCGGTGCGCTCGTCGTATCCGCAGCGCACCAGGTTCCTGCGACGTGCCCTCAGACGCATCGTGGCCGCCGGGTCGATGCGTCCTCGCACCACCGTCAGGTCCTCACTGAAGGGCTGATAGTCCCGCTCAAAACCGCGTCGGCGCTGGTTGTCCAGCCCTCCGGCCAGGATCGCGGCGAGCATGTCGTGGACGTGCTCGAAGTCCTCGGCCGCCAGGCGCCGGTGCGCGCCGGTCTCCAGCGTCTTGAAGGCGTAGGCGAGCATGTAGTAGACGTTCTTGAGCAGGACGGTGCTCGGACCACGCTGGTGCGGTCGGCCGGGAGCCCCGTCCCGCGCCCGGCCGGGTAGGGCGGCGGTCATACCAGGACGCTCTCCAGCTCGTGAATGCTCTCGTCCATCGCGGCGGGATTGTCGAACCAGTACTCGCGCACCAGTGGCTCCAGCTCGTAGCGCACCACCGAGGTCACGTCCGCATCCGTGCCCGCAGGGTTCTCGGGGCCGGCCGCAGGCAGGCACAGGTAGGAGTGTCCGATCTGGAACCCAGGGCCGAGGGCCTCGTCCTCGGCGATCCGCTGGTTGAGGCGGCGTACGACGTCGACCAGCGCCTCCAGCCTCGAGCTGCCCACGGCCTCGACGTGCCTGAGGAACCCGGGGTGATCGAGGGCCGGCCTCATCTCGAAGAAGGCGAAGCGGCGCCGTAGCGCGTAGTCGATGAGGGCCAGTCCCCGGTCGGCGGTGTTCATCATGCCGATGATGTGGAGCCGTTTGGGGACGGACAGCAGCTCCCCGGACACGGGCAGGCGCAGCGCCTCCCCGCGGTGCTCGGCCTCGATGAGCATGAGCAGCTCGCCGAAGGCCTTGGAGATGTTGGCTCGGTTGATCTCGTCGATGATGAACACGTAGTCCCGTCCCGGGTCGGCGGCGGCACGCCGACAGAACCTGGCGAAGACACCCTCGGCGGCCGCGAACCCACCCTCGGCCGTGGGGCGCAGCCCGACGACGACGTCCTCATAGGCGGTCGACTGGTGGAACTGCACCACCTCCACCCGCGAGTCATCCGTCTGGCCCATGAGGGCGTAAGCCAGGCGCTTGGCCGCGAAGGTCTTCCCCGTGCCCGGAGCGCCCTGGAGGATGAGGTTCTTCTTGCGGCGCAGCAGCCCGAGCATCTGCTCCAGGTCCTCGGGGCCGACGAACACCTCGGCCAGGAAGCTCTCCCGCATGTAGATGTCGGCGACATCGGGCTCATCAGCGTCCTGGGGACTCGCGGCAGGGTCGAGAGTCGTGGACGAGTCAGGGTGGTTCCGGTCCCGGAACAGCGACTCGAGCTGGGCCGGGTTGTAACTGGTCTCCTGTGTGAGGCGCTGCAGTGTCACTCGGCGGACCCCTCGTTGCAGCGGCCAGGAGCCGACATGCGTCCACTCGATGTCGCGCACGCAGCGGTAGGCGGGCCGGGCGTCGTCGTAACGGAACTCCGAGCGGACGACGCCGCGCCCGATGATCTCGGTCGGACCGCGCCGGGCGTAAACGACGTCGCCGGGACGCATCGTGCGGGTGAAGTCCCGGATCATTCCCGCCGCGCCTGTCGGTCTGCCTCCCCAGTCCCCGTAGCCGGCCTCCAGCGCCTCGATGACGGCTTCCTCATTCGGGTAGCTGGTGGGGTCGCCGATCCGATCCCAGTTGAGCGCCATGATCCCGGCCGTTCGAAACTCCTCCCACTTCCCGGCGCCCTCGCCCGGGACGTAGAGCCAGTAGCCGCGCTCCTGCTCCTCGGCCGTCTGAGCATCCTTATCCGACGCCGTCATCGGCTCGCCCATGATTCCTCCTCGTCGCCCGTGCCCGCAGCGCTGCGGGCACGTCCAGGGGGAATAGTAGTGCCGGCTCACCCCATCGCTACCAGCCGGGTACACGCACCTCCGGGCCTGGACATCCAACGCCGTCGGGGACATTCCGCACGGCCGGGGGCGTGTCCTTCCGGCCGGGGACGTTTCCGTGCGGCCGGGGGCATTCGACGCCGTCGGGGACCGGATTCCTGTCCCCCAACGCGCAGGCTGTCCCCGACCGGGAGGGAATGCACCCCCACGCGCAGGATGTCCCCGTCGAGACCGGCCGCCCAGGCGTCATGTCGATCCAGTGCTGACCCGCGCCGACCAGTGCCAAGCCAGCACCGGGCCTGTGCCGAACAGTGCCAGGTCAGCACCAGAGGTCCTTACCCAACACCCCATCTGATACCAGTCTGGTACCACCTGCTACTGTGGAGGCATGGCGATGACATTGCGCTTGAGCAAAGAGGATGAGCGGCTGCTTGCGCTCCTTGCACAGGAGGACGGGGTCAGCCGCCAGGAGGCGACGATCCGGGCGATCCACGAGGTGGCCGCGCGCCGCGGACATGAGCAGCGAGTCGCGGACGCCTCCGCCCGCATCCGCAACCGGTATGCCGAAGTCCTGGAACGCCTCGGCCGCTGATCGGGTAGAGATGGTCGAGTACCTGACGCTCGAGGACGCACTGTCTCTCATTGAGGACCTCGCTGTGGGACCGGTCCGGGATCTCGGCCTGCTCGACTCGGCGCTGCACCGACCTGCGACCATGCTCTGGGGACACGACGCTTACGCCACAATCGACGAGAAGGCGGCGGCGCTGCTCGATTCCCTGGTCCGCAATCCACTGGTGGATGGCAACAAGCGCCTGGGGTGGTTGGCCACGCTGGTCTTCCTGGACATCAACGGCCACTGGGTCGAGGCTCCCGACGACGACGCCTACCGGCTGGTGATGGACGTCGCCGCTGGGAAGCTCTCACTCAAGGAGATCACTGCTGCCCTGTCTCAATGGCACGGCCGCGACTCGGAATAGAGCAGCACGGCGGGACACGGCGTCGGCCTCTCGGCCTGGAGACGCACGCCTCCAGGCCCGGGCGTCCGGCGCCATCGGGGACATTCCACGCGGCCGGGGACGTTTCTGTGCGGCCGGGGACGTTTCTGTGCGGCCGGGGGCATTCGACGCCGTCGGGGACCGGATTCCTGTCCCCCAACGCGCAGGCTGTCCCCGACCGGAAGAAAGTGCACCCCAACGCGCAGGATGTCCCCGTCGAGATCGGCCGCCCAGGCCTCGTGTCGGTCCAGCACCGATCAGTGCCAGACCGGCACCAGGCCGGGGCCTTCCCCAGGCCGCTACCCAGCACCGAACCAGCGTCCATCCAGCGCTCAGGCCGGTGCCCGCAGCACCACGATGCGCTCGGAGAGTCTGCCCACCAGCGGCAGCCGCGTCAGGGGCGCGAGCAGGGGGTGGTAACGCGCGATGGTGCGGGTGAAGGGGACGTCGTGGAGCAGCGTGTAGCCGGGGGCCACCGTCCGGCGGAACTCCGAGGCGCTGGAGCAGCCGTAGGTGTAGCGCGCACCCGCGTCCTCCACTGAGCGCTCCCGGCCGTACTTCTGGAACAGGCGGGGCATGACCTCGATGAGGACGGTCGCACCGGGCAGGCGCGCAGCGACGATGTCCAGGAGCGTGCGCACCTCCTCCTGCTCGAGGTACATGCTCAGTCCCTCGATGATGACGAGCACGTCGCGGCTCATCTCCCCCAGCTGGTCGGGCCAGGAGGGGTCGAGGGCGGAGGCGGCAATGGTGCGGTGACGCTCGCCGTCCTCGAGCAGCCGGCGCCGCAGCGCGATGACGTCGGGCAGGTCGAGGTCGTACCAGGTGACGCGCCCGTCGTCGAGGCGCTGGAAGCGGGTGTCGAGCCCACAGGCGATGTTGACCACCGTGCAGCCGGGGTGGGTGTCCAGGTAGCCGGCCACGAGCGGGTCGAGCGTGAGAGTGCGCAGCACGACGCCGTCGGCCATGAGCCGGTCCTGACTCGCCATGGTGAAGTCGTAGTCGAGCCGGGAGACGAGCTCAACGGCGGCGGGGTCGGAGAAGCGCGGCCGGTCGGAGAGCGTGTGCTCTGCCCTGGCGTGGAGGGTCAGCAGCATCGTCTTGCTGACACTGGTCAGATCTGCTGTCTCGTGTGCGCTCACGCGGTCAATTCTGCGTCGCCCGCGGCTCAGGGAACCACCCCTGTCAGAAAAACTGTCTGCGCCACCCGTTCCCGCTGCGCGCCGCGCGGCTCAGTCCGCTCAGTCCTCCTCGAGGACCCCGTTCCAGGCCAGGAAGCCGATGGTGCGGCGCATGGCCTCCTCCCAGTTGGCGTCGCCGAAGCCGTGGGCGGCGCCAGGAATGGTGACGAGCTCTGCGTCAGGGGTGGCGCTCACGGCGGCCCGGGAGACCTCAATGGGCACGGCGCGGTCCTGGTCCCCGTGGACGATGAGGACGGGGCGGCGGTAGGTGGCCAGCTCGGCCCCGACCTCCAGGTTCCAGCCGTCGACGGCGTAGGCGCGCCCCAGGCGGGTGCCCGCCCAGTCGAACTCCTCGGGAACGGCCGCCGGCGTGCGGAAGGCGGCACGCAGGTTCTCCCCCAGCCGCAGGGCCGGATACCACAGGGCCAGGGCGGTGATCCGCTGCGGGTGGCGGGCGGCCGCGAGCGCTGCGACCGCTCCGCCC
>ERZ773026.1791-NODE-1791-length-10580-cov-5.622613_pt1 | contig 10580 bp, 7 predicted proteins | sample MGYA00580838_ERZ773026 | MGnify/ENA primary metagenome ERZ773026 (study PRJEB29015, sample SAMEA2738006) | human oral metagenome | biome: human oral; feature: human-associated habitat; material: dental | place: China | collected 2055 ... | reverse complement strand
TGGTTTTGGATCCGGTTGTGGTTTTGGATCCGGTTGTGGTTTTGGATCCGGTTGTAGTTTTGGATCCGGTTGTGGTTTTGGATCTGGTTGTGGTTTTGGATCGACTTTCTTAGGACATCCACAATCACGTATAAAGACTCGGCTTATCTCTTTACCATTTCCGTCCTTGATAATAATCCAATAACCTGACTGACCTTCCTTATTTTTACCTGGCTCAGTAATGATACTTGGAGTTTTACCATCTTTTCCGTCACGAACGAAGGTACGACTAGTTTCTTTACTGTCACCATCTTCAGTAATTATCCAAACTCCTGTATAACCAGCCCCATCTTTGCCTGGTTCAGTACGAACTTTTGGTGTTTTACCATCAATACCATCACGAATGAAGTTACGACTTGTGATATTTCCTTCAGTATCACGTACAATCACCCAAACTCCTGTATGACCTTCATCGTCTTGACCTGGTTCGGATGTAATACTTGGGGATTTACCGTCTTTACCGTCTTTACCGTCTTTGCCATCTTTACCATCTTTTCCGTCTTTGACAAAAGTACGACTAGTTTCATTACCATCTGGATCATGAGTGATTACCCAGGTACCAGTATTACCTTCTGTATCTTGACCACGTTCAGTTTTAACTGATGGACTCTTACCATCTTTAATGACTGTTTCAGTAATCTCACCATTAGGATTTACAATTTTAACTGTATGAGTGCCATCACCGTTGTCTTTAATAGTTACTGTTGGGGATTTACCATCAACCCCATCTTTACCGTCTTTAGCATCCTTAATAAAGGTACGACCAGTTTCAGTACCAGTAGGATCTAAAGTAATTACCCAGGTACCAGTATTACCTTCTGTATCTTGACCACGCTCAGTTTTAACAGCCGGATTCTTGCCATCTTTGATGATAGTTTCAGTTGTTGCACCATCTGGATTCACAACTTTAACTGTATGAGTACCGTCTTCGTTATCTTTTACAGATACGCTCGGCGTCTTACCATCTTCCCCATTTCTAATAATGGTCTCAGTTGATACACCATTTGGGTCTACAACTTTAACTGTATGAGTGCCATCACCGTTATCTTTAACTGTTACTGTAGGTGATTTACCATCTTTACCATCAACTCCATCTCGGATTTCTACAACATCGATAATAACATCTTTTGATACAGACTTGCCATCGAGAGTAGCTGTAGCTTTAGCAGTATAGCTACCTACTGCAGTCGGAGTACCAGAAATTACCTTAGTAGCAGCATTATATGTTACACCATCAGGAAGACTAGCTACATCAAGCGTAAGTTCAGAGCCAGTTGTATGTGTTAAAGTGATATCAGCGATAGATTTACCAAGTGTAATAAGTTGACGGCCACCAGATACTGTAAGATCAAGATCTTTTTCAGCTTTAGGATTTACATTAAGAGTAAATGTATCAACAGCTGAAGCTCCACCAATTTCTGTTGGATTCGTTGCTTGCATACGAATTGTGAAAGAACCAGCCTTTGTTGGAGTTCCAGATAAAGTCTTAGTAGCAGTATCATATGTTAGGCCATATTCAGAAATAACATCATTGATATCAGCTTCTTCGACAAGTCCGTAAGGAGTCTTCATAGTAACTTTAGAAAGATTATTGTGAGTTACTACTGCAGGAGTGATAGCATCACCAACTGTTACAGTTTGCTCTTTGTTAGAAATCTCAATAGCAACAGGTGATTCGGTAACTTTAATAACTACCTCTCCAGTAGCTTCGTCATTACCATATAAGTTTTCGTAGCGAGCTTTAACAGGAATACGATAGGTACCCACTTTCTTAGGTATACCTGAGAAGGTATGAGTTGACTCATCGTATGTAACTCCTTCTGGTAAAATACTTGGATATTCGCCAGTTAAAGGATTAGAAGGTTTACTATAATCGTTAAGGTCAACAGAAATAGTTGCTCCTTTTGAAGCCTCAACTTTCACAGGAGTCATCTCAGACAATACTTGAACTTCAGTCTCACCACCAGTTACTTGGATAGGTTTCTTCGTAACAATAAGCTTAAAGGTACCTTGAGCAGTATCATTTTTCAAACCTTTATAGTATGATGTATAGTTAACAGTAAACTCACCCACTGAAGTTGGAGTTCCAGAAATTGTTTTTGTATCAGGATCGTAAGTCAGACCATCAGGTAGATTGCTTACTCCATCTGCAGCCCATTCACTGTCTGAAGATCTAATGTTAGCACCTTCACTCGGTTGAATTACAAAGTTAGTGATAGGAGTTCCAACTTCAACTGTTTGTTCACCACTATTTACAGCAATTGCTTTAGGTTTAACTGTAATAGTGACTTTATTCTTAGCGAAAGCAGTTTCTGGATCACTACCATTATCCAAGTTTGGATAATCCGCAGCAACAGGGATTTCAAATGTTCCTGTTTCTGTCACTGTACCACTAAAGGTTTTAGTAGCTTCATCGTATTTCAAGCCAGCAAGACTACCACGATAATCACTATGATAAATATAAGTCCCAAAATCAGGATCACCTTCAACTCGAAGTTCACCAAGACGAACACGAGAACCATCTGAAGAAGTCAAAACGATATCTTCAATCTTATCACCAACAGTGTAGGTATATTCACCACCAGATACCGTTATTGGTCTAGGTTTAACTGTGATAGTGATTGTACCAGTAACTTCTTCTAAACCACGTTTCAGTTTATAGGTATATGTTTTAGTACCAACTGCATTCGTAGTTCCAGAAATAATCTTAGTATTGTAATCATAGTTAAGACCAAGTTCACCACGAATATCTCCAGAAAGATCTGCTCTACTTGGAACAGCAATTTCAATTGGATCAATTGTATCGCCGACTGTAACTTCACGAGTGTAGTTTTCAGCATACAATGGACCAGGTAATACTGTCAATGTGATATATTTCTGTACGGCTTGATCATCTTTTTGAGCCATAACTTTAATACGATAGGTTCCTTCGACTAAACCTCTACCAGAAATAGTCTTAGTTGCTTTGTTATAGCGAGTTCCCTTTGGAAGTGCTGCTGTATCAACAGTTAGTGTCGCACCTTCTGTGTGGGTGATGACCATGTCCTTGAACTTTTCACCTTCTTTGATGGTTTGTTCATGGTTAGTGATATCAAGGTCGAGTCCAATACCATCACGTGGCTTAACTTCGAATGTAAAGGTTGTAAATGTAGTTGAGATGCCACCATCTGCATTATAGTAGTCAACTTCTACACGTGCAGTTTGATTTTCAGTAGTTTGAAGAACCCCATAACCTTCAAGTGTTTTGGTGATATTATCAGAGGTTACTGTAGCGTAGGTGTCTCCGCTATTAGTCGTTACACGAATATTGGCGATAGTTGAGCCACCTTCAAGATTGACTGGAATACTTGGGAACTTTTCTCCCTCTTTCCAGACCTTGTGTTCAATTGGACTGATAACATCTGTTACCTCAAACTGGAAGATACGGTTTGGCGCATTATCTCCAAAGTGGCCGTCGATGGCACGGACTTCAAAGTTATACTTACCTGGTGCTAGCTTAACCCCTGCCTTTTTCTTAATGGTTTGAGTTGCTTCATCATACTCAGTGCCATCAGGGAAGCGAACAGGTTTAACTGAAGCGTTGACCTTGTTTAGCTCAATCTTACCGATGGTTTGTTCTGCATCTGAACGAGGAACAGAGACAATACCCTCTTTGTTCAAAATTGCAGTTTTAGTGTTTGGAGTAAACTTAACGTCCGCATTTGTAAGGTAGAAACCGTTATCATCCTCAGCTGTAGCTTTTGAGCGTTCTTCTGTAGTCAACTCTACATTAAAGATACGTTCTTGTCCCAGTTTATCGATAGTTTTAAACTTGATCGTAAATGTTCCCTGTTGAGCAGGTAATTTTGTAAAGCGTAAACGATAAGGTGTGTACAATGAATGGTGGACATCCCAATCATTATTACCAAACTTACCATATAAATCACCTACAGTGGTTAATTCATATTCAACATCTGGAGTTGAATCCAAGCGTTCAATGCGATCCAAAAGAACTGGTGTTGAAGGGAAATCTGTAAGTTTTGAAGAATCAGCTAAATAAAGTCCAAGTTCAGTATTATATCTTGGAGTATCAGGCTTAGCGTCTGCTACTGTTACAGGAACAGTACTTTCAAGAGGAGCCTCTAAATAATATCCAAAAGGTGTCGTAGGAATTACATACTTATTGACCCTTGTATTGTTTTCCCCCATATCACCTGTTGCTTGGTCCTGATAATTATCAGTTTTTGATGCAGACAAGTCTGTTCGCCTGTTCCATATAGTTGATAAACCATATGAGTTTGGTTTTGTAATTTTTAAAGGAAGTGTTGCCTTGACATTTGGATCGGCTTTTGAGACCAAACCAATTTCATAGGTTCCGCTTGGAATGCCACCATTTAGCTTAAGAGTCCCGTAGACGTATTCTCCAACAGGGTCATAGGTTAGTCCAAGATCTTTCGCACCTTGAGAGAGTTCAACCTCATCAGAAGTAATACGGGTAAGACCCATCTTGTATCGAACTTCAATAGTCGTCCCATTATGACGAAGCACTTTAAAACCACTGTAGTTTTCAATGGTCATATATGGTCTGGTATTTTCAGATGCCCCTGAAGTTTCTGCTAACATGTAAGATACAAAACCTGAATGACCAGAACGTTTCATCTCTATATAGACAGATTCAATTGCAGATTGAAGTCGCTCTATGTTAGACTTAAGTTCAGTTTTGGTCAGTTGTTCCTTTTCAGCAAGACTTTCTAAGGTAGCTAATTCATTTTTTGAAATTTCTAATGCTTCAGAGAGAACTTTTTTTGCTTCACTGTCGTCAAGTTCTGATTCGTATTTTTCAGCCTCATGACTAATAGCTTTTGCTTCTATGATGCTATTGTTCAATTGTTCCTTAAGAGGTTGAAGTTCATCATCCATTTCGGGTTTAGCTTCTGTTGCTTTAGGTTCTGTTGCTTTAGGTTCTGTTGCTTTTTCCTGCACTTCTGCTACTTTGGCTTCTGTTGCTTTACTATCAGTTGATGAAGTATCCTTTTCTTCAAGTTTAAGTTCTGGTTTTTCTTCAACTACCGGTGTAGTTGATGGAGCTATCACAACTGTTGTTTTTTCCGTTTCTTTTACAGTTACTTCCGTAGTTGACTCAGTGGTTGAAACTACAGTCGCATCATTTTCTGTCGTAGGTGCTACAAGAGTCGCAGGAGCACGATATGGTTCTGGAACACTAATTTCCTCAGAGGTTACTTCCTTAGTAGGTTCTTCTTCAACTACCTTATCAGCCTCTACCCCCTTTTCACTTTTTAATTCGCTCGCATTTACTTGAGGTGCATTAACCATTGAACCGACGAAAAACTGCCCAACAAGCACCGAAGCTACTCCTACACTAAATTTACGAATAGCAAATCGTTGTCGTTTTTCAAATTTCATAATTACCTCTTTTTATTTCTTACCATATTTTTTTCTCTTAAGAATAAACCAAGAACTGTAACAGCCATAAGTGAAATTCCTAGGGCTGAGTAAATATTTGATTCAGTGCCAGTCTTTGGTAATTGTACTTTTTCAGACACTTCCAAATTATTAATAGTTTTATCAGCCGGTTTAACTGGATCTACCGGTTTAACTGGATCTACCAGTTTTACTGGATCTACTGGTTTTACTGGATCTACTGGTTTTACTGGATCTACCGGTTTTACTGGATCTACTGGTTTTACTGGATCTACTGGTTTTACTGGATCTACTGGTTTTACTGGATCTACCGGTTTTGCTGGATCTACCGGTTTTGCTGGATCTACCGGTTTTACTGGATCTACTGGTTTAGTTGGAGTGACTACTTCTTTTGTTCCTACTTCAATAATTTGATCAACTGCATCAATTTTATTAGTTGAAACAACTTTACGTTCAGTTTCCACACCATCAACTAATACAACGTGTTCAACCGTAGTGATACTACCATCTTTACCTTCTTGAACAATCTTTTCAGTTCCTTTGTCAAGTTCTGCATTATCACGACGAATAGTCTTATATGCTTGAACTTCTACCTTGGTCTCATCTTTTTCAACAACAATCGGTTTTGGTTTCTCCACTGGTTTCTCTATAAGCTTAGATTTTGCTGACTCGACTGCAGTAATTGCAGCAGTCAAATCTTTAACTGCTTGATCGACCTTAGGTTGATCTGATTTAGAGTCGGAAATAACAACCTCAGCCTTTGTTTTCTCATTTGCTAAGAGAACAAGTGCATTTTCATAAACCTTAACACTATTTTCAGTTTTATTCGTTGTATCAGCTGGCGCAAGAGCCTCTGTTGCTCTCGAAATTGCTGATTCAAGAAGAGCTTTCTTAACTGTTGGTGTTGGAGTTGGGGTAGGAGTTGAACTAGATTCAGCAATTGCAACCTCAGTCAACGAGAGACGTGTAATTGATTTATCCTCGTATGTGACAATAGCATTGGAATTATCGTATGAGAATGATGGTGAGAAAGCTGATAAATTAAAATGATCTTTAATTAAACTTGAAATCTTACTTTGATCATCTGAAGTCAAACTTTCAAAACTCTTAACCTTAATTTTTGAAGTTTCTGGTACTTTATCTTCAAAAGTTCCATCATTAGCTAATTCCTTAGCAGTTGATTCAACCAAAGCTTTAACTGCCGATTTTAGATTAGTATTTGAGTCACTGAGCGCTGTTGTTGCAGAGATATATGTAGTACGGTAATTAACTTCTGAATACATCTCTTTAAACCGATCGTTCATCGCACGTTTTTGTTCTTGGGTAACTACGTTATAGTTAATATCTTTACGAACTTCTGGAGGCAAAACAGTCTCCATTTCTTTTCGTAAACTTTCAGATTTCCCTTGAATTTCTTCAGCTTTTTCAACAGCTTGCTCAGCTGCTGGAATAGCAGCTTCTGCTACTTTTACTGCTTCAGTATAATTTTGGAAACTATCTTGGGAATAGTCGTTTGGATTACGAACAACTTCTTTTTCCTCTTTAATTTCAGCAATTTGTTCATTTACCTGATTGATAGTTGGTGTAGGATTTTCAAAAAAGTCCAACATTACTTTGACTTTATTTTCATTTTCCAGCACCTCAGTTCCCATGATAGTTGAAGATTCTTCTGCTTGGACAGTTTGGTTTACTAAGCCTAAAGCAGAGATTCCAATTACAACAGAGGCAGCACCAAAAGAAAATTTACGAATTGAGAATTGATTTTTTCTCTCATTAATTGCCATTATATACTCCTTTTAATTTAATTCCTTAATAATTTCACTGATAATCTGTGTCCCCTTTTTAAAGATATCAAATAATATCTCATAGTTTTGCGAGGCTACATGGGTCACGTAGCGAGCAAAAACACGATTATCAACATCAAGAACCAGATAGTAATATAAACCATACATACGATTTAGTTCATTGATTTTTTCAAGAAAGTCCGAACGATTATTCTGATCCTCTAAAACAGCCAGATTATTAAAAATAATTTGAGCAACACCAGTTTCCTCTGTATTTTCTATCCAAAAAGCAAATTCTATCAAGTGTTCCTCTAGGACAGATAAACGTCCCTTGTATATTGTTCCATCCTCACGATCAACCTTTTGTAGGTTAATTTGACGCTTTTTAAGAAACTCTTGAAAAGCAATATTGATGTTAACCATATGCCAACCTTCCTAAAATGAATCCACACTGAAAATAGGTGGTTCATTTAAATCTGTCACATTATTATTCTCTGGAGTCAAGTAAGAAACATTAGATTTTCCATTTTGGATATCATCTTTTGAAGTTGAATTTTCAAGACTAAGAATTCTACTGACTCCATCTAGACGTTCATGACTAATAGAAAGAAGATCATCTATAATGTGTCCTATATGATGAACCCCTCCTGTATCAATATTATCAATCATAGTGATTTGATTCTCAAGAAGTTGCTTTAATTCATGTTTGATATATTCAGTTCGGTTCATAATATCTTGTTTAGTAACTTCCAACTGCTTGAGCTCTTCTTCTGATTGCTCGATGCGAGTATTCATTTCATTAACTAACTGTTCAGACTGAACCTCAGCTTCTGAAATTATATCAATAGATACACGTTTAGCCTCAACAATAGCCTCCGAAATAAACAGTTCTTTATCTTTAAGTTCCTCAATGGTTTTAAGCAACTGTGAATTACGAATTTCCAATTCATTTACTTGAGACTTAAGTTCATTCACTACATCATGAACAGACGACCGAGAATAACCAAAAAACAGGGATTTTTTAAGTTCTCCCATATAAAACTCCTCCTAAAGGTTAATTTTTTCTGTTAAATAATACACTTTAATATCCTAAAAACAGATTTAAAACTTTATGCAATATTTAACTTATTTTACTAAATAAAGTATATTTGTTTTCCTTTTATTTATCAAGCAATTATATGCTAAAAATTAATTTGTTCTAATTATTTTGATTTTAACAAACATTTTCCTAAAACTCCCTTATAAAATATTGTGGATATTCTATACTATATTATTTCAAATTAACTTTTTCAGTGTAATAATAGTTCCAATTTTGATGAAAAAGAGTGGGATTATCCCACTCTTTTTTGTTTATTTATCTCCCTTAAAGGCATCTACCATGACTTGAAATTCTTCGTTTGTAAGAGTAATTCCCTTTCCCATCTTTGTGTGATCAGGACTCCAACTACGAATATCAAACTTTGCTGGTGCTCCATTAAAACTAACACGATTGATTTCTTTAGTCCATCCTTTTTCATTTTCAGATAGGGTAAGTAAGTGTTCTTCAATTTCAAAAGTAAATTCAGCCATGTTTTTCTCCTTTTTTGTATTCTACTGATTATTCGTAAAATCTTGTAGATTTTCTATAATTTTTATATAATAATGATAGATTAGAAAGGAGGCTCTTATGAAACTTTTATTCAAAAAAACGCTAGAAAAAGTCCAAAGCTTCCTTTATGGACAAGATGAGCCTACCCCAATCCAAAATAATTCATTAGCTACTACTATTCAGCAAGCCATTCAGAAAAAAACAGCTGTTCATATTATTTTTTCTGAGACTAGCTTTACTGGAGATATCATAAAATACGATACTGAGCGCCAGCAACTAATTGTTAAAAATTTTGCTAAAAATATTACTCGTATTATCCGAATGTCCGATATTCGGAGGGTTAGTTTTGTTCCTTCAACCGTTCAAACTGCACAAAAAAACAGATTTAAGAAAGAGTGAGATGATAGAAACATCTCACTCTTTTAGCTTAGCGAATTTGTTCAAAATGTAGGTGAACTGCAATGTGATCACCATAGCCACTTCTCTCCAAGTCGCGTTGCAGACGGTAAGAGATATAGTGTTCAGCAATAGTGATGTATCCTGCACCTAGTAAGCGGTGCTCAACCATTGACTGGATCATACTGATAGTTGCACGTTCCACTTTTGCTTCTTCAAGATCCAACACAACTTTCTTAGTGACTTGGGCGAGATTTTGGCGCAAATCATCTGTCAAGACATAAACTGTCTGTGCAGCTTTCAGGATAGCCTGATAGATTTTATCTGGGTTAAAGTCGGCGACTTGTCCATCACGTTTAATTACTTGCATAAGTTTCTCCTTTTAATCGTTTTTTTTCTTTGATTTCAGCCAACATTGTTTCTTCTTCTGCTGTCAATTCATAATCTTCCAGCAAGTCTGGCCTACGTTGGTAGGTTTTCTTAAGACTTTCATAGAGTCGCCATTGTCGAATCTTCTCATGGTGACCACTCATAAGTACCTCTGGAACCACCATACCACGATAGTCATAAGGCCGTGTATACTGAGGATATTCGAGTAGGCCTGATGAAAAACTATCATCTTGATGACTAGATTCTTTACCAATCACCTCTGGTATCAAGCGAACCGTAGCATCAATCATGGTCATTGCTGCAAGCTCTCCTCCAGTTAGTACATAATCTCCAAGAGATATTTCATCTGTAACTAAGGTCTTAATACGCTCGTCATACCCTTCGTAGTGACCGCAGATAAAGATCAGTTCCTCTTCTTGAGCCAAATCTTCAGCGTAGGCTTGATCGAACTGTTTCCCAGCAGGATCGAGAAGAATGACGCGGGGATTTTTCTTTTCAATGGCGTCAAAGGCGTCGAAAATAGGTTGAGCACGGAGCAACATTCCTTGCCCTCCTCCGTAAGGCTCATCGTCAACATGACGGGCTTTTTCAGCGTATTCTCTGAAATTATGGTACTGAATATCCAAGAGCCCTTTTTCTCGAGCCTTTCCAACTATCGAGTGCTCCAGCGGAGAAAACATCTCTGGAAAGAGGGTTAAAATATCAATCTTCATCATCTAGTCCTTCTAAGATTTCCACTTGAACCCGTTTGTTTGGAATATCAACATGGAGAACTACTGGTGGGATATAAGGTAAAAGCAAATCACGCTTGCCTTTTCGCTTGACCACCCAGACATCATTGGCACCTGGTTGTAGAATCTCCTTGATAGTTCCAATCAAGTTGTCTCCCTCGTAAACTTCCAAACCAATAATCTCGTGATAGTAGAATTCACCATCATCTAAATCATTCAAATCTTCCTCAG
>ERZ773026.1790-NODE-1790-length-10581-cov-2.187916_pt1 | contig 10581 bp, 7 predicted proteins | sample MGYA00580838_ERZ773026 | MGnify/ENA primary metagenome ERZ773026 (study PRJEB29015, sample SAMEA2738006) | human oral metagenome | biome: human oral; feature: human-associated habitat; material: dental | place: China | collected 2055 ... | reverse complement strand
CTCTGACAAATTTCTCTGCATCTGAAGAAAGATTCTGTTGTTCTAACCCAGTTTCAGAAGTAACATTTGGAGTCTGATTAGGTTTTACCTTCCCATCAGCATTAGCATTTTGATTATTTACATTAGATTCAGATACTGCTCCACTAACCGTACCACCAAGCTTTTCAAGAAGCTTCTTTATTGTAGGTCCATAAGGCACACCCGTCGCATCCAGTCCATTATCTGCTTGAAATTGAGCAATAGCCTTTGCTGTTTCTGAACTAGAAAAATGTCCCTTAGTAGCAAGGAGCCCGTCAATAACTTTAATATCATACTTTAATGCCTTTAATCCAATCTGTACCGCCATGATCCAAGCTGCTGTATTCACAGATTTCAATTGGTCAGGAGTTTTATTTTGAAGTTTGCTCAAATAGGATTTTACAGTATCAAGATTATACTGATACTTTTCTCCATTTTTTTTATAGAAAGGGTTAATGTCCGGAGAATTTAATGCCTTTTTCGTCTGTATTACAGTCCATTTAATCTCCTGTTGTTTCGCAAGATCTTCTGGACTAACTTCCAATTCTGGAAGATTGTTATTAAGCAATTCTGCCATCTTATTCACAATAAAGAATAAAAATCTTCATACTGATTATACATTTTTTTAAAAAATTTGTCAAATATTCACAAACTTTTTTAATAGAAAATCTAAAAATCTATCGAAAAAACAATTTTTAATTGCATTCTACAGACAAAAAAGTATGCTCAAGTATTCTTTATTTAACCTTCAAATAGCAAGCAAATGATCAAAAAAATCTGATTTTTCTCTTTTTTATTATTATGATTAGTATTCAATGTACTAAATATCTCCTCTGCAGAGCCAACTGGAACTACGACCTGACTAATAATCGGAGAAACAGGCACAAAAACTCAGCTCAATTGTAATGATCTTTTCACCCTCACAGGACCAACCGCATGACTGCTTGGCTATACAACAAATTATGAACTCCTGCGAGCTAGAGAAGACTTCTCACAAATTTCAAAAACAAACTTTAAAATTGACTGAAAAACAGTTGAAAATACTGGTTTTACGCTACAGCATACTTTTACAACAACTGGATCGCACACTGTTTGAGTACAGCTAACAACTCCTCTCTGTACATGATCCAGAGAGACTCAAGTTTCAATCTTCGAAAAACAGATCCTCTATATTGGAAATGATACCGATTTTCTCAATTTTTGATTTGAAGAAGAACTCAATAAAGCTGGTTATCTTTTAACAAAAAACCTTACCAAAAAATCTGATTCTATTGAGACACAAGACCTCTCAGCACTCGGATCTGCTGAGACAATCATCATTCATGAAAAGAATTTTCGATCATATCTTGAAAAATATATCGCTATCAAAAAGATCAGTCCAACCCCTCTCTCTAAAAAAATCGTCATCATCACTGATGCCAATAAGAATCTGATAAAAAGAAGTCTCTCTCAATACGCCCAAGCACTAGAAAACGATCAGATTTCAATCATTAATCCACTACATTTTCTGATCTTTCTCTACAAAAAGACTATACTCAGCAAGGGTATACAACTGAATTCAATAAAACAGAAAATTCTGACTCAAAATGGATGTTCGTTTCATTTTTTGTTGACAAATTATTAGCAGGGGGATTCCCACTTGAAATGCTAGGAGTTTTACTCTCACTCACGGTAGTAGCATTGATTATCAGCTTTTTAAGACAAATCGTTGGTCTCTCAGCTTACGGAGTATATTGGCCACTTCTTTTCGCACTAACAGCACATCTTCTAGGTCTCAAGATAACACTTATTCTCTTGCTTTTTGCGGTTATTACGAGACTTATTATGAACGGACTCAATAAAACTATTTATCTTCTCCACAATAGTAAGGTCAGCATATGAATTTGCGTATATCTGCTTGTATTCTTGATAGGGAACTTCATTTGTTCAAAACTTTGAATCCAGATTTTTGAAGGTCGCAATATGGAAATTCTAATGATAACTCCACTCATTTTAATGCTGATTATCAGTGAGAAAATCTTCCCAACCTTCAACCTTTTCCAAAAGAAACGACGATTTAGCTTCTTTGAACTTACAATCGTTTCAGCACTCTCCTATGGAATCCTCCAACGAAGCCGAATCAGTACAACGCTCCTCTCTTACCCAGAACTTTTGCTTGTATTGCTATTAGTAAATATTTTAGTCGGAAGATTTCTTTGACTTCAACTACTCGAACTTGTAAGGTTTATGCCACTCATTCGTAAATATTTTGAACAAGAAGAGGAATAAAATCCAGCTTGACATACCTCGTATTTTGACTAGTATAAAAGTATTCTTTTATTGCTTATTCGCATAAGATGAAAATAAAAGCATCAAAAATCTGATTTCTTTCTTTAAGTATTTTAGTGAGTTCAGTTGTTAGCATTACTCTAGCTTCTAACGATCCTAAAATCAATATCGATCTGGCAAATAAAAAGATCACCATTACTTCTGGTGATCAAACCATTGATAGTACGAGTGTAAAATCTCTATCTGGTTCAAATATCTCTAAAACAGGAGATACAACAACTCAGAAGCCAACAACAGTTTCCACACAGCAAACAACAACAGGGACAACCTCAGTAACCTCAAACCAGAATTCTCATCTTCATGATGAACTAAACTGAGGAACAGAACTAGATAAAGCTATCTACTGGATGTATCAAAATGGACTTACTAAGTATAATACTCTACCAGAATATAGACCTTACGATCCATTGCTCAGAGAAGAAGCCAGTAAAATCATCACTCAAGCTTACAATATCTTAGGTTACCCTACAACCACAAAAAGCAATCAATGTGATTTTTCAGATAAAGCCGATTTTGATCCAAGCTTAAGTTGATTTATCGCAAAGAGCTGTGAATACTGAATTTTCAAGGGGGCAAACTGAAAGTTCCTCGCAAGAAACGCTCTAACAAAGGCTGAGGCTTTAACAGTCCTCATTAGAATTTTTGAATGAGCTATGAGCAATGAAGAGCTCAATCCTCGATGGACAATCTACTTTATCAAAGCAAAAGCCATCTTCCTCACAAAAGAGACAAATGTTAACGCTCTAAACAAACCAATCACTAGAGAGGAAATCGCTCTTCTCATCTATAGATTCAAAACCATTGTCCTCAATAATCAGCTCAAATCTGCTGCACAAGGACAACTTTCTAATATCAATCAAAATCCAACTTCTCGAATTCAAAAATCCCTCTCAGGATCAACTGCTACAGGAACTCAAACACCAAGTAATGAACTAGCAAGTCTCCTCTCTGGGAATACTAATAGTCCAGCAAGCACCTTGAGTATTCTTAATAGCCCAGAAGTTAGTGAGGCAATGTTTTGGATGAGAGAAACAGGAATCACGAATGCAACTAATATTTCTACCTTCAATCCATTTGATAGTCTAACCAGAGAACAGGCAGCAAAAATGGTCGTACAATATGCAAAAAGTCAGAATATACCAACACTCTCTGGATCAGATTTTTGTAGTTTTACGGATCTCACAAAAGCAGATCCAACACTCCAATCTAGCATAAAAGAAGCTTGCCAACTTGGACTCATGCAAGGGAATGGGAAACTCTTCAACCCAAAACAAACCATGAAGAAAGCTGAATTCATTGCGCTTTTGATCAGAATTTCTGAAAAAAATCGCCTAGATGAAAAGACAAATCCTCGATGGAGCAATTACTTTATCAAGGCAAAAGAACTCGGTATCATCAACAATGAAGATTATCTAAGCTTCGAAGCTCCTTTAACAAGATATGAAGCTGGATTACTGCTCTATAGATTTTACATAAAACAGAAAATCATCAAAAATCTAAATACTTCTCAACTCAAAAATCAGCTTATTTCTACGGTGAAATCACTTGATGAAAAGACCTATGCGATCGGGATTGATACCAACCTCCTTAAAAATCAATATTTTCAAGAAGGATATATTGAGCTTATCTGACAAAGATATCTCCTCAAAAAAACTAGTATGAGTGTCTTTGATATTTGAGAAGAAAGCTTCGTTCGATACTGAGATCTTTTCTCTATCAGCAATGAAAACAAAATAGGAAGTCTAACATTGATCGTCTCAAATGGGAATGTAATCGATGGAACAATCAGACTTATTCAAGAATCTAATAACCGAAAGATCAAGCCAGATCCAACGACTACTGCTCGATACCAACTTAGCAAATAATGAAAAAACTTGATACCAGCCATATTCCAAATCTTCCCTGAGTCTACCTCTTTAAAGATAAAAAAGAACAGATCCTTTATATCTGAAAGGCAAAAAATCTTCAAAAGAGAGTTAATCAGTACTTTACGCCTTGATCAGTCTGGAAACAGGAAATGCTCTTAAAAGCTGATCATGTTGATTTTTTTGTTGTAGAAAACGAGAGCGAAAGCCTTTACTTAGAATCCAACCTCATCAAAAAACACCTTCCACCTTTCAATAATATGCTCAAATGAGCGAATGCATATGCCTATATTAAACTTACCAAACATCCTGTTCCACAGGTTCTCATCACAAGGAAAAAAATCAACGATTGAGCAATCTATATCTGACCAAAGCACAATACGAGAGAACTCAAAAAGTTTCTTCAATATCTCAGACAAATTATTCAGTATAGAACCTGCCCTCTTCAACAGTTCAATCAAAAAAAGCTGTGCTCTGATTATTATTTTGGGCTCTGCCAAGGACGATGCGCAAAACCAGAACTCTGAGCTGCTGAATATACCAATATCATCGTAAACTTCTTTAAGGGGAATACTGCTCCTGTAGAAAAAGAAATCAAAAAGCTGATTGATGAGGCAATTCTTAAACAAAATTTTGAACGAGCAGCAAAACTCAGAGATATCTATTTTCAGATTGATCAATTTACTGAAAAACAAACTGTTGAATTTGCAAAAAATATCACCTGATACCTGCTCCAAATCCGCCCTATCGGTCAAAAATATGTCTACGTACTCCTCAATTTCTATGAGGGAAAGCTGATCGATATTATTCGTCATCACTTTAATCAAGAGGATACCACTATTGAAAGTATGCTCAATGCCTTTCAATCAGAATTTTGAGATTTTTACCAGCATGAGATCTGGTATACCACGACTAAATATAAACGGACACAAACCGAAAGCGTTCAGCTCCAGAATCTTTTCAATAACTTTTTTGAGTCCTACATTATTTCTCAAACTATGCAAGGCAGTAGACTCACAAATGATCTCTTGGAGACTCTGAAGCAACGTTATGACTTTCCAAAGCTCCCATACCAAATCGAGTGTCTTGATATTTCACATCTGCAATGAGATCAAACAAGTTGAGGACTAAGCTGCCTTTTAGCCGGAATTCCAGAAAAAAAACTCTACAGAAAATATAAAATTAAAACCGTTAAAAATAACGATTATCTCGCTCTGCAAGAAGTCCTTATCAGAAGATTCCAACTCTGAAAAAAAGAAAAAACTGATCTTCATCTCCCAGATATTTTCATTTTAGATGGAGGGAAAGGACAACTCTGAATCCTGGAGGAACTAGCAAAAGAGTATCCTGAACTAAAACAGCTGCGATCCCAAGTTCAATTTTGTGCCTTAGGAAAGTGAGAAGCAAGATCAAAAAGCCACATTTGATACCAAAGCAAAAAATCTGACCAAACTATTGCTGAAAAACTCTACCTCCGAAAAAACAATAAAATTCAAAGTTTTGATCTCGTATATGATGAAGCTGATAGACTTTTGACCAAGCTCAGAGATGAAGCCCACAGATTTGCAAACTTCTATAGAAAACAGCAAGCAAAAATTGAATTTAAAACAGCAGAAAAAAAAGCAACAAAATCAAATAAAAATCCAGACAACAAAAAATAAATCTGATTTTTTCTTGCTTTCCTCCTCTAATTAACTAGACTAGAGACACGATCTTTATTTTTCGATTTCTCATGTGAAATTGATTGAAAATCCGAGTTTTTTGAGCTCTTCTTACCATATTTTGACTCTTTGCAGTATATAGTACCAGTATCCGAAAATCTTTTGACCAAGGAATCACAACTATAATTGTCAAAAACCTTGATACCGTAAAGGCTTTCAATACTTTTCTTGACGAAACAATTATCAAGACAACCTCTGAAGTCATACAAAAAGAAAATCAGATTTCACTTTCTGAACTCCACCTCACCACCTGAGATGAAACCAAAACAACTAACGAATCATGAGTAGCACTCCTAACAGAAGCCACTCCACAAGCCCAGCTTCCACAGCTGAGCACACTGGATACCGACCAATTTACAGAGACTCAACTCGTATGAAATGGAAAACAAACGGTAAAAATCAGAGACAATTATTACTACTTTTCTAAGCAAGTCAGAGGGCTCATAGCAAGTATTATTATCGCAATTATCCTCTATTTCATCCCAATCTCCTGGCTCAAACACAAAAAAATCATCTGGACAATGCTGATTTGAGTGACATTATTTCAGCTTTTAGTATTTGTGCCTTGAGTTGCAGGGAAATATAACACTGCAAGAGGTCGAGTAAACCTGCCTTGACTACCAAACATGCAACCCTCAGAATTTTTCAAAATCGGATATATATTTTTTATGGCATATTGGATCAGTAAGAAGAAGGCAATCATCGATACACAAAAATTTCTCGTACAATTTGCCAGTATCAATGCTATTGTATTTCTTGTTTTGCTATGTATTCCAGACTTTTGAACGATCTTCATTCTCGCCCTCTCAGCCACAATTATGGCACGGTATAACTGATTTTCACTTAAAAAAATCTGAATTCTATCAGGCGCAGCCTTATGAATTCTTCTCGTCTGATCTGCAATAATAAGTCTCGTGAGTACAAAATATTCCTATGCATTAACAAGACTCACCACATTTATGACAACTGATGAAGAAACCAAAAAGAGTCAAGAAAGATGAGTATGATGGCAAATCACCCAAGGTTTGATCGCAGTGTGATGATGAGGGCTATGGGGACAAGGTTATGGGAAGGGACTCCAAAAAATGGGATATCTCCCAGAGTCTCATTCAGATATGATTTTTGATGCATTCTCAGAAGAAATCTGATTTGTCTGAAATCTCGTCTTACTCTCCCTCTACCTATGATTGTTTTATAATGTACTGAAAGGACTGAGTAATGTCAAAGATCCCTATCTCCAACTAGTCGGAGTCTGATTGATATCGCTATTAACTATTCAAGTTTTTGTTCATATTGGTGTAAATCTCCAGATACTTCCAAACACCGGATTGACACTACCGTTTGTCAGCCATTGATGAACCGCACTGATGATCAATTTTATAGAGCTTATGCTAATGTATAAAATTATTCAAAATAGATAATATCTTTTATTGACTAGAAAAAAATGAAAATTCAGTTTGACGAAAATCAGCTTTTAAGCATTTATGATGAGAAACTTCCTCAACTCAGAAACTATCAGTATATACTTGATTGATATCAAATAGAGACCACAGATAGACTCATTTTCACATATCAAAAGAGAGCCTGGAAACTTATCAACCTCAAGAATCTTGGAGATGGAATGCAAGTCGCTTTTAGTCCTAAAGCTCCAATTTCTACCGACTCACTAACATTTGATAAAGATCAATTCCTAAATATACTTTCCCTTTTTCAAGGATTCAATGAAGAAACCTGAATCAAATACCACTTTCTCCCATTTTGAAACTGAGATATCGTAGTACTCAAAGGGCTATTAACTACGCTCAATTATCTGGAAATCAATATTGAAAAAACAAAATGATGAACCATCATCTCTTGATTAAAAAAAACCTTTTTATTTCCAGAAACAGCTGAAGATCACTTGAGTTTTCTCTTTACTTTAGCACTAATTTATGGAAAATTTGAGGGGAAAGATTGAAATCTCAAAAGCATCAAAATTCACCTTCCTCTCATCTGAATTCAAGCTCAACTCGAAGAAAAGCTCATTAATATGTGCAAAAACCTACAAAAAATCTGACTTTTCATCAAGCGAAATACAGATCATCATGCAGAAAAAAAGATTTTTCAGCTTCAAATTAATGATTTTGAACTCCTAACGCTATTTACAAGCTGGAGTAGTCTTTTCAAGGATCTCCCTCAGCGGAATACTGAGCTGATCTCAGCTCAAAATACTGCGATAAAGAGTCAACTCATCTCATTTATTGAAGAACTTCAAATACCAGAAATCTCAAATAAAGATGAAATTTTACAAACTATTGAAAATCAGACTTTAAAATTTTTAAAATACTAAATGAAAACCCTCTCAATCATTGATGGTTCCTGATTTATGTTCAGGGCTCGATATGCGTTTCCTCCACTTTTAAATGCCGCTGGACAAAACCAGAATGTCGTGTATGGGACACTCCGCATGCTCCTAAAACTCATCAGTGAAAGCGCAGATTATTTTGTAATAGCACGAGATTCTCCAACAAAAACCAAAAGGCACGAGCAATACCAAGACTACAAAGCCAATAGAAAAAAAATGGAAGATGAATTTAAGGTTCAGATTCCACTTTTGAGAGAGCTCATAAATGAGCTACAGATACCAAATATCGCAGCACCATGATATGAAGCAGACGACATTATTGCAACACTCACAAAAAAATTTCAAAAAAATTCTGACTTAATAATCCAGGTCATCAGTTCTGATAAAGATTTAAAACAGCTCCTCAATGAAAATGTCGTTGTTACTGATCCACTCAAAAATCTTACCACAAGAACACCAGATTTTGAGAAGGAATTTTGATTTCCTCCAACTTCAATAGTAGATTATCTCGCACTTTTAGGAGATTCTGCAGACAATATCAAATGAGTAAGCGGAATCTGAGCTAAAAAAGCCTCTGACCTCATCCAAAAATATCATACGATTGAGAATATCTATCAGAATCTTGAATTTCTCTCACCTGATCTAAAAAACAAACTCAAAGAGGGAGAAAATAATGCAATTTTTTCTAAAAAACTGATTGAACTACTAGAGGTTCCAGAACTAGCATCTACCTCACTAGAAAACCTAGCACTCAACATCGATTTTCAAAAATGGGAAAAAATTCTGATTGAAAAACGAGGATTTAAAGGGATCAAGAAAACCTTTGATGAACTCAAGAAAAAATACACCCAACCACAACAACTCGGCTTATTTTAAGTTCGATCAAAAACAAAAAACCAGATTTAACTCTGGCTTTTTTCTTTTTTATCACGATTTACCTTTCAAAGATTGATTCTTTCGATCAAATCTCCAAGAGAAATCCATCAAATTTTAGCTCTCTCTGGAATATAAATTCAAACCTGATCTTCTCGTTTATTTTGAAGATAGGAATGTTGTTGTGTTGCAACCTCAAGACTTGTACAAATACGAATATCCTCAATATTTCAACTTTCTAGACTCTTTAGAGCAAGCATCCCCTTTTCCAAATACATATCATCAGTAGATTTTGGATTATCCGCTCTATGGTACAGGAAAAAAGTTCATTTCTGCAAAAAGTAATTAATGATTTTTACTGTTGCTCTATCAATATCAAGCCCATTTTTTGAATCCCTCTTAATAAATGAAGAAACATCAATAACCTCCCCATCTGGGAATTGAATTTTATTAAATTTCGGATCCTTATCCTTCGCCCAAAAGATCATATATTTCAGATTTTTTTCTATAATTTGTCTGGCCTGAGTCAGAGGAATATCAAAAGACAACCTACTCTGAGTATTAATTGATCTCTCACAATTTCTAATATTAAAGTTTGCCAGTCCAATCCCATTATTAATATCATCAAACTGTACCTCCATTGATTTAGTATTAATTGATTCTCCCTTAGCATTTTTAACTTCTAGGGTAATATTAAGCTTAAAATCCTTATAGCTTCCATTTGAACCTCTCTCTTTTCCACCACTAAACTGCTGAAAGATACTTCTAAGCGTCTCCCACTTTTCAGTAGTAGCAACATCATCCGGATAGCTTTCACGAAGAGATCCTTTTCGTTCCTCCTCAGATACATAAGGCGTCTTGGCTTTTTCTCTATTTTCAATATGAACAATATTTGATAATGCATCTTTAAAGTTTTCCATATCTTCCTTCTTCAAAACTCACTTATTATCAATAGAAACTTTTTTAATACTAATAGTCTCTCCTGGATTAACATATCTCTGTGGTTCTTTCTCTAAACTTGTAGTCAAGTGCAAAAGCCAGTTCTTACTTACCCCTAAAATATGCTGATAATACTCGTTATCCAAAGCTGAACTTGAAACACGGAATCCCATCGAATCATTAATCTTTTTTCACTCAATGATTTTTTCAGCACAAGAAGCTAATGATTTCTTTCTCTGAGAAAGTGTAAAATCTGTATTATAAAGCCTATTTTGAATATTGACCTCATTTTTTAAGAGCTCCCCTCCGATCTCAAAAAGGTGCTGAGTCGTCTTATCCCACTCAAAACGAGGATCTGAAGATTCAAAATACTTTCCTTTATGAATTCCTAACTGATCATTGGAAAGAGCTCGAATAATATCACAAAATTGAGATGTTTTTTTTGCCCATTCTTCATTCCCAAGATTTCAATACCTTCCATGGGGATTATGTT
>ERZ773026.1789-NODE-1789-length-10581-cov-6.782823_pt1 | contig 10581 bp, 10 predicted proteins | sample MGYA00580838_ERZ773026 | MGnify/ENA primary metagenome ERZ773026 (study PRJEB29015, sample SAMEA2738006) | human oral metagenome | biome: human oral; feature: human-associated habitat; material: dental | place: China | collected 2055 ... | reverse complement strand
TAGGCTTTTGGAAGTTAAGAAGATTTTATTTGACAGGGAGTGATATGGAAAGAACAAGAAAATTAGCCGATACCGCTATGTTTGCGGGAGAATTGATGTTAAGGGCAGGAGCGGATATATACAGAGTAGAAGATACTATGAGCAGGATACTTGACAGGGAGACTACATGGTCTCATGAGGTCGTTGCTCTTCCCACCGCCATTTACCTTACAGTTGTTGTGGAAAATGAAAAAGGTAAGGAAAAGGATGCTTTAAGTCTGGTCAAGAGAATAGACTCAACTACTATAAATCTAAATACAATATATGCGGTCAATCATATCTCAAGGAAACTTTGCCTTGGGCAGATAGATGTGGATGAAGCCTATGAAAGAATGCTCAGACTTACCAAAAAGCCTGTGTATCCGGAGTATTTCGAGTACATATGCTATGTATTTGTGTCTACGAGCTTTCTTATTATGTTTGACGGTAATGTTAATGAGTTTATACTTACGGCAATAGCGGCTACGGTACTTTCTTTGGTAAAATATACAACTAAAAAATTGGGATTTAATGATATCTGTGTAAATGCCGCAACTTCATTTATGCTGGTTGTTGCAGCAGTGCTTGGAGCCAAGTATTTATTTAAGAATGTATCTGTAGACTTGGTAATCATATCACCGCTCATGTGCCTGGTTCCCGGAGTAAAATGTACTACTGCGATTAAGGATACCCTTAACGGAGATTATGCATCGGGAGGAAGCAGGATGTTGGAAGCTATAATTATTTCTTTGGCAATGGCTACCGGAACGGGTGCGGCGATGGCACTTATGGGAGGTATTTTAAAATGAGCATAGTTATGTTATTTATAAAAACATATGCGGCGTTTTCATCGATTATAGCCTTTTCTATTATATTTGATATGCCTAAAAATTTGTTAAAATATGCTACTTTGGTAGGTGTACTGTCCTGGATTATATACAGTTATCTTTTGTATATAAAAGTAGATATTGTATTACAGGCATTTATAACCGGATTGGTTGTGGCAGCCATGAGTCATATACTTGCAAGAACACTCAAAGCTCCGGTAACTATATTTCTTGTGCCGGGTATACTGCCCTTAGTGCCGGGAGGACCGATATACAGAAGCGTATATTACTTTATAAATGATAACAGCGGTTTGGGAAATATGTATTTTACACAGACACTGCAAATAGCCGGAGCCATTGCCATGTCTATATTTATTATGGACTCAATATTCAGGCAGACAAGAAGGTACACCAAAAGACAGGATTATGAAGAAAAAAAGAAAAGAGAAGATAATGTTAAGGGCGATTATTAATGGGGTATTGATTTAGCCCTACATATAGGCTATAGTATATAATATTTATGTCAAAGAGGATATTTTATGAGATACGAAAAAAATAGAAAAATAGCCGGTCTGGATGAGTTTAAGGTATTTAAAGCACTGAAGCTTCTTGCTATTCCTATGGTAGTGCTTGTACTGGTCATAGTAATATTGGTGGTGGACAGGGTACAGTCAAAAAAACAGGCTGTCTCATCTGCCGCTTCACAGGAAAGTGTTGTAGCGGAGTCAAGTTCCAATAATACCGTATACACCTATGATTTCAGTAATTACGGTCTACAAAAGGACAGCAACCCTGAGGTTATGCAGCTTGTGGCAGAGTATCAAAAGGCGAAGATAGAAGCCGATTCAGGAGCCTTATACAGGGTATTCGGAAGAACCGACAACGAGGGTCAGTCTGACTTGCAGGCTAAACTTAATGAAGAAAAAAAGGTATATGAGGCATATGAAAATGTAGCCTGCTACATAGGTAACGGTCTCAATGCCGGAGAATATGTGGTATTTATAAGTGCGGATGTGAAGTTCCACGGCATTATAACGCCTGCTCCTATGCTTACATGGGCATATATAAAGACCGGCGAGGACGGAAAATTATATATGGTAGAGCCTGATAAGGTAGATGAGCAGCAGAAACTTTTTGTAGACAAGGTTGCACATTCCGAGGATGTAAAGCTTCTTGACACTGCTATGAGAAAAAGACTTGCAGAAGTACTTATTTCGGATGCACAGCTTGCATCTTTGTATCAAATATGGCTTGAGGGTGCGGATGTATCAAAGTATGATATAAGTTTAGGTGGCAATCCGGAAGAGGAAAGTACTAAGGATGTTGACCTTGAGGATGACGAAGTACATATAGGAGCACCTACTACAGAGGCAAGCAAGGAAACGACTGCCGAAAGTACAGAGGCTGAAACAACTACAGAAGCTCCAAGCAGTGAGGAGAGTGCGGCACCGGCTGAGAGTGCGGCGCAGTAAGATTATGGATATTAAAGATTTTAATTACGAGCTTCCCGAAAGACTTATAGCACAGGATCCCTTGGCAGACAGAAGTGCTTCAAGGCTGATGGTGATGAAAAAGCAAAGCTATGAGCTTGAGCATAGGCATTTTAGTGATATTATAGATTATCTGAAAAAAGGAGACTGTCTGGTTCTTAACGATACCAAGGTCATACCGGCAAGATTATACGGTGTAAGAGATAGTAAAGATTCAAGGGCTAAGGTTGAGATACTTTTGCTTAAAAGGCTTAGCGACAGAGTTTGGGAATGTCTTGTAAAACCGGGTAAAAAATGCAGGATAGGAGATAGACTGGACTTTGGAGAGGGGCTTTTGAAGGCGGAAATAATCAATATAGATGAGACCGGTAACAGGCATATAGAATTTGAGTTTGAGGGTATATTTGAGGAAATACTTGATAAACTCGGAGAAATGCCGCTGCCTCCTTATATCACACATAAACTTGAAGATAAAAACAGGTATCAAACCGTATATGCAAAGTATGAGGGCAGTGCAGCAGCCCCTACGGCAGGGCTGCATTTTACTAAAGAGCTTCTTAAAAAAATAGAGGCTAAGGGTGTGGATATAGCAAAAGTTACCCTTCATGTAGGTCTTGGAACTTTCAGACCGGTAAAAGAAAAGGATATATTAAAACATCATATGCACTCCGAGTTTTATATGATAGACGAGGAAAATGCGGCTAAGATCAATGCAGCCAAGGAGAGGGGCGCAAGAATTATTTGTGTGGGAACGACCAGTTGCAGAGCTTTGGAAAGTGCAGCGGCTTTGGACACCAAGCTTAAGGCGCTCAGTGCATGGACCGATATTTTCATATATCCGGGCTATAAATTCAAGATGGTTGATGCACTTATTACAAACTTCCATCTACCTGAATCAACACTTATTATGCTGGTATCGGCGCTGGCAGGCAGAGAGGAAGTGCTTAATGCCTACAAGGAAGCGGTGGATAAAGAATACAGATTTTTTAGTTTCGGAGACGCGATGTTTATAATGTAACTTGAAATCTTACTTTATTAACTTATTTTATTAAGATTAATGTGATAAAAAAGTAGGGAAATACCCCCCTGCTTTTTTTGTTGCTTAAATATAAATTTGTCATATAAGCTGTTCTTAAATACAATACTTGATATACTTACGGCTGCTTTTTGCATTGAGTGAAGATTAATATCTGAAGTGCTCAACAGTCAAATGCTATTAGGAGCATTACCCACATAAGAGTATAATAAAAATGAGTTTGTATTTATACAGTTTAATTCCATTTTCAAGTATCTTTTCAGCCCAAGATATAAATAAATTATTGCCTCTCAGTACCAAATATAGTACTGACTATATTAGAAGAAATAAACATAATGAAATTAGCCGATTATATAACTTTCCTTAAAAAATATAAAGCCGGAAAAAGGCTTTACTTTTTTATTTCTATATGGTAATATTTCTATAAAGTACTTCTATATAGAAATAAAAAGGAGGTTTTATTTTGATTAAGAACGGAGGATATCTGACTATGCAAATACGCTTGCTTAACGGGCGGGTTTTTAATCGCATATTGTCTGCAGATAAAGAGGCTTTATATTCGGCAGAACAGGGTAAGATACTTTCCTGTTTGTGGGCAAGAGCGCCCATGACGGCTACAGATTTGGCTATAACTACAGGACTTGCCAACAATACTTTAACATCAATGCTTAGAAAATTGGAAGAGCAAAATCTTATTAAGAGCTATATACATCCAAAGGATAAGCGTAAAAAATTCTTTGAGCTTACAGAAATCGGAGAAAGTCAAAGAAGTGTAGGTATGAGAGTAAGCAAGAAACTTGATGAAATATTTTATAAAGGTTTTTCCAAGGAAGAGATAACTAAGTTGGAAGGCTATATGGAGCGCATATTGGAAAATCTAAAAGAAGCTGAGCAAAGATACATTAAAGAATAGTAAATAAGTTTAAATTAAGACACACTGTTTTAAAGACAGGAGGAGTATGATTGAATTTAGAGAAATTCAAAAAAAATACGGACAGGAAGAGGTTATAAAGGAACATTCATTCAAGATAGAGGATGGAGAATTATTTGTATTGGTAGGTCAGAGCGGCAGCGGCAAGACTACTACACTTAAGATGATCAATCGTTTAGTGGAGGCTGATTCAGGAAGTATATTTATAGACGGTAAAGATATTACATCAATACCGTTAAGAAAGCTTAGGCTTGATATAGGTTATGTGCTTCAAAGTATAGCCTTATTTCCGAATTTGACAGTCAGAGAGAATATAGAATTAATACCGGAGATGAAAAAGTGGCAAGCTGCAAAAAGACATAAAGAAAGTGATGAACTTCTTGAAAAAGTCGGTTTGGAAGCTTTAAAATATAAAGATCGCTATCCAAGAGAGCTTTCAGGTGGAGAACAGCAAAGAGTGGGTATACTTAGAGCAATTATTGCACAGCCTAAGATTCTTTTAATGGATGAACCGTTCAGTGCCTTAGACCCTATTTCAAGAAAGAGTTTACAGATGCTGACTAAAAGTTTACATAAAGAGTTCAATATGACCATAGTATTTGTAACCCATGATATGTCGGAGGCGCTTGATATAGCCGATCGCATCTGTGTTATGAAAGAAGGAGAGATTTTGCAGATAGCAAGTCCTAAGGACATTAGGGAAAACCCTGCAAATGAATATGTAAAGAGCTTATTTGAGGATAACAAGAAAGGGGATGCACAATGATTCTTACAATAATTCAAACCTTTCATGAGCGTTTTGCAGATTGGAATCTGGCACTTTTTGAACATTTGCAAATATCGCTTTTATCACTGCTTTTAGCAGTTTTTATCGCAGTACCTCTTGGAATCATATTAGTAAAGCTTCCCAAATTAAAAGAATGGATGCTCCAACTTACCGGAGTTTTTCAAACAATTCCCTCACTTGCTCTTTTAGGACTTTTTATACCTGTACTTGGAATAGGTAAGGTACCTGCGGTAACGGCACTTGTGATCTATGCATTGTTCCCTGTTTTACAAAGTACGATAACCGGACTTGATTCTATTGATAAAAGCCTGCAAGAAGCCGCTGAGGCTTTTGGAATGAACAGATTAGAGAGGCTTAGGAAATTCGAACTGCCTTTAGCTATGCCGGTAATTGTCTCAGGTGTCAGAACTGCGGCGGTACTGATAGTAGGAACTGCAACTTTGGGAGCACTTATAGGAGCCGGAGGTATGGGCAGTTTTATACTTCTTGGAATTGACAGAAACAATACGGCACTTATTTTAATAGGCGCTATATCATCAGCCTTTTTAGCAATACTTATGAATATTGTAATAAAATATCTTGAAAACAAATCCCTCAAAAAGATACTGATAAGTTTGATTGCCCTGATCACGGCAACCGTACTGAGCTTTATTCCGAGCATTGCTCCTATGATGAATACAAAACACCTGGTTGTGGCAGGAAAGCTTGGACCCGAACCTGAAATTCTTATCAATATGTATAAGGAACTGATAGAGGCTAATTCGGATATAAAGGTAAAGCTTGAACCTAATTTCGGCAAGACATCCTTTTTATATGAGGCATTAAAAAATAAGCAAATAGATATATACCCTGAGTTTAGCGGAACGATTACTTCAAGTTTACTTAAAAATCAAGTACAGGTCTCAAATGATCCTTTAGAGGTATATGAGGCGGCAAGAGAGGGAATACTTAATCAGGATAAGCTTGTATATTTAAAGCCTATGGAATATCAGAATACTTATGCTCTTGCAGTAAAAAAAGATTATGCAAATAAATATGATCTAAAAACTATCAGTGATCTATCAAAGGTTGAAGACAGTGCCGTAGCGGGATTTACCTTGGAATTTAATGACAGAGATGACGGTAACAAAGGCTTAAAAAGTCTGTATAAACTTGAATTAAATGTTAAGACCCTTGAGCCTAATCTAAGATATCAGGCGATTAATGGAGGCAATGTTCAGATAGTTGATGCCTACTCTACAGACAGTGAACTTATAGAGTATGATTTGGTGGTACTTGAGGATGATAAGCAGCTTTTTCCTCCTTATCAGGGTGCACCTCTAATGAGAAAGGATACCTTGGAAAAGTATCCAAAGCTTGAAGAAATACTCAATAAATTAGCAGGGCAGATAAGTGCTGAAGAAATGAGTCGCATGAACTATCAGGTAAAGGTAGATAAAAGGAGTGCAAGTGAGGTTGCACATGAGTATCTGGTAAATAAGGGTTTGGTAAAATAGGAGGAAGAAGTGAAGGCTATAGTAGTGTCAAAAGCCGGTACAAGTAAGGTACTTGAGTATAAAGAAGTTGATATCCCTAAGCTTAAAGAAGGTTGGTCTTTGGTTAAGGTAAAAGGTTTTGGAATTAATCGCTCCGAAATATTTACAAGAAAGGGTTTCTCTCCTTCTGTAAAGTTTCCACGCATTTTAGGTATAGAGTGTGTCGGAGAAATAGCTGAAAGTAAAGTTTTCAAAAAAGGTGAAAAAGTTATTTCCATTATGGGAGAAATGGGAAGAGATTTTGACGGAAGTTATGCCGAATATGTACTTCTTCCCAATAAGCAGATTTATAAGGTGGATACGAAACTTTCATGGAGTGATCTGGCAGCGGTACCGGAAACTTTCTACACTGCCTTCGGTTCTATGAAAAATCTGCAAATAGATGAGAATGATAAAGTTTTCATAAGAGCCGCTTCAAGTGCAACCGGAATAGCTTTTTTAAAACTTTTAAAAGCAAAGTACACTGATATGAAAATATATGGCAGTACCGGTAAAAAAGAAAAGATTCAAATACTCAAGAGTCAAGGTTTTACAGACATTATTTTGGATATTGGAAATGAACTGCAAACTGATCTGCAGTTTGATAAAATCTTGGAACTGGTAGGACCGAAAACTATTAAAAATTCGATAAAACATCTTAAAGAGGGCGGTATTATATGTAGCAGCGGTCAGCTTGGTGAAGAATGGTACTTAAGAGAATTTGATCCGATAATGGAGCTTAAAAATAATGTTTATCTGACAAGTTTTTATTCAGGCAATGTATCTGCTGAAAAAATCAATGAGATGCTTGCCTACATTGAAAAATACAGGGTAAATATAAGCCCTGAGAAAGTTTTTTGCTTGGAAGATACTGCTAAGGCACATGACTATGTTGAAAGCGGCAATAACTTCGGTAAGGTAGTTGTGGAAGTTTTATAGTTATAAAGGCTTGTTTACAAGAAGAAAGTAACACAGATTAAACAGAATTGTAACGATTTTTTAACAATCCTTGCTTTATATCTCATTTTAGTGTAGTATATAGTTTAATAAGAACTTAAAGAAAAAACACAGGATAATTTAATAAGTAATCTATCCAAAGATGTGAAATTCGGTGTGCTGTAAGTATTTTCACAAAGGCGGCAACCTTATTTTATAATCAGTTGATAATAGCAGGGAAAGGAAGTGATATCTTATGAATACTGCCAATAATAACAAGACTGTTTGTACAAGGAATTTATTTAAGAAAATAAGAGCATGGGCATTGCTTATGTTGTTTGGCGCAAGTAATATAATGGTAAATGTCAATACGGTATATGCAGAGTCCGAGTACAGCAGTTATGTGGGCAAGTTATCTGTAGCGGCTTATTGTGATAGTTATAAAACATATAAGGGTGGAAATCCTACCTCAGGCAAAACTGTTGCAGCTAAGCTAAAGATGTTTGACATAGGTGAGAATATCAAGATAGGTGATAAGGTATATACAGTTGAGTCTGTGCTTTCCGAAAATTCGGATAATGATATCATGATTTATTTTGACTCCAAGTCCTCAGCCTATGATTACGGAATGAAGAAGGAAGATGTCTATAGGAAGCCGAGAGGTTCAAGCAGCTCAAGCAGTTCGGGAAGCTCAAAAAGTTCCTCTTCAAGCTCAAGCTCCTCTTCAGGTTCAAGCAAAAAGGCGGTTTCTACAAAACTCAGTTCCAATAAGGGTAAGAGCCTTGGTACATTTACCACGACCGGATATTGTAACTGCAGTATTTGCGCAGGAGCCTATGCAGGAAGAGCCACAAGCAGCGGAGTTATGCCAAAGGCAAACCATACAATAGCGGCAGACCCGTCAGTACTTCCTATAGGTACAAGGGTTATAATAAACGGACAGGAGTACAAGGTAGAGGATACCGGCTCAGGAGTAAGCGGAAATAAAATAGATATATACTATGACAATCATGATGCGGCTATGGCACATGGTAACAAAAAAGTAGAAGTATTTGCAGCAAATTAATAAATAGGGAGGCACTGATTAAAACAGTGCTTCTCTATTTGCTTTTAAAGAATAATGATTTGTCGGCAACATAAACAATCAAATAAATTTGTTATAATCTTTTAGCTCTAAAAACTGGACATCAGTCAATATATAGTTTATACTATTCTCACTATGAAGCTATAAATAAGTGATAAAGAATTACTCGAAAAGTTTCAAAAACCTACTACTTATAACTTGTATAGTAAATATTTTTTGTGCATAATATCCAAATGCTATTATCTTGCAGATGTAATTTTGTAGGAACGGAGTTTAGAGTAACGGAATATGATGGGAGAAGCTGATGTTTTATAAAAAATCTGTATACAGGAGTCTTTTGTTGGTAACAGGTTTAGGTTTTGCTGTAATAACTCCTGTAATACTTTGTACATATGTAGCTTATTGGTTAAAACAAACTTATGGTTTTGATATATTTTTTGTAGCTATCATACTTGGTATACTAAGCGGAATTTGGAATGCTTATAAAAGTATAAATTATTTTTTGAACAAAGTAAAAGAAGAGGACAGGAAAAGCCTAGAAGAGAGGACTAAAAAAGTAGTAAAACAAACTGCAAATAATCCAAAGAAAAAAAGCAGGATTTTCAAGGAGGACCAATAACTTGATAAGTGATTCGCTTAAAAAAACTTTGTTTGAAATGGCTTTCGGCTTTGTAATATATGAATGTATACTTGCCGTAGTTTTACTGATCATATCAAAAATAACCGGATATTCACTGCTTTCACTATATTTAGGTTATATTATAGGAATAGTTTTAGCCGTATATATATTGCTTGATATGGCTGTAACTATAGAAAATGTAATAGATTTGAAAGATCCCGACTATGCAAGAAAAAAGACTATGCTGCATGCCGGAATAAGAAAGGCGGTGCTTATAGCGGTTATAGTTATTGCCCTTAACCTTAAGTTTATTAATACTATGGCAATAGTACTTACCTTATTCGGTATTAAAGCAGGTGCATATTTACAGCCTTATGCAAATAAAATCTATAAAAAAAGATAGGAAAAGTCCGTGCAGGACAACAGGCTGTAATGATAAGGTTATTAATTTGGCGTTTTTTATATTGTATTGTACTGACCGATTGATATTTAACCTAATACTGTAGACAGTTTTACCGCTTTACAACAGATACAAAACAGTAGTCAGCTCAGATATCGTTTAGTCAGTATATCAGTTAATTAATATTGCAATGTAAAAACTTAATTGCCGATTATAATAAAATCAAGAGAGGAGGATTTTAGATGATATTGCTTTCGGCAACCAAATCTCTAAGTTTTATGATAAAGGGAATATATAAATATAATCTCTTTGGTCATGAAGTATGGATAACTACAACTACAATATCTTTAATGGTGGTGGTTGTGGCTATACTTATATTTGGAGTATTTGCCAGAAGGGCACTTATGAAGGCTGATGATAATATCGGAGCTTTTCAAAATTTTCTGGAGTATGCGTATGAACTCTTGGAAACTATGGCAGGAGGCATCTTGGGAAAGAATTCCTACAGGTTCATTAATTACATAGGAACAATATTTCTTTTTATATTGATTTCGAATTTGAGCGGACTTTTAGGACTGAGAAACCCTACCGGAGACTATGCCGTAACCTTTTTACTCGGTATGGTAACCTTTTTCATAGTGCATTATCAGGGATTCAAGAATAGGAGGCTTAAACATATTACAGTTTTATTTGAGCCGACCCCCTTACTTGCTCCGCTTAATATCATAGGAGAGCTTGCCAACCCTCTTTCCATATCACTCCGTCTTTTTGCAAATGTTTTATCGGGTGTGATCATGATGGGACTTTGGTATAGCATGATGCCCTTGTGGGCTAAGATAGGTGTACCTGCATTCTTGCATGTGTATACTGATGTATTTTCAGGCTGCATACAAACCTATGTATTCTGTATGCTTACAATGGTTTATATAGACGATAAGA
>ERZ773026.1788-NODE-1788-length-10583-cov-3.442344_pt1 | contig 10583 bp, 9 predicted proteins | sample MGYA00580838_ERZ773026 | MGnify/ENA primary metagenome ERZ773026 (study PRJEB29015, sample SAMEA2738006) | human oral metagenome | biome: human oral; feature: human-associated habitat; material: dental | place: China | collected 2055 ... | reverse complement strand
TTTTCTAAAAATCTTATTACAATATGACTATGAAAGTAACACTTATTCCTGAACGATGCATTGCCTGTGGTCTTTGCCAGACTTATTCTGAACTATTTGACTATCATGACAATGGCATTGTAAAATTCTCCCACGACGACCAGCTTTTGGAAGCTCATCTTGAAGTAACTGACGATGTGCTTGAAGCAATTAAAAATTGCCCTACACGCGCGCTCAAAAGAGATTAAGAGCTTTTATCTTGCTTAGCATAATAGGTTTCAAAATAATCAATGTGAGTCAGATTGTCAACCAACTCTACTTCACCCTTAAAGTGTTTGTTTAAGGCTAAATCATTCACAAAATATTTCTTAGGCCACTTTCTCATGCAGAAAGTTCGGCCTTTTTCTTTTCCATCAAAATAAAGCGTAATAGATGTTTTTGTGACAGCTACCTTGCGAATGGTTGCAATATCGATCTTTGACGGAGTAAAAGGGTTGGCAGTGATAATTCTTAAAATACCATTTTCATAGATAGTGAAATATCGATGAACTCCTACTCCTAACAAAACCATGAATAAAAAAAGTAAAAATAAAACCAGAGTAGGAACATCTGAACTTTCATACATCAAAGAAAGACCTATAAAAATTGGAATGACGGATAAAGACCAATAAATAATTAAGATAGAAACATCTGGTTGCCAATGATATCTAAGTTGTCCAAAAATCTTTATCATCTCTTCACCCCCTCTATCTAGTTTAGCATAATTTGAGAAAAAATGGGAGTATAAATAACCCTATAAAATGATAAATTTAGAACTAATCCTCAAAATAAAAAGTGGAAAAAACAATTCAAAAAACTGCATTTTTCCACTTTTATAATTATTTGGGAACTTTAAAAAAGTCTTGGGACAAGTATCCCTTACCACTAACCATATCGTATTCAATCATACGTAAATCATCTGCAATTTCTTGAGCTTCCGCATCTAACTCAGTTTTATCCACACTCGCTTTGTGCAATACTTCTGTTAACAATGCGTAGTAAGGAGATACTTTAGAGTTGGTCTGTTCCATAACCAAAGCTGAAAAATCACTTGAATTAACCAAAGGGTAATTTAGTTTTGGTGTTTCATAATTGCTCCAAACAAAATAATCTGTTAAATACTGGTTTTCTTGTTGGTTTTTAAAAATGGATGTTGGATACAGACCTGGTAGATGGTCACCATAAAAGACTACGGTTATTTTTTTGTTAATCTTAGACAGTTCTTCTAGAAAGTTTTTTGTAGCTATATCAGTTTGATAAAGCAATCGACTATAAAAGGTCAATTTTGAATTTTCTTCATCAGTAAACCCTTGGCCTTTCCCCTCTAAACTTTCAGGATTAGCTTCTAACCAAGGCGAATGGTTTTGCATAGTCATGACCGAGAAGAATTGGTTAGAACCTTCTTTAATATTATCCAGAACTATGCGATAAGTTGAAGCATCACTCGGACTGACTCCCTCATTCTGATAGCTAATCCCCTTGGTTTCAACAGTAATAAACCGATCAAAATCCAAACGATTATACACATAATTTCTAGAATAATTAGAAGCTCCAGCTAGATGAAGTGCAAGTCTATTTTGACTAGCATAGAGATCACTGATAACAGGCACCTTATTCATCTTCGGAAAGACCTCTGTATAGAGTATAGATACACTTTGCGAAATATTGTAAAAAGGTAGACCAGTTAGAGTTTGAAACTCCATATTCGCGGTACCGCCACCATAGCCATCCGATCTCATCAAACCACTTGTTGATTTTGATTTTATCTCATCAATGTTTGGGATTGGATTTCCTGAAAGTGATACTCCTTCAATCCGTCTTGGATCAGCAAAACTTTCACTCAAAACATAGATGACTGTGTGATCCTTGAGATTATCTGTTCTGCTTTGATTGATTTCTGCAGCCTTTTTGGCGTATTTTTCTTCAATTTCTTTTATTTTAGTTGCCCGATAATCCTGTGGCTTAGCCATAACTTCTGTTGTTAATTGATTGAGCCAGACAAAAGCCAAAGACCGATAGCGTGCGTTATTAGCATTCCCCAACCAAGTGATGTCTTCTAAATTATTCAATACTGTGATAATGGGAACATTTTCTCTTACTTTTCCCTTGTCTTTATGAGAAAATACTTGAAAAATACCAATTAAGCAAAGAAAGACACAAGTAAGTCGAATAGCACGACGTCTAAGACTTTGAATCATCTTTCCTCTAAACAAGAAATAGTTTAAAATCAAGAAAACAACTAAGAGAAGAAGGAGCCATTTGAAAGCATTTGTGACAAAGGAAGTATCTACAAAGCTTAGCAAGGTTTGTGGAGAAGATAACCATATCATGTCACTTGGTAAGACAGGCTCTCCTCGCATACTAAACTTAATAGAGTTCGCAACAACAAATAGGGACATCCCTCCCAGAAGAATCATAGTTGTTAAGAAATATCTGTTAATGAGAAGATAAAGGAACAAGAAAATCAAAAATAATATAAGAATCTGCAAACTGGTCGCGCCAGGTAACAAATAATAATTTAAGAAAGGCGTTCCCTTACCTAATCCAATCTGGATAAGATAATTAAAGACAACCGCTGCGATCATACTGGTCGCTACTGCCAAAGAATAAGTACTTCGATTTCTCATCAAGTGACTTAAGCCTTTTACAAAATGGTAAGAAATGAATGTCGCAAAGAAAGAGAAAACGGCAACCATTGTAGTAACCAACCAAAAATGCTGTTCCCTGAATAATTCACTTCCCAATTTTTGGTTTAGACCGATAAACCATTCTGTCTGATAAATTGCCTGTGGCACCTTACTATCAGTTAAGACAAAGGAAAGCAAGATTTGAGATAAGGTAAGAAAGCCGACCTTTGCAGAGAGCTGAATATCGTAGAATCGATATGATATACTCTGTAAAACTCTAAAGATGAAATAAGCCAAGATCCCAATAGGTAAAAGCCATTGCAGAACTGGAAAGAAATTCTTTTGAGAAAAGATGTGGTTAAACCAATTCCAGCTTTTATAACTTTCGTTGTTAATATTTAAAGCATCTTCTACCAAATTAGAGAGAAAAGAATAGAGTAAATAGATATATCCTAACCGAATCAAAGAAAGTAATTTAAAACGGTAGAAAAAGAGGATAACTGGAATGATTCCTAAAGCTAGCAAATAAAGGACTTTTACTTGCTGGATTAATTCCCGTGTCTCACTTGTAGGCTGAATTTCACGAACTAGCTGACTTTGGATTAAATATAAGTTTATAAAGAAAAATAGGATGGGTAAGACAAGCAAGAAGACTCGTTCTATTTTTGCTACTTTTCTCATGATTTAACCTTCCCCAGTAAACGCTTCAAGATATACTTAATTGCTCTTGCCGGTCCAATAAAGATATATTTCAGAGCACCTTTCAGACCACCAATTTGGTTAAAATCAACAAAGGTATGAGGTTGTAAATCCTCACGATTGTTAAGTTGTTTATTATCTATAAAGGCTGTCAGAGCAAGCTGATTCTGGGAGATTTTAAAATCATATCTCTTGTCCCAGGCAATATAAACTAGAAGTCGTTCAATCGCATGAAGGATTGAATTTTGTGGAAGAGGTTCGCCTGGAACTTCTTCATCCGTCAAATTCAAATCAAATAAAGCAGACAAGGCATCATATTTAAACCAAACAAAGGTACCATAGCTCATGACAAACGTGTTCATTTGCTTGAAATCCACTTCTTTTTGACAATTCATCCTCTCCCATAATTTATTCATTTCAGGAGAAATCAAGGCTTCATTCCAGGCAACTACAATTCGGTTAAAACGGAAGAAACTTGGGATATCGGCGATAACTAGTCCCAAACTATCATCTTGACCCAGTTGAGAGACAATTTGATCTGCAGGATACACTAGCATATCAAACAATTCTTTACGCCAGCTCTCTCCAGCCCAAAAATCTGCTTCTTTTGACTTTTTGGTATGAAAATGACCGATATAGTCATAGTTGGACAATTGTTCCTTTAGTTTGAGCATAGGAAGAACATCCCGCCCGATATTCCCCGTAACAAAAACTTGAGCCAGCTGCTTTTTATCCTGTAAAATAGATTGAATCTCCTGTTTTTTCTGCTCACTGTCTGTCGTTATAAACAAGTCATAAGAAAAATGAAAGTTTTTAAATGCTTGAAGGAATTCATCCAGTAAGTCAACATAAAACACATGGAGATGCACAGCCACCTTTTTGTCTGGAAGAGAAATCGGAAGAGACCGATCAAGTAGCTTCCTACTCAATAAATAAGGCAAATCCGGTAAACCAATCCTAGACATATGTTTAACGATTAAGCTCACAGGATAATTTGACAATCGTTCAATCTCATTTAGAAGATAGGGGGCTAGTCCTTCATTAGCAGCAATTGTTTTCACTTTGATAAATGGTACACGGTTATTGAGAATAGCTGTTGGATTATAATAAGAAAAATCCGGATAGAGCATTCCTGAGGCATCTGCCTGCAAGGTATTAAAGACCGTTTGATAACAAAATCCAACTTTAGTTAGATTGGTTGTTACCTGGGTTTCATAATGATCAATAACGTCTTGTACTTCTGTAAAATCTTGAATATTTTGCCAAAAATTTTGAAAAGCTGCTGACTTGACCACATTATTTTTGAATGATAGATAATAACTCTGAATATGCTCAGGAAAATCCTTAGTCTGACGGAAATTTGTCATCCCCCAGAAGTCCACTTTTTCGTCCTCTTCAAAACCTCTATAGATAGGTTCTAAATCCCACAAAGGTCCAAAACAGGTGTCGTTCATCAGTGTAACCGAATCATATGATTTTAATTCTTCAAAACCAACTGTCCTCATTCCATCTCGCCAAGCAGCAAAATCAAAGCCAATATTCTTTCTTAAAAGAACCTGGTCAACAAGTTCTTTCTTTAATTCCTGCTCCCACTCTGGACTAATTTCACTGTTAGAAATGAAAACAACTCTTTTAAAAAGCGGACGTATTTTTTTAAGCTGGTAGAGAACATGCTCACTGACATTGTTATATTTGTTAAAGTGAACATATAAAAGTAATCGTTCCATTTTATTTCCTTTTTCTAAATAGGTTTACTAGTTTTGTTGCCAATCTCCAACGACGAGAATTAAGCACTGCTTGGTAATCTTTTTGTACCTGACTGAGTTCTTTCTGCAAATGATCAATAGATTGAGCTAAAACACGACCAACATAATCTTTGGCGTAGACGTCATCAATGTCCATCATCGTATACTTGAGAGTTAACTCACTTCCTACACCTTCACCCAATTCGTAGATTAGCTGAGGATCCTTATTGGGAAAAAGGTAAAAGTCTGAATAGACAAAACCACTTGAAGACAAAGGTGAAATTGGCTGATTATGGCTATCCAATAACTGAACATGAGAGTAAAAACTTGGGATTTCAGATAAATCAATTCGGATTCTTTTCACATTTTGAGGTAGCACAAGGCGGACTTCATCTGACTTTTGAATTAGTTTACGGAAAATATCCTTTTCGTTAAATAGTCCATTTTCGTCCCCGAAATAGACGGTTAAGTTCTCAATGCCAATATGGGATAAGGAATCCACAGGTTTTGATAATTGAATCTCATAAGTATTATTCTGATCTAAGAGAATTTGCGTCATCTTCTTGTAATCAGCTTTTGGGTATTTATCTAAATAGCTTAACTGAGTTTGCAAAAGTCTATCAAATCTGTGGCACAAGCGACTAAAATCTTTTGGTCTAGAATCCGACCCCTCATGAACACGATAAGCAACTGTGACGATATCAAGGTATAATTTATCTGTTCTTTGAAACAGATCAAGTTGCATATCAAAGGTATCATCAGCTGTAGTAACATCTAATTCCTGATTAACTTCTAGCATCAAATCTTTCTCAACCAACCAAGTTGATGGAGCCGTAAAACCTCGAGTCACTAACATTTGCTCATAGCTATCCACAAAAGGTAGTTCTTTATTTCTAAATACGGCTTTTTCGATTTCTTGCCCCTTTTGGTCTATATAGGCTATATCCGTTGAGCACCATTTGTAGGAAGGATTTTCTTTAAGTGCCTGAACTTGTTTCTGAAGTTTTTCCGAATCAATCCAGATATCATCGCCATCACAGCGGGCAATATAATGACCTCTAGCTTCCAGACAGATTTTTTTCCAGGTTTTCGCGATTCCAAGATTTGTTTCATTAGAAAAAAGGCGTATAGAATCAGGATAGGAATCTGCGTATTTTTGTAAGATTATGCTAGAACCATCTGTTGAAGCATCGTCAATTAGCAAAATCTCAAAAGGAAAATCTGTTTTTTGAGCTAAAAAGCTTTTAATGGTGTCTACTAACCAGGTTTCCTTGTTGTAAACAGTACACACAATCGAGACTAAGGGTTGTTCAACCATTTTATTTCTCCTAAACTTTCCTACTACTCTTTTAGATCCCAGTGACCATTTCTCTGGACTAATCCTGCAGCAGAATCTACAGCAGAAAAATCATCAACTGGTATATCATCGCGATTCATAACAATGAGTGGCGCATTGGCTTCCGTTGCATATGCTAGCATTTCTCTTGACTCACCCAAGATAGTCACTTGTAGTTTTAACTTTAGGTTGTTAATTGCTTCTAGACTACACTTATAACGAAAGACCTTATGCCCTTTTGTCTTAGTCGGCAAATTATAAGTATTGTCATTATAGATCCAAATGTTTCGATCAATATCAGTCATCGAAAAGACTAGGTAAGTCACAATATCATCTTTAACATCATAAGAAACTTCAAACTCTACTGAATCATTTTGATGCATGGTAGCGGGAGATAGTAACTTCACTTGTAGATTTTCAACAATGGATCCAGCGCTGACTTCTTCTTTTTCTTCAGTATCTGAATGAACTGTTACCACTGCATTATCAACACTGTATTGGTTAGCCACATCTTCTGGGGCGCCTAGAGCCTTGACCAAGCCTTTTTCTATTAAAACAGCCTTGTTGCAGTATTTCTTGACCGCTCCCATATCGTGAGTAACCAAAATAGTTGTTTTACCAGATTTTTTGCGCTCCATGAAGTAATCATTACACTTGCGTTGAAAGGCTTCGTCTCCTACAGCTAAAACCTCATCCAAAATCAAGATATCACCCTGGGCTTTGATCGCCACGGAAAAAGCCAAACGAACCTGCATCCCGCTAGAATAATTTTTTAGTTTTTGGTTCATAAACTCGTGAAGTTCAGCAAAATCAACAATGTCATCATACATATCGTCGATTTCTTTTGGGCTAAAGCCCAAGAGAGCACCATTCATATAAACATTTTCACGCCCAGTCAACTCTGGATTAAAGCCAACTCCAAGCTCGATAAAGGAAACTAATTTCCCGTTTACCGTCACTCTTCCCTTCTCAGGGACATAAATTTGAGAAATGATTTTTAAGAGAGTTGACTTACCAGAACCATTTCTACCCAAAATTCCAAAGAAATCTCCTTCTTCTACATCAAAAGAAATATCCTTGAGAACGTGTTGCTCTTTATATCCTTTAATCCCTTTAAAGCGATTGACCAAGGCTGTCCGCAAGCTACTTGTCGCCTCTGTAGGCAACTTAAAGTACTTGCTGACATGGTCCACTTTTACTGCAATATTATTTGACATTATAAAATCTCCGCAAATCGATTCGCATTTTTATTGAATATATAAAATCCAAAGAAGAAAATCAAGACTGGTAGCAAATAAGGGATTACTGCAATCCAGTGATTGTTGATCAAATCCCAACCACGCATACTACCTGAGTAAATAGCAAAGTGTCGTAAATCCTGAATAATCTGTGCCAATGGGTTTAGCATCAGGATTTTTGCAATAGTCGGTTGTCCACGCTGAATGATAAAATTAAGGGAATAAATGATCGGTGTGGCATACATTCCTGCCTGCAAGACAACCTCCCAAATTGGACCAATATCTCGATATTTCACAAAAAGAGTCGTCGAGATAAAGGCAATCCCAGTAGCCATTAAAGCCAGTTCAAGCGATAAAGGAATGATGATGAGCCAGCCCCAATTTAGCGGTACACCATTGATCATTGCAAAAATAAAGACAACGACCAAGTTGATAGCATAGTTGATAGCAGCCCCAACAATTGCTGAGAAAACAATGATAGACTTCGAGAAATTTAATTTCCGAAGCAAATCACCACGAGAAATGATTGACATCATTCCCATATTGGTCGCTTCCGAGAAAAAATTCCAAGTAACCATCCCTAGCAAGAGTCCAACCGCCGGATAAGGAGACTGGTCATCAAAACGTAGGAAGCGTACAAACACGAAGTACATAATTGTAAAAAGTAAAAGTGGCTTTAGAATGGACCACAAATGTCCAACTAAACTTCCCTGATAACGCAATTTAAAGTCTGTTTTAACTAACTCACGTAATAAAATACGATTTTTTTGACTTAAAAAGTCTAACATTATTTCTACCTCTTATAAGCAAATTTTGTAAGAATAAGGGTTGTGAACACAAAAGTATGGAAAGCTCTGTTCTTCCGATAGCCATACTTTCTTAAGCGACGCCACCGTTCTCTAAAGGGAACATCCATAATGGTCACAAAATTTTCTACTAATTCTCTATTCTCATCTGACAAAGGCAAGTCTAAAAGATTACTAGCCTGAGCTTGACTGTCCTTGATTAATTTCCAGTACTTGGCAAACAGAATGTGAGGGCGGACCCAGTTTTTCACTCTTTTTCTCAATGTACGAGCTCCCAAGACATTACTAGCATGCTGACGATACAATTCACCTGGTTGATCAATATAAATTAGCTTGCCAAATGCTGTAGCCAGTAAAGCAAGATACCAGTCATGCATGAGTAAGTCATGCTTCTCCTGCCCCGTCCATAGATTAGCCAAGGCATGGTTGATTAAAGAAACTCCGCCAGTAACTGTATTTTCAGTTATTTCTTGCAGGAGAGACGTATTCGCATGATCAGACTGAGTCCGAATCATACTTTCATGTTGAACTTGTAATTGCTGATCCACAATTGTCAAGTCCGTATAGACAAGCAAAGGAAGTTCTCGAGGATATTTTTTTGCTTCCTCCAACTGCATTTGAAGTTTCGTTGGCAACCAGACATCATCTTGGTCACTGAAAAAATAATAATCAGAAGACTGGTGTTTAAGCAGTGAATGAAAGCTTTTGATAACACCTAAATTTTCACGATTTTGAGGATTGAGAAAAGAAATACGGTCATCCTTTTCTGCGAAATTCTTAATAATATCTGGAGTTTGATCCTTAGAACCATCATCACGAATCAAGAGTTTCCAATCCACAAAGGTTTGATTTTGAATACTTTCTATTTGCTCTGCTAAAAATTGTTCACCATTATAGGTGGACATGAGAATAGTCACTTTCATGATAAAAATAAATCCTCGTATTCACCCACAATTTTTTCCCAGGTGTAATAATCTTTCATATTTTGCTTGGCAGCTTGGCCTAGATTAGAAAAGTCGGTTTGCCTATCCACTTGGTGTATCAAGTCAGCTAAACTATTCTTTTCTTTTTTCCAATAAAGTGCGGTTTCTTTCGCAACTTGTCGGTTAAAATCCACACCTAATACAAGGTTGAGATTTGTCTGAGCCAGAGCCTCAAGTAAGCCAGGATTAGTCCCACCAACTTCATGTCCATGTAGATAAGCAAAAGCATGATTGCGAATATATTTCAATAATTCTTGATCATAAACGGTCCCAACAAACTTGACTCGCTTATCTTGGTCAAAAGAGGTTTTCTGGCGTAATTCTTCAAAAAAGGAATTGCCCTCATGATTGCAGATGATTAGTAAATCACGCGCAGTATTAGAAGCCATAAATTCCCGGATAATGGTCTCATAGTTATTCTCTGGAACAAAACGACCAACAATCAGATAATAGTCCTCTTCTTTGCTCTGCCATTTTCCAAAAAAATCTCGAACCTTCTCATCTTGATCGCCTAGCATAGAAAGGTGCAGATCCGTACCATAAGCAATAAAAGTTGTTTTAGACCATGGATAGGCTTTCTGGATGTAGGATTCAATACCTTGATTGTCACATATGACCAAATCAGCATATTTGGTCATCACCTTCTCAGAGTACTTAAGATAGCTCTGAACAGGTTTAGGCCACTTGGTTCGCTTCCACTCAAGACCATCTGGATTGATAAAAAATTTCCCTCCTGCCTGATGAATCATTTTCGCAAAAGGAGCGATAAAAGCACCGATTGTGTTTCCTAAGATGTAAAAAACAGGCGATTCAATTTTTTGTTCTTTAACCATTTTTAAAGCATAGCGAATAGCCATCATGTCATAGGCAATCACTCTAGCCGGACCTAATTTAGGTGGTTTAATGCTAAAACAATCAACACCTCTATACATGGTGTGCCGTCCTGTTTCTTGATCTGACAAACAGGCAACATGATATTGCAACTGAGAAGAAGCTTGATGTTCAACTAATTTTTCTACAAAAGTTTCGAAACCGCCGTACTTTGCTGGGAGTCCACGACTTCCTATGATAAAGATATGTTGCATATTCTTCTCCGATTCAAATTTATTGCAATCTAATCTATTATACCAT